>JAEEGL011548588.1_pt1 | contig 14637 bp, 14 predicted proteins | sample 9134231 | NCBI WGS metagenome assembly JAEEGL01 (sample SAMN16246548, study PRJNA631951) | gut metagenome | biome: gut microbiome; feature: rumen; material: fiber-attached | host: Bos | place: Iran: Karaj | collected 2018-10 | reverse complement strand
GGGAAAGCAGGATGGTAGTCCAGATGCATCACTGCGTTTTCCGGACCGATTACGCACCAGACGGTTCTATTGCCGCTAAGTTTATTTCCAATGACAGTGAAACTCCTCTTCTTTATGGCCATACTAATGACTATTGTTGATTATTATCAGTCGGAGCATTACAAACCTCTTTCAAATCATCAAAGCGCCTGAACTTGAAACTTCCACAATGCTGGTATTTCTGAAGGATTTCAAACATACTACACTTGTTTCTTGAAATAAGCAGCAATCTTCTCAAACTTCCCACTGCTCTCTCCTCCACCATAACCTAGTGTTGTATCGGTATATCCTTCGACCTTGAGACCGATGGGGGTCACGGAAACTAGTTCCCAACCTTCCTTGCCGAGTTCATTAAAAGCCTTCTCCATTTTCTGGTCCGGCGTGAATTCCAGGATTTTGTATTTGAATGCTGCCATGATTATTCTTCCGCTGCGTCTTGAACCTTGTCGTTCAGCGGGACAAGCTCAAACTCCAAGTCTGACGGGTTGATTTCCAATTGCTCGAAGATATGGTTGATAATATTGCATTTAGTCCTAGTGCTACATGAGGTATAGACATAACAATTATCGGCCACACGGCTATAATCCTTTGTTTCCTTTTCGCAAAGCCAATAATTATTCTTTGCTAGGCTATTCATCTGGATAGGCATTTCAGCATATATGGCCTTACAAAGTCGCTCAAGCATTATTTTCCAGTTTCCACTTAAATAATGCGTTCCCTTATAAGTAAATCCCATGATGTAGCGATTCGTCAGTTCCAGCTCATCATCGTTAAAGGAAACAACTTCCGTTTCTGCTTCAAGAGGGACATAGTCAGTAGTAATCTGGGGCCATAGCCGCAGGAAGGAAGCGAGTAGAATCTGTTGACGTGCCTGGAGTTCATTTAGAGTCCACCGATCAACCATCTTCAAATATGTACTGAGCCGGAATTTAGATTCGACAAAGCCATCGACCTTGTTTCCCTTGTGGTCGATATAGCCTTCTTTCTTTTCAGTAAAAGAATGATTACCGTATGATGAATTATACCCGGTCAATGTCAGATTAGCAAAAGTATGCAGGTACATCTCGTATATATTCTGCCAGTCTTCGCCGAGATCTGCTTTCCACTGAGGAGTCAAAGTCTGGGGCATAATATGCTCAATTGTGATCTTATTCTCCCTCATTTTCTGGACTAACAGATCATCACGCTCCTTACTATTCTCATTCTCCATTCTCTCAAACAGGAAGTGCCTATATTCAATAGGAATCTTGTAAATCTGACGTTTCGGGAAAGCCTCTCGTATCATGGAATCAGACGGGAAAATCGCATTACCCTGCTTCTTAAGGAGGATAAACTTCATCAGCTCAGAATATTTGGACTTGAGTTCTATGCCACGCCGTTCGTGTTCCTTGATAACCCTAAGGATATCACTATGCAGTATAGCGAAAGTCCTGCTCATGACATTAGCAGGATAGCCACATATGATACGACGGGCCCAATAATTCTCAGTTGTATCAAATACAGCGTATATCTCCTCTTCATCAAGGTTGTTCTCCTTAGCGTAATCCAGAAACTGAATATAGAATGGCATACAGACGGCAGAACCAATATAGGAGAGCTGCTTCAGTTTCTGATTTACTGAAGGGAATGCTGTATCTGCCTTTGTGATTTGTCGATATAACTCGGCATACATCAGCATTTCCGCAAGGAGTGCCTCACGAGTTTGATGATAGCCTTCATCAAAGCGCTTGAAATCAAAGTAAAGTTCAGTGATGTTGCTGATAACCTTGGTCTTGACTGTTAGGAAATCACGGATGAACATCGTCGGCTCGTCATCTGTACATGCCTCAATCCTTGCCCAATACTTTCGATAGTAGTCTTCCTGCTCTTGGGAAGTGAGCGACATAAGTAAATAGTTGCGAACCTTGTCGGCCTCTTCCAAATCCTTTCCACATGAATTTAGGCTCTCAAAAATCATCTGTGGATTATCTCCGGAATCAAGTCGAATATCGATAATAATCAGTTTCTCTATTGCCTCCACCAGATCCACAAAACTAATTGGGTTCACTTTTATTAGCTCATAGAACAAAAGAAAATTCTTAACAATCCCAGATTCCTTCACTTCTTCTGGAATCTCATAATTTTCAGTGAACAAGGCATCATACGCAATGCGGTCTTTATCAATGGGGCGTAATTTAATCTTACGCTCGCCTTTTCGCAGCATAGCCTTCAAGAATGTGCTCTCCGTAAAGGAAACATACTGTTCCTGCCCTCCCTCACACTCGCCGGGTTCCATAATGCCATCCTTCAGTGCTTTCTTTGCAGCTAAAATTAAAAGGGAGATTGTGGTGATACGTTGCTGACCGTCGATGATAAGAAGATCATCCTCCGTCTCACTAGCCTTAATTGATACGATGCTGCCAAAGAAATGACTCCTCCGGCCCTCTTTGTTCACTTTTACCAAGTCAGTAAACAAGCGTTCACAATGCTTTCTTTTCCAGGCATATTTCCGCTGATATAAGGGAATAAGGAAAAGGGATTTAGGGCCGGTAAAGAATGCATCAATATTGGTTGCGTCACGCATATATAGTTGGGTTATTGGTCTATTCACAAATTTACTGTTTTTTCTCTATTATTCTACCAAGTCACCACTTTATCCACAATCGACTGCTGTTCAAGGCTGCTTTTCCGAAGATAAATTCTGGTTGTTTCTATACTCTCATGCCCAAGGAGGTCGGCCAGAAGTGCGATATCATTGTATTTTTCAAGAAAGTTCTTTGCGAACCGATGGCGAAACGAGTGCGGGTAAACCACTTTCGGGTTGAGCCCATACTTCTGAGCATAGTTCTTCAATTGCTGTGAAATGCCCCTGGTCGTGATCCTCTCTCCGAAACGGTTCAGAAATAAGTATCCTGAGGTACGCCCGGATTCCTGAAGCCAGGATAACGACTCTTCCCGAAGTTTCTTAGGTATAAAGACACGACGATATTTCCCTCCTTTTGCATAGATGTCGAAGTAGCCAACAATGATATGCTCAATCTTTATTTGAACCAACTCACTGACACGAGCGCCAGTTGCAGCCAAATACCGGACGATAAAGTACCATTCAAGATTTGGCTCCTTCTTGAGTTTGTTTTTAAGGAATGTGTAGTCTTCATTACTAATGACATTCTCCAGGAATGACCGTTGTTGAACCTTAACAGATTTGAGCCTTAATCTTGGGTGTTTGGTGTATTCAAGGTATTTGTTTATGGCTTGGATACGTAGGTTAACTGTTTTAGGCTTGAAGTTTTCCATGAGATAACCTTTGTAGGCGATAAGGTGTTGCTTCGTTAGTTCTGTTTCACGGGCGAAATAATCTTTCACGGCGTAACTGTAGGCGGCGACAGTGTTGTTGGACATGTTTTCATTCCGAAGGTAGAGTTCAAAATCTTCTTTCATGATGCATTTGATTAGAGTATAACATAGTTTTCGCTAATAAATGCAAGATGAATACATGTCGGTTGAGTTCTTACTATGAGAAGTTCCCCGACGGAGATATAAGAGGCATTGATGATGAGATTCCCTATTTGCTTCCATCAGGGTGGGAATGGGCAAGATTGGGATGCCTCGTTTTTAATCATGGACAAATCACTCCTAATCAGCCTTTTTCATATATTGATATCGGTTCTATCAACAACGTTGACTTGTGCCTAAATGAAGTTGATAATATTATTCAAGCAAATGATGCCCCCTCTAGAGCTCGTCGGCTAGTTGAATTTGGAGATATTCTTTATTCAACAGTAAGGCCTTATCTGCACAACATGTGTATAGTTGATCGAGAGTTTTCCGCCAAACCGATTGCTAGTACGGGTTTGGCGGTTATGGCGTGTTGTTCAGGACTATTGAATAGGTATTTATTCTTTTATCTTCAATCGCCACAATTTGACCTATACGCAAATGACGGAGATAATGCTAAAGGGGTTGCATATCCTGCAATTAACGATGAAAAACTATACAGAGCACTCATTCCTGTTCCTCCCACAAAGGAACAGTATCGAATTGCAGAAGTTATAGATAGTATCTTCCCAGCATTGAAACGGTATAACTCGTCTCAATCTAAAAAAGACGAGTTGAATAGGAGTATTAAGCCGAAGTTGATGAAATCTATCCTGCAAGAAGCTATACAAGGTAAACTTGTACAACAGGATCCTAATGAAGAACCAGCGTCGGTTTTATTAGAGCATATTCATTGCGAGAAGCAAAAGTTGTTGAAAGAAGGAAAGTTGAAGAAGAATGATATTGTCGATTCCATTATATATAAAGGAGATGATAACAAGTACTACGAGAACATAAACGGTAAGGTGCTGGAAATCACCGAAGAAATCCCCTTTGACGCCCCGGATGGATGGTCGTGGTGCCGTCTGGGATCTCTGCTATCTGTTGTAAGTGATGGGACTCATAAAACGCCATCATATGTTGATAAAGGGATTCCGTTTCTTTCCGTTCAGAACATCTCATCTGGTGTCCTGGATACTACAAAAGTAAAGTATATTTCAAGTAAAGAGCATAAATCACTATGTGCTCGAATCTCTCCGCAGAAAGGTGATATCCTTTTATGCAGGATAGGAACCCTTGGGAAGGCGCTCAAAGTATATTGGGATTTTGATTTTAGTATTTTTGTGAGTCTTGGCCTATTAAGACCAGTTTTGCCAGAAATAGCCGATTACATTGTCCTATACATTAATTCTCCTTTCGGATATCAGTGGATCCAGAAGATTAAAGTCGGCGGAGGCACACACACCTACAAAATAAACCTATCTGATATACCCAATATGCCGATTTGTCTCCCTCCTCTGAATGAGCAGTATCGTATTTCGGAAATGCTCAAAAGGGTTATAGCAAGTACTATGAGAAAGTAGGAGGCATTGAAGAGGACAGAAGTATCGATATCCCTTTTGAGATCCCGAGCTCTTGGTGCTGGGTAAGACTATCTCAAGTTGTACAATTCAATCCCAAAAATCTGGCGCCAAATGAAACTGAGGCAGCATTCATTCCAATGGAAAAGATTATTGCGTCTTTTCACTCTCATTTTTCGTATGAAAAGAGAAAATGGGGAGATATTAAGACGGCTTTCACTCATTTCGCTGATGGGGATGTTGCATTGGCTAAAATTACGCCATGCTTTCAAAACAGAAAATCAATCATACTCTATGGTTTACCAAATGGTATAGGAGCCGGGACAACGGAACTAAAGGTCCTTAGGCCCTATGGAAACGTGATTAACAGAGAGTATCTTCTTTGGTTCTTGAAGAGTCCATACGTTATTGAAGAAGCAACATTCAAAGGAACAGCAAACCAGCAAAGAGTATTATCCGGATATCTTGAGAATAAACTTTTCCCATTGCCTCCAATTAAAGAACAATGCCGTATTTCAGAAAGAATCAGAATGGCATTCAATTGCCTTTAAGGCAATATAACAAGGGATTGGTAAGGTCCATAAGTAGGACCATTTTATCTTGTCTTCATAGTACTTACCAAGATCGAGTTTACCCTGACAAGAATTCGGTCTTGTTCTTCGACCGGCGGAATGGGGCATAAATACTGTTTTATGGTTTCCGTGGCAAGTTCTTTTTGTTTTGTACTTCCTGACGCTTTGTCCTCAATGACACTCTGGACTGTGGGACTGGAGAAGAAAAAGAATAGGTATTCTGGTCTAACAAATTGTTTCATGGCTCTAATCACCGTGATATGACTGTCAGCAACGGCAAAGCCAAAAGAGTTCTTGTTTGATGGATATAATCCTATCCTCCCCAAGGTCCCAATCCCCGTGGAATTCCATAACAAATCTCTATCTTGAAGGATAGACTCCTCCGAATATGATGCCACCGATTCGGGAGATATGAATTGAGCCTTCTCAATGTGGAACCCATCCCATTGATTGCACTTTTGAGCGATGACAGGGTATTTCTGTATATCCGAATACTTCGGCGATTTACCTCGATGGACAAAAGAACAGACTTGTTGAAGTCTTACCCATGACCAAGAGTCTGGTATCTCAAACGGGATTTCATCACTGATGTCCAATAATTTACCGTTTATATTCTCATAGTACTTGTTATCCTCGCCTTTGAAGATGACAGAATCCAAGATGTCCTTTTTCTTCAATTTGCCTTCTTTCAATAACTTCTGCTTCTCCTCACGGATATAACCAAGTAGCACTAAAGCAGGCTCATCCGCCGGGTCTTGGGAAACGAGTCGTCCTTGGATAGCCTCTTGAAGAATGGACTTTTTTAGGCGTGTTTTTATAGTGGCATTTAAGTCGTCCAGTTTATTCTGAGATTTGCCATAATGGATAACGGCCGAGTTAATCTCTTGTATTTTTTCTACAACTCTTTTTTGTTCCATGAGGGGTGGTATGGGAAAAAGAAGCCCCTTCATGCTCTCATAGGTAAAATGTTTGATTGTCTGCCCTTGCCCGATAATATAGCCGATGCTCCGGTATAATTCAAAAACATATTTATAAAAATAGACATCAAGGTTGCCGAATAACCTTATGCGATGAAGTGCATTCTGGTAGTACATTTCTCCGTCTCTATCCCAAACACAACACCTGCCATAATCTCCACCCTCACATACAAGCAAATCCCCTTTTTCAAGTTTATAGCGGGATAATTCTTCATCTTTAAGAAGGAATGTCTTGACCTTGGACAAATCAATACCATCCCAATACACATTAATAGAGCATAGATAAGGGCACTCGCGTCCTTCCTGTTTACCTCGATCTAAGGTTTTACCAAGCTGCGAGATGGCTATATGGTTAATCCTTGCCCACTCCCATCCCTGGGGCACTTCAAATGGTATTTCGTCATCAATGCTGGCAACTCTCCCGTCGGGGAACTTCTCATAGTAAGAATTATCGTCACCACGAAAGATAATGGACTCGTTCTTATCTTTCTTGATTTTTCCTTCTTTGACAAGGCGTTTTTTCTCTGCCCGGATTCGCTCCAACAGAACGGATGCTGGCTCGTCGTTCGGGTCTTGGGGCACAAGTTTCCCCTGAATAGCCCACTGAAGGATGCTGTTCTTTAACTGTTTTCCGGTCATGGTCTATTCATCAAGAATGATTTCAATTCCGAGAATCCTCTGAATCTCAGCAAGTGTCTTATCTATCTCGTGGTCCAATGCCTTCCGTTTCTTGAAATAGTCAGCAAGCAATTCTGCCGGAGGCAGGACCTCTTCATCATCTTTCGGGAACTTGCACTGATCGAAGTTGCAGTCCATGGAAATCAATTCCTCTGCCGTAAACTTGCGAGACTTCTCATTGCCTTCCTCAACAATAATTTCCTTCCTTTCGTTCCACCAGTCCTCGATGGGCTTGCAGTGCTCAAGCTTCATCGGCTTGGTTTTGGAGAAATGCTTATAGCCATCAGGCATATCAAGACGATAGAACCATGTGTCTTTGGTCGCAAATTTCTCAGACGCACCTTCTGCTCGTTCATTATTAAAGAACAGAATGTTAGTTGCTATTGAGGTATATGGCGAAAAAATACTACCCGGCAGTCGGATTATCGTATGAAGGTTGAACTCACGAAGCATTTTAGTCTTGATGGCCAACTTAGCACCGTCAACACCAAAAAGGAATCCATCAGGAACGATAACGGCGGCACGACCATTCTTTTTCAAGCGGTACATAATCAGCACCATAAACAGGTCGGCAGTCTCGCTGGAACGCATATCCATCGGGAAATTCCCCTTAACACTTGCTTCTGTACTGCCGCCGTAGGGCGGATTCATAGCCACGACATCTACCTTATCACTTTCTTTGAAATCACTCATTTTAGTGCCCAGAGAATCGCAATGCTTGATATTCGGGGCTTCGATGTCATGAACAAGAAGGTTCGTTATAGAAAGCAGATACGGCAACGGCTTCCATTCCTGTCCATAGACAGAATTTTGGAACTTGTTGAAGTCATCAGTTGTCTTAACCTGTTGGTTGAGATAATTCAAAGCAGATGTAAGAAAGCCTCCAGTTCCGGAAGTGAAGTCTCCAAACTTCTCACCAAGCTGGGGTTTTAGTGTCCTGACCATAAAATCGGTAAGAGCTCGCGGTGTATAGAATTCACCCGCATTCCCCGCTGACTGAAGGTCCTTCAAAATACCCTCGTAAATATCTCCAAATGTGTGTCGGTCCTCGGCATCCGAGAAATCAATCTCGTCAATAACATTAATCACCTGACGAAGCAGGATGCCATTTTTCATATATTGATTAAGGTCGGAGAAGACCTCCTTTACTATGGCTTTTCCTCTCGGTGTATCAGGTGTTATTGGCAGATTCTTCAGTGTTTGGAATAGACCTTCTGATCCATTGATGAATTCCAGCAGAGCATCTCCAGTAAGAGCCTTTCCATCCTTTTCATCAACCGCCCAGTTCCTCCAGCGGAACTTATCCGGAATAATGGACTCGAAGGACTTACCATCTGACATGGCCTTGAACTCCCACGTTTCCTCTTGAGTATCATAGACTTTCAAGAAGAAAAGCCAAACCATCTGTTCAATTCGCTGAGCATCACCGTTGATGCCAGCATCTTGTCTCATTATATTCTGAAGGCGCTTGATTATATTATTTACTGCCATATCTTATGCTGCATAGAGTCTTGATTCCATGTTCTTGACGGCGGACTTGAATCCCTCCATTCCACCAAAGAATTTTATGATTCTTTGAGGTTTACCAAACTGAGCCAACTGGGGAATCTGTAGAATCGCAATGTTTTCCAACTCAAGGATACCTGTATCCGCATACTTGTCAAGTAGAATCTCCAGTACTTTGCGAGCTTGTTCTCCATATTGAGAGAAATAATCGCTCTTTTTGACCTTGTTCGCCCGTTCTTTTCTAGTCATCGGCTTTTGATCAAAAGCCACATGACATATGATATCAAAAATATCAGCTTCGGCTAAAGCAGGATTCTGTTCCCGAATAGCGTCTATAAGGACATCATACTCCTTAAGCTCCTTGACGATGGCCTCCTTACGCTCAGCTTCCGTCCATTTCTGGAGGAAATCATTCAATGAAGGATACTTGCCAAGAATCCGCTTTTTTGTAAAGTCCGTATAAGATTCCTTTGTCAACTTGCCATTGGCATCCAAGAATGACACGTACTCTTTGTCAATTTGAATGTCCACGCCATCAACATGGTACTTTTCATGAGGCTCACCAGGAGTCTTCGGCTTCGGGGGCTTGGGCGGATTACCACCACCACCTCCTCCAGAAGGCGGTTCCGGGTCTCCATCGAATTCGGGGTCATGGAACAACTTTGTAGCATCACGGAAGTCCAATATCTCAAAATGCCACTTCCCTTTGTCCTCACGGATTCTAGTTCCACGACCAACTATTTGCTTAAACTCAGTCATGGATTGGATTTCCTTGTCGATAACGATGAGGCCACATGTCTTGCAATCAACACCTGTAGAAAGCATTTCAGATGTGGTAACTACGGTTGGATAGGGTTGATCAACATCTATAAAATTGTCGAGTTGTTTCTTCCCTTCGTAGTCATCCCCCGTAATCTTCATCACATATCGATGGTCTTTCTGGCATAAATCAGCATTGAAGTTAGTCAGCAACTGCCGCATTGCTTCTGCTTCTTCAATATCCGGGCAGAAAACAATTGTCTTCGTCATCCGTCCAATCTGTTTCAGCATCTTCGTAATCCGCCAAGCAACAATTTCCCTCCTTTTGTTAATAGCCAATTCTCGACCGAACTCTTTCCTGCTGAAGTATTCTGGTTCAATAATTTTACCATTGAGGTCTGCTTCTCCTTCTTCCGGAATATAACCAGTCAAATCAACACTTAAGAAAGAATTGGTAACGCGATATGGAGCCAAGAAGCCATCATCAATTCCCTGCTTGAGTGAATAGGTATATATGGGATTTCCAAAGTAATCGAGATTATTAGCACCATCCACAGCCTTTGGTGTAGCCGTCATGCCGATTTGGGTAGCTGAAGAGAAATACTTCAAAATTTCTTTCCATTGAGAGTCGTCTTTAGCTGATCCTCTATGGCACTCGTCCACAATAATAAGGTCGAAAAAAGAGGGTTGGAACTCAGTATATGGATTAGGCTTATCGTCCTCCGGATTCACAAGTTGTTGGTATAAGGCCATGTAAATTTCATAGGAAGAGTCCATGTTCCGATTCTGAATCTTCGTCATCCTACCCTTAAAAGGACGGAAGTCTTGGGTCATGGTTTGGTCTATGAGGACATTCCTATCTGCGAGATAGAGGACCTTTTTCTTGGCTCCAGATTTTGTGAGCCTATGAATAATCTGGAAAGAAGTAAAAGTCTTTCCGGTTCCGGTGGCCATAACGATGAGAATCCTATCCTGCCCTTTAGCAACAGCTTCTACAGTTCGATCAATGGCGATTCTTTGATAATACCGAGGCTCGTGGGAGTCAATGTCAAAGTAATATGGCTGCTCAATTATTCTTTGTTCCTCTGGGGTGTACCCTTTGTATTTTAGCAAACGCTCTTTAAGTTGCTCTGGAGTCGGGAACTCTCCCAATCCGATATTCGTTTCTTTCCCTGTAGTAAAATCGTATTCAGTAAAGCCGTCACCGTTAGAACTATAAGCATATTTGAGATCGAGAATCTCGGCATAGGTCTTAGCCTGGCCAATTCCTCCGCTGATAGGATGATTGTTGTCCTTCGCTTCGACAACGGCAATGGGAAACTTGTTCGGTTCAGCCAGAAGAAGGTAGTCTGCAAATTTTTTGGCCTTTCTAGCATGAGAAGACTGGCCCTGGAAGATAATACGTCCATCAGTGAACGCATATTCCATTCTTATATGCTGTTTATCCCACCCGGCACTCTCTAAAGCGGGTGTAATGAATTGCAGCTTTATGTCTTCTTCAGACAATTGCCTCTTATCGCACATGAGTATAATACAAGTATTATCGGAACATCTACAAAAATAACAAAAAACACCGGCTTTACATATAACCGATGTTCAAAAAGTGTATTTCAAAGGATTACGACTTCATCACCCTCTCATAGTTGGCATCATAAAACTCTTCTGTGATGCCATACTTTTTTAATGCTTCTGCCTTTGTTGTACCCCTATTGATTGCCCCACAAACAGCCATAACCAGAAAGTCTTCTCTGGTCATTTCGTCTTGCATCATTTCCCAATGCATCTCGGTTGTGAATTCGTCTTGCATTTGCTTTACTGTTATGTACCAAGGTCTATTGTTAAGGTTGTTATAATAGAGTCAAATCTATCAGTCGTCTTCTCACACAGTTATTTGGTGTTAAACAAAGATATTTACATCTAGTCATTTTTCCAATTAATCATTATCTTTGCATTGGACCGTATGGGAAATGAGGCTACTGTGCTTCACTCTTAAGGACAAAACCGGACAACTGACGGCTTCTTCGAGTAATGAGGTAGCCGTCTTTTATTGTTGAAATGGCCAAGTTTTAGTAGATTTGTAGTCGCCAACTTTACCACATTGATTATGAAAAAGATACTCACACTCTGTACTTTCGCTCTTATCTGTGCTCTCGGGCATGCTCAGGAAACCTATAATTTTTCAACGAAGGATGGAGATGTTATCTGGCAAAAAGTTTATCCTACGACACTTAATAAGAGGGCCGTTTTTGATGCCATAAAAACGAATGGAAGTCTTTCTGACATAACCGAAACGGATCAGACTCTGACAGGGAATCTTGTGGAGAGAGCCGCAGAGTATTCGAGTTTGGGTTTCAGTAGGGGGGATGTACCAATCTTTGTCCATCATCTTCTCGGAGGGTTTGTAAAGGTTGAAATAAGAGATGGTCGTTATCGTGTTACTGTCAGCAAGATGTATAGGATTGACGATACGACCCCTAAGAGAGAAAGGACTGATTTTACTTTTTATGTAAAGAAGAATGGTGAATTCCGTTTCTTCCCGGAGACAGCCCGTTTTATTTTTGATGCAAATTTCAACAAGATGTTCGAAATAAAGGATGTGGAAGAAGATTGGTAATACCCTTTATTTCAATGATTGCGTGGAGATCGTTATGATAACAAACCGAGATTTCTCTTCAAGCTGTTCTCTTATAGATTAACACATATTCCTTTGCATAAGTATCATGAGGCATTGTATTTCCCTTTCGATTCTGGCTTTTTTTTCCTGTGTTGTGCCCATGTTAGCCCAACAGGTAGATATTGGTCATGCAAGATATATTATTGACAAAGAAAATCAGACAGCTGTCTTTAAATGTTCGTATTGGTCGCCAGATGATAATAACTCTTTAATTATTCCAGAAACAGTAGAATACGAAGGCCTCATTTATAGAATTGTAACTGTAGGAAGCCGAGCTGGTAATGAGAACAATGAACTAACACATGTTATCATTCCTGAGGGTGTTACCAAGATTGAAGGTGGGGCATTCGCATACTGTTTATCCCTTACAAGTATTTCTATTCCTAACAGTGTTGTTGAAATTGGCAGTAATGCCTTCTATAATTGTTACGAACTTGAACGTATAGTCTTGCCAGATGGGATTAAGAAGATAAGTTATAGAACCTTTTCTAACTGTTACAAACTTCATTCTATTACGATTCCAAGTAGCGTTGAAGAAATTGAGTCGGGCGCTTTTTCGTCTTGCCAAGAACTATCTTCTATCACTTTGCCTCAGAGTTTAATAGAATTAGGTGATGAAGTATTTGCAGGGTGTTCTAATCTGGAATCGATATCTTTTAATGATGGGTTGCAGAGGATAGGGAAAGGTGCGTTCTTGGGCTGCTCCGCTCTTAAATCAATAGCCCTTCCAAACAGCCTCAGAAAATTGGCACAACATTCCTTTCATGGCTGTAGTTCTCTTGAAAGCGTTGTATTATCAGAATCACTAGATAGAATAGAGGAGGCTGCTTTTGCCACATGCAGCTCCCTCTATAAAATTGAGTTCCCACATTCTATTCAAACTATTGAACGATTTGCATTCAATGAGTGCTCGAGCCTAAAAAGGGTAGAATTACCCCACAATATGAAGATTCTAGACCCATGTTCATTCCAGGGATGTTCTTCCCTTTCTGAAATTGTTTTGCCAGAAAGTATTGCTACTGTTAGCCCTGGCGCTTTCGATTACTGCAAGGCACTAACAGATATTATTTGTTTTGCCGCTGAGCCTCCAGTATTTCATGATGCCCTTGAGGGTGTTTCTTTAGAGCAAATCACAGCGCATGTTCCAAATGTAAAAAAATACAAAAAAGAATATCCTTGGAGACAGTTTAAGATCATTGTTCCTATCAAATAGATAATCTCTTTTTGTATCATAGCAATAATCAAACTACGCATCCCCGTAAAGGAGATAGTTGCATCTTCGTATACGTATTGTAGCGTAAGTATGGAAGGGACAGAAAAAAAGAATTGGACCAAAATCCAATCCTTTTCAAATAGAGTCAATTTCCTACAACTTCATATTCATCAAGTCCGGGAATTAAAGCAAGGCCACTTTCTTGAAGGTGTATCTGGCTGATAGAATCAATGAAGCTGACTGTACAAATCTTCCCGTTCATTCGAGAAGCTTGCCAGTCTTTCCCATTATTATCATCCATTCTGATGATTCTGATTTTGTCTCCTGGTTTCATGGCTCAGAGATTTCGATGGTTTGACATACGACCTCCCAGATTTGCCTTTCTGTTCCGGTGGCATCTGTATATCTTGCCATCCTCACACGACCAGTAAGATGGGCAACCTTTCCCTTCTGAATTTTGTCCAGACATTTGATAGTGTCGCTCATCCAACAAGAGCAGTTGAACCAGGTCGTATCGATGACGCAGGTTCCGTCTTGTGATGTGTAGGCATATTCTGTGGCAAGTGAGAAACGAGCCAATTTGGAATTGCCGACTGTATTGATGGAGGCATTCCCAATATAGCCGCAGAGTTCGATTTTGCAGAGTGATTCCATAATGCTATTCTTCTGTGTTATTGATAAATTGATTCTTGACTCTTTGGACCGTAGATATTCCGAAGCCAGTGATCCGAGCCGTATTCCTGACGCTATATCCTCTTTTGAGCAGGGAAATAACTTCTTTGTATTCGGCTCGCTTTGCCTCTTCGGATTTAACAGTCCCAGGTTTTCGTCCTACCTTTCCGCCCTTCTCACGGAAGTTCTTATATCCAGATTGAAGTCGATATTGGATATTCTCTCTTTCCATTTGGGCGCAGGTTCCAAGGACGGCAATAAAGATGGTTAGGAACGGGGACTCTTTTCCCTGGTCATCAAAAATACTGAGACCTTCTTTTTGGAAATAGATGTTGAGTCCCATTTCTTTGCAGAGCATCACATTCTTTAGCACCTCATCCACATTTCGACCTAAACGGCTCAGTTCGGATATGAGGAGAATGTTGATGCCCTCGGAGAAGCAGTATTCCAGGCACTGTGTGAGAACTGGTCTTTCGTTGTTCTTTTTGGCACCTGATATCTTTTCTTCGTAGACTTTTGCAATTGTGTAGGACTTGGAGTTGGCATATTCTTCCAGGTCCTTCACTTGCCGTTCATTAGACTGCCGGTCCCCAATGCTGGAAACACGGCAGTAGATAACACATGTTTTTGTGTCCATACATTTCTTTGAATTCGTTGGCAACAGTTTCTT
>JAEEGL010032139.1_pt1 | contig 14637 bp, 26 predicted proteins | sample 9134231 | NCBI WGS metagenome assembly JAEEGL01 (sample SAMN16246548, study PRJNA631951) | gut metagenome | biome: gut microbiome; feature: rumen; material: fiber-attached | host: Bos | place: Iran: Karaj | collected 2018-10 | reverse complement strand
GGCTTACATCATTGCCCCCAACGGCTTAGAGGTGGGTGCAATCGTTGAAAGCGGTGAGAACGTAGCCCCTGAATTGGGAAACGCGCTTCCACTCAGTCACATTCCTGTTGGTACTTTAATTCACAACATTGAATTGCGTCCAGGTCAGGGTGCCGCTATGGCCCGCAGTGCAGGTGCATTTGCACAGCTCACCTCTCGCGAGGGTACCTACGCAATCATCAAATTACCTTCGGGCGAAACACGCAAGGTGCTTGCAGCTTGCAAGGCGACTATTGGCGTTGTTGGTAACAGCGACCACGCTCTGGAACAGTCGGGTAAGGCTGGCCGCATGCGTTGGTTGGGTCGTCGTCCCCACAACCGTGGTGTGGTGATGAATCCTGTTGATCACCCAATGGGTGGTGGTGAAGGCCGTCAGTCAGGTGGTCATCCCCGTTCACGCAATGGTCTGTATGCAAAGGGCTTGAAGACCCGCTCACCGAAGAAGCATTCTTCGAAGTATATTATTGAAAGAAGAAAGAAGTAATTTGATTAAAAATTAAACTATGAGTCGTTCATTAAAAAAAGGCCCTTACATTAGTGTAAAGCTCGAAAAGAAGGTTGACGCAATGAATGAGAGCGGCAAGAAGAGCGTGATCAAGACTTGGTCTCGTGCTTCGATGATTGCTCCCGAATTTGTGGGTCACACTTTCGCTGTGCACAATGGTAATAAGTTCATTCCCGTATATGTTACCGAGAACATGGTAGGTCACAAGCTTGGTGAGTTTGCTCCCACTCGCACCTTCCGTGGTCATAGCGGCAACAATAAATAATGGGCCCGGGATATAATAATTCATTGACAAAAAAAAGAATTAAATACAATGGGTAAGAGAAAAAGAGAATCAGCAAATGCGATTAAAGAAGCTCGCAAAGAGCAGAACTTCGCAAAGCTCAAGAATGTGCCTACCTCTCCTCGCAAGATGCGTCTGGTGGCCGACATGATTCGCGGCGTTGAAGTTTCGAAGGCTCTGGGTCTGCTTCATTATTCAACCAAACATGCTGCTAAGGACGTAGAAATGCTCCTGAAATCGGCCATTTCGAACTGGGAACAGAAGAATGGCAGGAAAGCTGAAGATGGCGAACTGTATGTGAAGACAATCTTCGTTGATTGCGCTCCCATGCTCAAGCGCCTTCGCCCCGCTCCTCAAGGTCGCGCCTACCGCATTCGCAAGCGCAGTAACCACGTGACCCTCTATGTTGACACTTTTAATAAAACCTCTAAAGACGCATAATAAAGAATATGGGACAGAAAGTAAATCCAATTAGCAATCGTTTAGGTATCATCCGTGGCTGGGATTCGAACTGGTACGGTGGTAGTAATTATGGCGATACTCTGCTTGAGGATAGCAAAATCCGCAAGTATCTGAAAGTGCGTCTGGCCAAGGCTAGCGTTTCACGCATCGTTATTGAAAGAACTCTGAAGCTGGTTACCATCACCATCTGCACTTCTCGTCCGGGCCTGATCATTGGCAAGGGCGGTCAGGATGTTGACAAGCTGAAAGAAGAATTGAAGAAACTCACTGACAAGGATGTTCAGATCAACATCTACGAAGTGAAGCGTCCCGAACTCGACGCCGAGATCGTAGCCAGCAACATCGCTCACCAGATCGAGGGCACGATTGCCTATCGTCGTGCTGTGAAGATGGCTATCGCTTCGACTATGCGTCTGGGTGCCGAGGGCATCAAGGTTCAGGTCAGCGGCCGCTTGAATGGCGCCGAAATGGCTCGCTCTGAGATGTTCAAGGAAGGTCGTACTCCGCTGCACACGCTGCGCGCCGATATCGACTATGCACTCGTTCCTGCTCTCACAAAGGTAGGTCTGATTGGCATCAAGGTTTGGATTTGCCGTGGTGAAGTCTATGGCAAGCGCGATCTCGCCCCCAACTTTGCTAACAACAGCAACGAGCGTCGCTCGGGTGGCAATGGTCCCCGCCGTGGTGGTTTCAGAAACAAGAAAAACAACCGTTAAGTTTACACAGTTTAAAAATTTAACTCGAAATGTTACAACAACCGAAAAGATTAAGATATAGAAGACCCGCCGACGGTCGCAACCGCAAGTATGCGAAGCGCGGCACTCAGCTGTCATTTGGCGTCTTCGGCATCAAGGCTCTCGAAAGCAAGTGGATTACCGCTCGTCAGATCGAGGCTGCCCGTGTGGCCGTGACCCGTTACATGCAGCGTGAAGGTCAGATTTGGGTCCGCATCTTCCCCCACAAGCCCTACACCCGCAAGCCCGCCGATGTGCGTATGGGTAAAGGTAAAGGTGATGTCGCTGGATATGTGGCACCGGTATTCCCTGGCAGAATTCTTATTGAAGTTGACGGCGTGAGCTATGACATTGCAAAGGAAGCTCTCCGTCTGGCTGCTCAGAAACTCCCCATTCCTACCAAATTTGTGGTAGCTCATGATTATGATCCCTCTCAAACCGTTTAATTTTAGTAGATTATGAAAAAACAAGAATTAAGAGAATTGACCGATAAGGAACTCAAAGATCGTCTTGAAGCTGCTGAGAACGAGTACATGCAGATGAAAATCCAGCATGCCATCTCTCCTCTCGATAATCCTGCTAAGATTACGCTTCAGAGAAGAAGTATTGCTCGCATGAAGACTGAAGTCCGTGCACGTGAATTACAAATCAATAAATAATCCCAAACGAAATGGAGAAAAGAAATTTAAGAAAAGAAAGAATTGGGGTTGTTTCCAGCAACAAGGGTGATAAGACCATCACTGTTACTATCAAGTGGAAGGAGAAACACCCGATCTATGGTAAGTTCGTCAACAAGACTAAGAAGTACCATGCCCATGACGAGAACAACGAGTGCAACATTGGTGACACCGTTCGCCTGATGGAAACTCGCCCGTTGAGCAAAACTAAGAGATGGAGATTAGTTGAAATCATTGAAAAAGCTAAGTAATTATGATTCAGACAGAAAGTAGATTAACAGTAGCCGACAACAGCGGTGCTCGTGAAGTGCTTTGCATTCGCGTGCTCGGTGGCACGGGTCGTCGCTATGCATCGGTGGGCGATACCATCGTCGTCACTGTGAAGAATGCGATACCCGCTTCTGAAGTCAAGAAAGGCACTGTCTCGCGTGCAGTGGTCGTGAGAACGAAAAAGGAAATCCGTCGTCAGGACGGCACTTACATTCGCTTCGACGACAACGCTTGCGTGTTGATTAACAATACCGGTGAGTTGAGAGGTACCCGTATCTTTGGTCCCGTGGCTCGTGAACTGCGTGCTACCAACATGAAGATCGTTTCGCTTGCTCCCGAAGTTCTTTAATGGCTTAAACACACTAAACGAAATGGCTAAATTACACATAAAAAAAGGTGATACAGTCTATGTGCTGGCAGGCGACGATAAGGGTAAGACCGGTCGCGTTCTTAGCGTCGACGCTAAGAAGTACAGGGCAATCGTAGAAGGTATCAACATGGTATCGAAGAGTACCAAACCCAATGCACAGCACCCCCAGGGTGGCATTATTAAGATGGAAGCCCCCATTCACCTGTCGAACCTCAACTTGGTTGACCCCAAGAGCGGCCGTGACGCTAAGCCCACCCGCGTAGGTTTCAAGAAAGATGAGCAGGGCAAAACAGTACGTTATTCTAAAAAATCAGGAGAGGAGATTAAATAATGGCAACAACTCTTAAGAAACAATACGACGAGAAAATTGCTCCCGCTCTCATGAAGCAATTTAACTATAGCTCTCCCATGCAGATTCCGCGTCTGGTGAAGATCGTTCTGAACGAAGGTCTGGGCGATGCCACACAGGACAAGAAGATCATTGAGACAGCTATTAACGAGTTAACCACCATCACCGGTCAAAAGGCCGTGCAGACACTGTCGAAGAAGGACATCTCTAACTTCCGCGTCCGCAAGAAGATGCCTATCGGTGCACGCGTGACTCTGCGTCGCGATCGCATGTATGAGTTCATGGAACGATTCATTCGCATCGCTCTTCCCCGTATCCGCGACTTCAAGGGCGTAGAAAGCAAGCTTGATGGCCGTGGCAACTACACGCTGGGTGTTTCGGAACAGATCATTTTCCCCGAGATCAACATCGACAATGTGACGAAAATGACTGGTATGAACATCACATTCGTGACTACAGCCAAGACCGACGAAGAAGGCTTCGCTCTGCTCAAGGAATTCGGTATTCCCTTTAAAAAATAATTAAATTCAAATCAGAAGTATGGCAAAAGAATCAATGAAAGCCCGTCAGGCCAAGCGCGAACGCTTAGTTGCAAAGTATGCTGCCAAGCGTGCCGAACTCAAGAAGGCCGGTGACTATGCTGCCCTTCAGAAACTGCCTCACAACGCATCGCCCGTGCGCCTGCACAACATTTGCAAGATGTCGGGTCGCCCCAAAGGCTACATGCGTCAGTTCGGTATTTCTCGTATCGACTTCCGTGAAATGGCATCGGCCGGCCTCATCCCCGGTGTGAAGAAAGCAAGCTGGTAATTTAATTATCACGAGAAAAATTTTTTAAGTATTAAATATTGTTCAGTAATTCTGAATCAATTTAAACAATTAAACAATGACTGATCCAATTGCAGATTATTTAACAAGATTGAGGAATGCGATCAAGGCACAGCACCGTGTCGTTGAAATCCCTTCTTCGAAATTGAAAAAAGAGATCACTAAGATTCTCTTCGACCAGGGTTATATTCTCAACTACAAGTTCGTTGAGAACGAAGACAGCCCTGTAGGCACTATCAAGATTGCCTTGAAATATGATAGCGTTGACAAAGTGAGCGCCATCAAGAGTCTCACGCGCGTGTCTCGCCCCGGTTTGCGTCAGTACACCGGCTACAAGGACATGCCCCGCGTGTTGAATGGTTTAGGAATCGCCATCCTGTCTACTTCCAAGGGTGTTATGACCAACAAGGAAGCTAAGGCTCAGAAGATTGGCGGCGAAGTATTGTGTTACGTATATTAATTGATAGGAGGTTAAGATTATGTCAAGAATAGGAAAATTGCCAATCGAAATACCTGCTGGCGTAACGATTGATATTAAAGACAACTTCGTGACTGTTAAAGGTCCTAAAGGTGAACTCAAACAATCGGTGAACCCCAATATCAAGCTCGAAATCGAGGGTAACGAACTGAAGGTTTCTCGTCCCGACGATTCGAAGGAGTCGCGTGCTCAGCACGGACTTTACAGGGCTCTCCTTAACAACATGGTAGTTGGTGTTAGCACCGGCTTCAAGAAGGAGATGGAGATCGTGGGTGTTGGTTATCGTGCCACATCTAACGGCCAGGTGCTTGAACTCAACCTGGGTTACTCACATGTGATTTATATGAAAATGCCTCCTGAAGTGAAGGTTGAAGCTAAGAGTGAGCGCAACAAGAACCCGCTCATCACGCTCGAGAGCGCCGACAAGCAATTGCTCGGACAGATTTGCGCCAAGATCCGTTCTTTCCGCAAGCCTGAACCTTACAAGGGCAAAGGTATTAAGTTCGTTGGCGAAGTTATTCGTCGCAAGTCTGGTAAAACGGCAGCTGCCAAATAATAATTGCATTTCATTATGGTATCAAAAATTCAAAGACGAAATAAAATCAAAGCTCGCATTCGCGGCAAGATTAGTGGCACCCCTGAGCGTCCCCGCTTAAGTGTGTTCCGCAGCAATAAGCAAATCTATGCCCAGGTTATCGACGATGTGGCCGGCAATACCATTGTTTCGGCATCATCCAAGGGTATCACTGAGGGCAATAAATCAGAGATCGCTGCCAAGGTTGGTGAAGCAATCGCTCAAAAGGCTATCGAGGCTGGTATCAGCCAGGTGGTGTTTGACCGCAATGGCTTCTTGTTCCATGGCAGAGTAAAATCATTGGCCGACGGCGCTCGCAAAGGCGGACTTAAATTTTAAATCATCATGGCAAATAAGAATAACAGAGTTAAGATTACTAGCGATATAGAACTCAAAGATCGCCTTGTTGCGATTAACCGCACCACTAAGGTAACCAAGGGTGGTCGCACGTTCACTTTCGCAGCTATCGTCGTCGTTGGCGACGGCAATGGCGTGATTGGTTACGGCCTTGGCAAAGCAAACGAGGTCACGACCGCAATTGCTAAAGGTGTCGAGGTTGCAAAGAAGAACCTCATCAAGGTTCCTGTGCACAAAGGCACTATTCCTCACGAGCAGAGTGCTAAATTCGGCGGCTCTCGCATCATTATGCAACCCGCTACCCCTGGTACCGGTGTGAAGGCTGGTGGTGCTATGCGTGCCGTTCTTGAGAGTGTTGGTATCACCGACGTGATTTGCAAGTCGAAAGGCTCATCAAATCCTCACAACCTGGTGAAGGCCACAGTGAGTGCACTTAGCGAGCTGCGCAGCCCGCAAGAGATTGCGCACTATCGCGGTGTTTCGCTCGACAAAGTGTTTAACGGTTAAAAAAGTTGACTACTATGGCAAAAATTAAAATCAAACAAGTTGTCAGCAGAATCAATCGTCCTGCTAACCAGAAGAGAACTCTCGATGCTCTCGGTCTTCACAAGCTCAACCAGACCGTCGAGAAAGAAGCAACTCCCCAAATCTTAGGAATGATTAACAAAGTTCGTCATCTTGTAGAAGTAACGAACGCATAAAAATTATTGACTATGGAATTAAGTAATTTACAACCTGCTGTAGGTTCCAATAAGAAAAAACGTCGCATCGGACGTGGTCCCGGTTCGGGTAAAGGCGGCACTTCTACACGTGGTCACAAGGGTGCTAAGTCGCGTTCAGGTTACAAGAAGAAAATTGGTTTTGAAGGTGGTCAGATGCCCCTCCAGCGCCGCGTGCCTAAATTCGGCTTCAAGAACATTAACCGTGTTGAGTACAAAGCCATCAACATTAAAGTTATTGACGAACTCGCAACTAACAAGGGCTTAGACAAAGTTACTCTGGCCGACCTTATGCAAGCTGGCATGATTCGCAAGAATCAGCTCGTTAAGGTTCTTGGCGTTGGTACAATGTCGAAGAAAGTCGATGTAGAAGCTCACGCTTTCTCAAAGAAAGCCGAGGAGATTATTGCAGCTGCCGGTGGTTCAATCGAAAAAGTATAATAAACAATGAAATTGATTCAAACAATTAAGAATATCTGGAAGATTGAAGATTTGCGCAAGCGACTCATCATCACCTTCATGTTCATCGTGATTTATCGCTTTGGATGTCATGTGGTGCTCCCCGGACTCAACCCCTCGGATCTTGATGCAATGCGCAAGTTTACAAGCGGAGGCCTCATGCAGCTGCTCGACATGTTCAGCGGCGGTGCGTTCTCTCAGGCTTCAATCTTCGCTTTAGGTATCATGCCCTACATCACCGCATCTATCGTAATCCAGTTGCTTGGCATGGTTGTGCCCAGCTTCCAGAAGATGCAGCGTGAAGGCGAAAGCGGACGCATGAAACTGAACCAGTACACACGCTATCTTACCGTGATCATTCTCTTGGTTCAGGCTCCTGCCTACCTGGTTAACCTCAAGTATCAGGTGATGCAGGCTGGCGGTACAGTAGACATGGGCTTCTGGCCAATGTTCTACCTGACCATCGTGCTCACTGCTGGCGCTATGTTCATTATGTGGCTCGGTGAGAAAATCACCGACAAGGGTATTGGCAATGGTATTTCCATGATCATTCTCGTGGGTATCATCGCTCGCTTCCCCGGTGCTCTCGTGCAGGAATTCACATCACGCCTGACTACCGCTCAGGGCGGTCTGGTGATGTTCCTGGTCGAAATCATTATCCTCTTTGCTGTCACTGCCGGAGCTGTTATGCTCACCCAAGGTACACGCAAAGTGCCCGTGCAGTATGCTAAGCGCATTGTCGGCAACAAGCAGTATGGCGGTGCCCGCCAGTACATCCCCTTGAAGGTGAATGCTGCCAATGTGATGCCTATCATCTTTGCTCAGGCGCTTATGTTCATCCCCATCACTCTGGCCGGCTTCGGAGCAAGCCAGAACGAGAGCGGATTCCTTGCAAGCATGGCTCGCACCTTTGGCAACATGGACGGTTTCTGGTATAACCTCGTGTACTTCATCTTGATTGTCGCTTTCACCTATTTCTATACTGCCATCACAGTGCGCCCCACTCAAATGGCCGAGGAAATGAAGAAGAACAGCGGCTTTATCCCTGGCATCAAGCCGGGCAAGAAGACTGCCGACTATCTCGACTCGATCATGTCGCGCATCACATTGCCGGGATCACTCTTCCTGGGTATTGTGGCTATCATGCCGGCATTTGCTCGTCAGTTCGGTGTTAACCAGAATTTCGCACAGTTCTTCGGTGGCACTTCACTGCTCATTACCGTGGGCGTGGTGCTCGATACTTTGCAGCAGATTGAAACTCATTTGATGATGCATCACTACGACGGCTTGATGAAATCGGGCAAGGTCAAGGGACGCACTCAATAATGTGATTTGTGATTAAACAGAAGTATTAAATGATTTATCTGAAGACAGATGAACAGATAGAGCTTCTGCGTGAAGCTAACCTTGTGGTGGCACGCACACTTGGCGAACTCGCCAAGTGGGTGGCCCCCGGGGTTACTACACGTCGACTCAACCAGATTGCCGACGAATTCATTCGCTCGCAGAATTGTGTGCCTGGTTTTCTCGGCCTTTATGGTTATCCTGCTTCGGTGTGCATCTCGGTCAACGAAGTCGTGGTTCACGGCATTCCGTCGAACTATGTGCTTGAAGATGGCGATATCGTCTCGATCGACTGCGGTGCAGTGAACCAGGCAGGTTTCAACGGCGACTCTACCTACACTTTTCCTGTGGGTAATGTCTCTGAAGATGTGTTAAATCTGCTTCGCACCACAAAACAATCGCTCTACGAGGGAATCAGCATGGCTGTTCCTGGGAATAGGGTAGGTGACATTGGCTACACCATTCAGCGCTACTGCGAACAGCGCGGCTACAGCGTTGTGCGCGAAATGTGCGGACACGGTGTCGGCAAAAAACTGCACGAGGATCCCGATGTGCCTAACTTTGGCCGCCGCGGTACCGGCCCGCTCATCAAGAACGGCATGTGCATTGCCATTGAGCCAATGATCAACATGGGCAGCAAGAACATCGTTATTGAGCGCGACGGCTGGACGACCCGCACTAAGGACCGCAAACCGTCGGCACACTACGAGCACTCGATTGCTGTTCATAACGGAAAACCCGATATCCTGTCGTCGTTCGATTTTGTGAAAGAAGCTTTAGGCGATCGATTTATTTAATTTTCATTTATAATCATTTTTAATATTTTATGTCAAAACAAACTGCAATAGAACAAGATGGAACTATCGTTGAGGCACTCTCCAACGCCATGTTCCGCGTTGAGCTCGAGAATGGTCATCAGATCACGGCTCACATCTCTGGCAAGATGCGCATGCACTACATCAAGATCTTGCCCGGCGACAAGGTGAAGGTAGAAATGTCGCCTTACGATTTAACCAAAGGTAGAATTGCATTTAGATACAAATAAAAACATTACTAATATGAAAGTAAGAGCCTCAATAAAAAAACGTACCCCCGACTGCAAAATCGTGCGTCGTAAAGGTCGTCTTTATGTGATAAACAAGAAAAATCCTAAGATGAAGATGCGTCAAGGATAATTTTTATTAATTTTGCACAAAAATTAGAATTTATATATGGCAGTAAGAATTGTCGGGGTTGATTTGCCCCAAAACAAGCGTGGCGTGATCGCTTTGACCTATATCTTCGGTATTGGTCGCAGCTCTGCCGCCACAATCTTAGCAAAAGCTGGTGTCAGCGAAGACACAAAGGTGAAAGATTGGACCGATGCTGAAGCCGCTAAGGTGCGTGAAGTCATCGGCGAGAACTACAAGGTTGAAGGTGACCTGCGCAGCGAGGTGCAGATGAACATCAAGCGATTGATGGACATCGGTTGCTATCGTGGCATTCGTCACCGCATCGGTCTCCCTGTGCGTGGCCAGAGCACTAAGAACAACGCCCGCACCCGCAAGGGACGCAAGAAAACTGTTGCTAACAAAAAGAAAGCTACTAAATAATATTAAAGTATGGCAAAAAAGACAGTCGCATCTAAGAAGAGAGTTGTTAAGGTCGACGGCGTGGGCCAACTTCATGTCCACTCTTCATTTAACAACATTATTGTGTGCCTCGCTAACAGTGAGGGACAGGTCATTTCATGGTCTTCGGCTGGCAAGATGGGCTTCCGCGGTTCAAAGAAGAACACGCCTTATGCAGCTCAAATGGCAGCTCAAGACTGTGCTAAGGTTGCTTACGACCTTGGCCTTCGCAAAGTCAAGGCTTATGTTAAGGGTCCTGGCAACGGTCGTGAATCGGCAATCCGCACCATCCATGGTGCCGGCATCACTGTAACTGAGATTATCGATGTTACTCCGCTTCCGCACAACGGTTGCCGTCCTCCTAAGAGAAGAAGAGTTTAATAGCACAAGTGTTTATTCAACCTTCATTAATTAATTTTTTAAGGATCACAGTCAGTGAATAGATTGCACTACTTTAACAACCTCTCTGCAATCGCGGCTGCACTGATGTGATTTAGCAATCAAACTTTAATAATTTAGAAAAATGGCAAGATACACAGGTCCAAAATCTAAAATCGCCCGCAAGTTAGGCGAACCCATCTATGGTGAAGACAAGGTTCTTACACGCAAGAACTATCCTCCGGGCCAGCAGGGTGCCAACCGCAGAAGAAAACTCTCTGAGTACGGTACTCAGCTTCGTGAGAAACAGAAGGCTAAATACACCTACGGTGTGCTGGAGCGTCAGTTCCGTAACCTCTTCAACAAGGCCGCTTCAATGAAAGGCGTTACCGGTGAAGTACTTCTCCAACTGCTCGAGACTCGTCTCGACAATGTCGTTTACCGACTCGGCATTGCTCCCACACGAGCAGCCGCCCGTCAGCTTGTCCTCCACCGTCACATCACAGTCGACGGCCAGGTGGTCAACATCGCTTCTTACCACGTCAACCCCGGTCAAATCGTGGCTGTGCGTGAAAAATCTAAATCGCTCGAAGTTATCCAAGACGCTCTGGCTGGTTTCAACCACAGCAAGTATCCTTGGATTGAATGGGACGAGAACATCAAGGGCGGCAAGCTCCTGAACCTCCCATTGCGTGACGATATTCCTGAAAACATTAAGGAACAGTTGATCGTTGAATTGTATTCAAAACAATAAAAATTAACATCCATGGCTATTTTAGCATTTCAGAAACCCGACAAAGTTTTAATGTTGGAAGCCGACAATACCTTCGGCAAATTCGAGTTCCGTCCTCTCGAACCTGGCTATGGCGTGACCATTGGCAATGCGCTGCGTCGCATTCTGCTCTCGTCGCTTGAGGGATATGCTATCTGCAACATCCGCATCGATGGTGTCCGTCATGAGTTCGCCACAATTCCCGGTGTGAAGGAAGACGTAACTAACGTGATTCTCAACCTCAAGAAGGTGCGCTTGAAACGCGTGGTCGATGAAACCGAATCTGAAAAGGCTACTATCAAGGTTTCGGGCCAGGATGTTTTTAAAGCCGGTGATATAGGTAAAGTGCTCAATGGTTTCGAGGTGCTTAACCCCGACCTTGAAATTTGTCATCTCGATCCCAAAGCTGGATTCCAGATCGACATCACCATCAACAAGGGTCGTGGCTATGTGCCCGCCGACGAGAACCGCACACCTAACGATGCTATTGACGTGATTGCTATCGACTCGATTTATACGCCCATCATCAATGTGAAGTATGCTATCGAGAACTATCGCGTTGAGCAGAAGACCGACTACGAGAAACTCGTTCTTGAAATTACTACCGATGGCTCAATTCAGCCTAAAGAGGCTCTTAAAGAAGCCGCTAAAATCCTCATTCAGCACTTCATGCTCTTTAGCGACGAGAAAATTGCTCTCGATGTTACCGAGAATGAAGAGAATGAAGAATTTGACGAAGAAGTGCTCCACATGCGCCAGCTCCTCAAGTCTAAGCTTGTCGACATGGATCTTAGCGTGCGTGCACTCAACTGCCTCAAGTCGGCCGAGGTTGAAACCCTTGGCGAGCTTGTGGTCTTCAATAAGACCGACCTCCTTAAGTTCCGCAATTTCGGTAAAAAATCCCTGTCAGAGCTTGAAGAGCTCCTTGCTGGTCTCGGACTTTCCTTTGGCATGGACATTACAAGGTATAAATTAGATAAAGAGTAATTAAACGATGAGACACAATAAGAAATTCAATCATCTGAGCCGCAAGAAAGCGCATCGCGACGCTATGTTGGCCAATATGACTACCTCTCTGATTCTTCACAAGAGAATCTTCACCACTTTGGCCAAGGCCAAGGCTCTTCGCATCTATGCCGAGCCCATCATCAATCGTGCTAAGACCGATGATACCGCTTCGCGCCGCATAGTGTTCAGCCACCTCCAGAGCAAAGAAGCCGTTACCGAGCTCTTCCAGAACATCTCGCAGAAGATTGCCGATCGTCCAGGCGGTTACACCCGCATCCTTAAACTGGGCAATCGTCTGGGTGACGCCGCCAAGACTTGCTTCATTGAGCTTGTTGACTACAACGAAGCTATGCTCACCGAGAAGAAGGCTGAGACCAAGAAGACCACTCGCCGCAGCCGCCGTAAAGCTGCTCCTAAGGCTCAGGAAGCTCCCGCTCAGGAAGCTGCTCCCGCTGAAGAGGCTGCCGAGTAAAAAAAGTGTGACAGTTCTTGCCCTCACGCAGGGCGCTCCAATAAAAGAGAGAGGCAAAGCAGGATTTTCCCTGGCTTTGCCTCTTTCGTAGTATCGCTGTGCTAAGGCTTGGCGCCGTCTCACTTGATCATGCGCCACACCCTGATTCCAATGTTATTCTTGCTGTTGCGGAGCATCTGGTTCATGTTCTGCTTCTCAAGCCTTACCTCCATCCCCTTCATCGACGCGTCGAGCATGAATATCTCGCCGTTCTTGTCTTTCTCAATGATTCCCATGTGCGATATATCGAGTCCTTCTTGCTTGGTGACTAGTCCCACGAAGTCGCCGCTCTGCAAGGCGTTTTTCACCTTTTTCGAACCCAGATACTCTTTCCTGATATAGGGGAAACGGTGCTGGCGGTAACCCACCTCGCTGCTTTTCACGCGCTCAAAGGTGACGCTGTCGCGCAAGGCCGGATACAGGTCGCGGTGAGTGCTCATGAAATTGATGTTCTTCACCTTGTATTGAACCCCGTCGATGTCGGCTGTGATTTCTTTCAGGTTGCCGCGGCTCGTGTTGTCGATTGACCAGTCGCTAATGTAGTGAAGCCGTGAAGCATAGCCGTCCATCTTGCCTCCACGGTAGCGCAGGTTCTCGAGATTCTTGGCATAGTCGCGCCATGAGTAGCGACCATTCAGCGTGGTTCGTGTCAGCGCATAGAGCGTTTCGACAAATGTGGTGCAGTCCAGTTCGTCGATGTTAATGGTCAGCAGTTCCTTGTCGCCTTCAAGCGTGTGTGCCACATAGGGGCGGCCAAGCAGCTCGTGGGCATAGAAGCTCACCAGTTCATTTGGTGTTTTCAGTCCGCTTTCATAGCCTTTCTTCAGCAACGCGTTAATCTCGGTGGTGTCATTCTCGCAGTGAAATCGCATCTCCTGTTGCGATGCGGCCTTTGCCGGTGGGGTAGTGGTGGAGTTGCATGAGGCAGCCAGCACCAGCATGCCCAGTATAATCTTGTTCATTGTCATTTTCTCCTTTATATTATTATATGTGTCTGCAAAATTGCAAAAAATATTTTATTCCACGAAATGTTGTCCACATTATTTTTGCACCATGTTGCACTCATTTCCGCTCACATTTCCTCTCGCATATCATTTTATTTCGCTTTCATTTTTTAGCGCTGAATATGTGCTTCATTTCATTGGGCATTTTTGCGTTATTTGCCGCTCATTTTTTCATGTATTGGTGTCCTTTTTTGCCTAAAAAATGCCTTTTTTGAGAAAAAACACGGTTTTCTGCACTTTTTTTTCAAAAATATTTTGCCAGTTCAAAAAAAGGCTCTAACTTTGCATCACTTTCGCCTCACGAAATGTAAAAATTGAGTGAGCGATTTTTTTGACGCTCTAAAGTTAGCGTCACAAAAGAACGAAAGCTCTTTGACATGCTTGCAATATCGAACAGGAGCCTAACCCTTTTTCAGGGTTGGGTTAACGACAGGAAGTACAAGAGAACAGGGAGTGAAAACTCCCGTCAAATTCCACAGCAGCGTAACAATATAAAGCGGACCTGTGCCAAGGGCGGCGTTAACCAACGCCGTGTGTCTTTCATTTAGAAAAAACAAAGACAAGATATCAACAACGAAGAGTTTGATCCTGGCTCAGGATGAACGCTAGCGACAGGCTTAACACATGCAAGTCGAGGGGCAGCATGAGGGTAGCAATACCCTTGATGGCGACCGGCGCACTGGTGAGTAACACGTATGCAACCTGCCCCGCGCAGGGGGATAATCCGGAGAAATCTGGTCTAATACCCCGTACGCCGCGCTTCCGCATGGGGGTGCGGTGAAAGGAGCTTTTCCGGCACGGGATGGGCATGCGGCGCATTAGCTAGTCGGCGGGGTGACGGCCCACCGTGGCTTTGATGCGTAGAGGTTCTGAGAGGTAGGTCCCCCACACTGGTACTGTGACACG
>JAEEGL017258752.1_pt1 | contig 14638 bp, 4 predicted proteins | sample 9134231 | NCBI WGS metagenome assembly JAEEGL01 (sample SAMN16246548, study PRJNA631951) | gut metagenome | biome: gut microbiome; feature: rumen; material: fiber-attached | host: Bos | place: Iran: Karaj | collected 2018-10 | reverse complement strand
TCTTCAATACCGTGCCGTCCCAATCCTTGAACGTTACGGTATAGGTGTTGATCGTGTACTGCGCGGTGACTACGAGATCGCTCTGCACGTTGTTGAACGCCACGTCCCAGCCGGTGAAGGTGTAGCCGGTGCGGGTGGGATCTGCGGGAGCGGTGGCCGCTGCGCCGTAGTTGACGGTCTGGGTCTTCAATACCGTGCCGTCCCAATCCTTGAACGTTACGGTATAGGTGTTGATCGTGTACTGCGCGGTGACTACGAGATCGCTCTGCACGTTGTCAAACGCCACGTCCCAGCCGGTGAAGGTGTAGCCCGTGCGGGTGGGATCTGCGGGAGCGGTGGCCGCGGCTCCTTCAAGCACCTCTTCGGTCTTGAGCACCGTGCCGTCCCAATCCTTGAACGTTACGGTGTAGTAGGTGGGCTGTGCCACGACGGGGTCGGTGGTGTAGTAATTGACCTCGGCGCTGACCTCCCTGTACATCACGACGGTGCCCTGGGTGTTCTTGCTGGTCGTGAAGTACGTGTTGTTGGAGGCACGGGTGAGATAGTAGTAACCCTCGGAGTCGATCTGGTTGTTCAGGTCGCCGTTGGCCCACAGCCATGCAAGAGGAGTATCGCCGACGATCAGGTACTCATCGGAGCCGAGGGTCAGGTACTTGCCGTTAGCCGCGTTCTTGAATACGTAGCCCGCGGCGGCGGTGCCGGACTCGATCTCGTAAAGTATGCTGTTGATATTGACGGTGGAAGCCACAGTCAGGTAATTGCCGTTGATGGTAACGGACTGGGAGGTGACGTAGTGGTTGTTGGAGGTATTGTAGATGGTGTTGCCGACAGCATAGTTGCCCATGGTGATCGCGTACTTGCCGCCCACCTCAAGCTCGGTGGTCTGCTCATACACGGTCTCGCCGCCGGTGGCCTCGGTGCGGTTATAGAGCGCGTAGAGGGTGGCGTTGCCGGTCACGGTGTAGGAGGCGCCGGGAGCGTAGAAGGTGGGCCTGGTCGTGGTCTCCTCGAGCTGGGTCGCCATCCAGCCGATGAAGGTCCAGCCGTCGGGGTTGACGCTCTCCGTGGCGGGCAGGGTTATGGCGTCGTTTGCGTACGCAGTTTGGCTGCCCTCGCTCGCGCCGCAGGCAACGAAGTTGACCGTGTAGGTGGGCTTGGGCGCAAAGTTGACGCGGATGGTGCAGTCGGAGGCGGGGGTAACGTTGATGGTATTGCCGTTGATGGTCCAGGTGGCGTCACCGGAGACGAGCGTGCAGCTCTCTACATAGTAGCCCGCGGCGGGAGCAGCGGTGATCTTGTAGCCGTCGACGGAGACGGTACCGTAGGCGTTGTTGTTGGAGACCGCGGTGACCTCATAGGTCTCCTGCGGAGTCACGGTGATACCCGCATAGCGCAGGGTGGAGGAAGCGCCGGAAGGCGGAGTGTAAACGCCGTTGAGGGGCTTGATGACGATGAAGCCGCCGCCCTGTACGCTGGCCGCGCTGGTGCTGTTGTAAATGACCGGGGACAGGAGCGAATAGAGGGTCTCGAGATCGTAATACTCGGCGGGATCGTAGCCCTCGTTCATGCGGAAGCCGTAGCCCGCCTCATAATCGTTGGCGACGAGGCTTATGGCGTAGTCGCGCCAGATCGTTTCAAGCGACCAGCCGGTGCCGCTTGTGAGCGCGGAAAGCGAGTTGGATACGGACGAGCCGGAGCACTTGTTCATAATGCTCTTATAAATGGTGGTGGTGCCGGACTTGGAATAGAGGAACTGCGAGAAGAACATGACGCCCGCGTACCTGTTGAGCAGATCGTTCATCTCATCGTCGTTGTTCCAGTAAGCGAGGGAGCCGCCCTTATTCAGCTTGATATCGGTGCTGTAAGCGTACTCTGCGGGCGGATCGTAGAGCTCGTCGCGGTTGGTCCAGTTGTAGTTGTGCCAACTCTGGATGCGGGAGAAGAGGCCGCTGCCGGGATAGCAGAGCTCTTCGGCGGAGCCGGAGAAGCACTCGTTCAGCCAGGAGTGCATACCGCCGGTGACGTTGTAGTTGATGCAGTGCTGGAACTCGTGAACGAGGGTGCCGTAGCAGTCGTCAAGGTGGGTTATGGTCTCACCCGCGGTATTGGTGTACTGGATGCCGGGGTAGGTGTCGATATGGATCATCGGCAGGCTGTTGTAGCTGTAATCGGCAGACCAGAAATAGCCGCCGACGTAGCCCTGGCCGGGCTGCCAGCCGTCGTCGATGTTATAGAACATTATGTTGACGAGGCCGTCGTTGTTGGAATCGCGGAAATTGCCGTAGGAGACCTGCATGAGCTCGAACTTCTCGTCGAACTCGGCGGCTGCGATCGCGGCATAGCTGGTATCGATGCCGTCAAGGGGATGATAAGCGGAATTGGTGACGGTCCAGATACGGCAGTGATTGCCGATGTATAGCACCTTGAACTGCACGGAGGTGCTGCCGGAGGGGCTGTAATTGTAAATGGTGAAGTTCTTGGTGGTGCCGACGGGATAGCTCGCCTTGGTCTCGACGGCCTCGGGCAGATCGGCGGGAACGTTCTTTTCAACCTCGGCGTCAACATCGATGATGAAGGGCTTGTCGGGGTTGTAGTTGGGGTTCATCTCCAGGACTTCCTTAGCGGTGGGACGGACGGTCTGCTCGATCTCGGTCTCGATCTTGCCGGCAAGGGAGCCGGTGGACGCGCCGGAGGTGGTGGAGCTGGACGGATTGTAGATGACTACGTAGTCGCCGGTGTAACCGTCGGAACCGTCGGTATCGATAACGGTGCCGGAATGGATCAGACGGTCATCCTCGGCTTCCCCCGCGGGAGCCGCAAAGGCGGGAACGACCGCCGCGGCAAGGCAGAGGACCAGCAGGAAAGCGATAAGCTTCTTCATGGTGTTTTTGGGTCTCCTTTTCTGAAATTGTGGCGTGAGCCGATTATTTGCGCATACGCTGCGCCTCCTATACAATATACCACCACGAGCGGGTTTTGTCCATAGGTCGAGTTAAAAAAGTGCATGAAAACCCCGCGGCCTGAGCCGCGGGGCCGGAAAGCCGTTTGCTTTGTGTTCCCGTCTTACGCGCCGAATACCATCTGGGCAAGGAGGGAGGCGTCGGTGGCGTTGACCTCTCCGTCGCCGTTGACGTCGGCATTGCCGAGGCCCTGCTCCGTTAAGGAGCCCGCGTTGAGTATGAACGCGAACATTACGGAAATATCCGACGCGGTGACGACGCCGTCGCCGTTGACGTCGCCCGTCTGCGGCAGGACAGGGTCCTCTATCATAACGATGTGGACGTTCTGCCACTCGGTCTCGCCGTTCGGGGCCCAGGACGAAGCGTGGGACTCGTAATAGTAAACCGTCACATCATAGACGGCGAAGAACAGATCCCGGCCGCAGGCCGCGGGAACATCGCCCTCGAACGTGACGGAGAGGAGCCATGACCCGTCAAACGCCATATCCGCGATCTCGTTGACGGAGGCGGGAACGGTGAGCTCTTCTATATGGGTGAACCCGAAGGCCCTCTCCCCTATCCTTTCGAGCGTTGAGGGAAGGGTGACGGAGGTGATCTCCATACAGCCGAAGAGCGCGCCGTCGGCTATTTCAAGAACGCCCTCCGGGATCTCGAGCGCGCCGCTGTATGCCGCGGGTACGCGGATGAGCTGAGTCATTGACTTATTGTAGAGCACTCCGTTTTGAGAGGCGTAATGCGCGTTTTCCGGATCGACGTTTATTGCGGCAAGGTTCGACACGGCCATACCGGACTCCGCACAGTAAATGATGGGGGAATAAGCGAACGCGCCCTCCCCTATCTCCGCAACGTTCGGCCCTATTTCGATCGAGGTAAGGCCCGTAAAGTCGAATGCGTGCGGGTCTATTGCCGTGACGGTATCCGGCACGGTGTAATCGCCCGTCATACCTGCCGCGGCGCGGACGACGCGGGTAACGTCCTTGTCGAAGAGCACGTTGTCGATCGCGGTGAAGGCGGTGTTGTCGGGATCGACCGCGATCGTCTGCAGGCTTGCCGCGTTTGCAAAGGCGCATTCGCCGATCTCGATCACGCCTTCGCCGATATCGAGGGAACTCATATCATACGCGTTTTCAAACGCGTGTGCGCCGATATGCGTTATATAGTCGTGGATGACAAGATCCTCGACGATATTGAAGGTATCTTGACTGTACGGGTATCCTTCCGTTGACATACCGCAGAAAGCATAGTCGCCTATGCCCGTGACGGCCTTGGAAATAATAAGGTTTTCTCTGGTATCAAAGGAGGTTTCGATCGTTCGGTCCTCCATCTCGCCGCTGCCGTATACGACCGTATAGGCCTCCCCCCATTCATCCTGAGCAGAATCGACCCAGCACTCGCTGCCCGCATTGAAATCCGCCGCGGAAACCAGATACATACCCCATGTCCCGTAACCGTACGGATCCCACGAGGAGCTTTCGTCCGGGCAGTAATAGACGGTAACGCTGTCGGTCATAAGCTCGCCGTACTCGTCGTGCGGCACCCCGAACGCGAACGGGGAGATGCTTTCGGGAACGTCCCCCAGAAACAGCACGGAGCAGGGTTTGCCGCCGTAGTACGTGACGTTTGAGCCCACGTATTCCACCGAAGCGGGAATGACGGGCATTTGCATATAATCGCAGAAGTAGAACGCGCGCGTTCCTATCGAAGTGACGGTGTCGGGGATGCGGCAGTAGTCGAGCGTGTATATCTCGTAGAACGAATACGCTCCGATCGAGGTCACGCCGTCCTCGATAACGACGTCCTTTATGTCAAAATTCATATCGTACCACGGGGGAAGCGTGTCGATAAAGTCGTACATCGGACCCGTGCCGGATATGGTCAGGCGCCTCTCGTCCTGATCGAAGGACCAGGAAAGGTTCTCGCCCGCGCCGCTCTCGACCGGAAGACTGCTCCATGCGATCTTGACGCTGCACTCGTTCCAGAAGCCCCCGTCGTAGAAGCCCCATTCTTCGTCGTATGCGCGGGAATAGCTGAGCACGCGCTCCCCGTAAGCGCCGCAGAAGATATCGTACCCGGTTTCCGGAATGCCGCCGTCAGCCACTATGACCTCAAGCGACGTGCAGCCCTCAAATGCAAGGTTTCCCACGTATTCGAGCGACTCCGGCCAAACCACGGCCTCGAGATGAACGCAGTTTGCAAACGCCCTTTCGCCTATAGCGGAGACGTATTCGGGGATGTAATAGCCGTTTAACCCCAACCCGCGAGGGAACTTTGCGAGCATTTCGCCGTATTCGGAATGCTTGAACAGCACGCCGTCATCGGAATAATAGACCGGGCCCGGCTCGGCGTATATCCCGTTGAGAAGGGGGCACTCTTCAAAAGCATAGGTGGAGACCGACTCGACAGTCGAGGGCAGGGACACGCCTTCGAGCGCGGAGCAGAACGCAAACGCATATGCTCCGACGGAAAGAGCCCCCTCGCCCACCATGACATAGCGTATGGAATCGCTGTATTCGAACCAGCCGGGACAGCCGTCGTAAAAATCCCACATGGCGCCGGAGCCGGAGATACTGAGCACGCCCTCGGAAGGGTCGAGCGACCACGTGAGCGAGTCTCCGCAGGGGCCCGTAAACACGGTGCCTTCCTGCCATGGGATCTCGCCCGTATAGAGGGCGACGGGATAGCCGTTCCAGCCCGTCGAAAGGTACTCCTCCCACGCGTAAGCGTACGGCTCGGTATAATAGACGGTGAGGTACTCCGGGGAAATGTTCGTGATGGCGCCGGCCGTCTCGGGAACGCCGCCGCAGAAAACGAGCTGTGTGAGCCACGAGCAGTCCAGAAGCGCGCCCTCGCCGATATAGGAAAGATTTTCGGAAAGATACAGCTCGGTCAGGTTCGTACAGCCCCTGAACGAATGATCCCCCAGGGCCCATACGGTATCGGAGACGGTGTATTCACCATACCGCCCGGCGGGGTACAAGCGCAAAATATCGCCCAGATCCGTCCTTTCAAAGAGCACGCCTTCCACGGAGTAGAAGACGCCGCCATCTGCCGCGTTGACGTTTACAAGTAAGGAGCATCCTTCTACCGCCGATATGGGGAATTGCTCGAGCGTGTATGGAAGATCCAACTCCCATACGGAAAGGTCCGCAAACGCATAGGCGCCGACGGAAGTCACTCCCTCGCACACCTCGACGGTCATTATGCTGTCTGTATAATTATACCAGGGACCGTGACCTTCGAAATCGTACATAGGGCCGGAGCCGCTGATCGTGAGCTGCTGACAGGCGAGATCGAGCGACCACCAAAGCTCCGGACCGCAGCCGCCCTCGATGATCTCGTAGGAAGAGCCCGCGCCGCGGGCAAGCACGCCCGGCGCACATGAGAAAAGCAGAAGCAAGGAAAGCAGAAGGGAAAGGGAACGCTTTTTCATCGGGATATACCTCCTTGTAAAAAAAAATGGCTCTGATTGTATTGTACAGAAATCACGGCGTTTGTCAAGGAATACGGGAAAAAGAGAAGCGGGACGGGGCGAGGAAAGGCGGGAGGGCATTCTTTTTACAAACGAACGGCCCGCGGGGCGGGCCGTTCGGAGTGGTGTGCAGTTAACGGTTCAGTTGCCGAAAACCATTTGGGCGAGGAGGGAGGCGTCGGTGGCGTCGACATTGCCGTCGCCGTTGACGTCGGCATTGGCGAGGGCCTCCGGCGAGAGGGCTCCTGCGTTCATGACGTAGGCGAAGAGCGCGGAGATGTCGGAGGCGGTGACGACTCCGTCGCAGTTGACGTCGCCGGGAACGGAAAGCGACGGGAGCGTAACCTGCGTGAAGCGGATGACGGCCCGATCCTCCGTTAAGTAGTAGATCTCGGCGTTGGGATCGTTCTGCGCCCAGAGCACGACTTCATCCTCAAAGTAGTTGCCGTAATGCGGGACTACCGCGAGCCAGAGCGTGTAGCTCTCCCCCGCCGTGAACCTATCGGTATAGGCAAGCTGGTTCTCATCCCCGTCCACCCAAACGGCGTCTTCGATATAATAGCTTGCGTCGTCGGGAACGCTCGGGATATGATCCCCCGCAAGGTCGCCCGCGGCGGGCGGCTGATAGCCGTTGAGGCCGATCCAGCTTATGGGCGAATAGACCTGGTAGACCTCGATATTATCGACAAGCATCCTGAAATCGGGCTCGCTGCTTTCAAGCCAGGTGAACACGACCGTATAGGTGTGAGTGCCCTCGTTATCCGGTACGTAGATATCCCAGTTGACCCAATCCTCGCCGTAATAGTCGAAGCAGCTCTGCCCGTCGTAATTGGCGACGTTCACGTCATCCTGATATACGGCAACGAAGATGTTGCCCTGAAGCTCATCATGCCCAAAGGCGTCGACGCGCATATCGAACCTGATCCTGTCGAAGGAGCGCATTTCGCGGGTGAAGGAGACCTTTGCATAATACGGGGCCTCACACTCGATGTGGACGTCGTCGATCAGAAGGCCGAACGCGTTGGCCTCGGTGCAGTGGCGGAAGCCGACAGCGATCGTTTGGCCCGCATAGTCCATGAGCGAAAGGCCGACGTTCTGCCAGCCGCCTTCAACCGCCGTGAGGGTCTCCAGCAGTACCCCGTCTTCGGGATCGCCCTCGGGAAGCACCCAGATCTCAAGCTTTTCGGGATAGGACGCGGATGCCGACGCATACATGAGAGTGATCCATGAGCCGGATATGCCGCCTTCCGGGACCGTAAACGCGGGGGTTACTGCCCAGTTATCCACGCCGCCTGGGGTGACTATGCCCTCCGTGAACAGCGGGCCGGAGAGCATTGCCATTGTTCCGTACGCCGCGCCGAAGCCCGTATAGGAATTGGGATCGCCGCAGAAGCAGGAGGAGCCGTCTCCGTCGCCGTCGCGGAAGCTCCACCCGTTTGTTTCGGAGGCGGACTCGAAGCTGCAGACCAGATCGACCTCCGAGTCGGGATCGTAAGCATACATGGCATGGCCGACGTAACGATCCGTCGCGGCGTCATAGGCGGGTATGAAGGCGCCTTCATCGGGCACGGTGAAGTGGAGAGTGCCGCCCTCTGTATTCAGCGCCTCGTCGAGCGAAACGCCGAGCGATTCGAGCTTTACGCGGGCGACCGCGAAGCCGTCGCCGCCCAGGTTGCCTTCCGAATCGAACTCGATGCGGAAGATGTGCACGCCGGCGCCGGTGAAGGTCATGGTCAGCTTCCACCAACCGGAGCCGACGTCGGTATCGAAGAATTCACCCTCTTCCACGCCGTCACGGTACACGCGGAAGCAGGAGCCGTTGGGTTCGCCGTCCTCGTCGAAGAACTTGAAAAGGAACTCATAGTAATCGCCCTCCGCGGCTGCCACCTCCCATTCGAAGGCGGCGCTGCTGCCGGCCTCAGGATCGGCAAAGACGTATTTCGTGACGCCGCGGGGCTCAAGGGGATCGCAGTGGCCTATGAAGTTATCGATATAGATCGGGGTCGCCACGCTGTCGGTATCGGGATCGTTCAGCGCCTCAGAAAAGTCGATACCGATATTGCCGATATAGACGTTATCCACGCAGACCGTGCCGTCGCCGCCGGGCTCGAATATCCAGTCGATGGGGGTGCTGCCGCTTGCGGGGATGCGGTAATAATAGGTGTGCCATTCGTCGGAGCCGTCTGCGACGAACTCGTTCTCCCTGCCATCGTATGCCCAGAACTCGAGCTTGGCGTTTTCACCCGTGACCTTGTAGTCGAATATGACGTATTCGTTCTGGTTTTGGTAGCCCGAGGTCGAAACGATGGCGTACGTATCGAACCCGGAGCCCTGCGCATAGTAGCGCTCGCCGTCGTCTATGAGCTCGATGAGGCCGCCGTTGACGCCGCGCCTTGCCTCAAGATACGGGTCGTCGTCACGGCGCAGTGCTGCGCTCAAGTCGTCCGGTATTATGCGGAAATTCTTGACTATTGCCGAATCCCTGCCCTGGTTTACGGAGGAATCCTTTTTGTAGGTGAGAATGAACGCATATTCCCCGGTTTCCTCAGCGTAGAAGGAATACGTCTCGAAGCCGTTTGTATCGGCCTTGCAGGTGAAGAGCTCTGTCTCCTGATCGGCCCTTAAAAGGGAGAGATAATCATACTTGTCTTCGCTGTCGAGGGAATAATCGAAGGCGATCGCCTCGCCCGCCATGAGCTCCGCCGAGAAGAGCAGCACCGCAGTGGAGCTGTGCACGGACTGGTTGGTGGAAGCAAGGACTATCTCGCCCTCGTACCAATCGGGGGCGAACATATAATAGGGGGGAGTGTTGTAGGTATCGAATTCTATCTCGTTCTCGAAGCCGGGAGCGGCGGCGCCTGTTATGCTCATCTGTCGCGCGAACGTGCTGCAGACGAAAACGCTGTCGCTTCCCGATGAAACGTTGTTGTCCTTTTTATACTCCAGGCGGAAGGAATACAAGCCGTCCGAGGGAACGGGCCAGCTAAGGTGATTGGACCACTGGCCGCCCGTGCCCGAATAGGTTTGGATGAGCGTTTCCGCGGGGGAGGGATCGGAGGTGAGGGTATAGTAGACGTTGAGCTTGTCATAGCCCGTCTCGCTGTCCGTCGCGATATCGGCGGAGAAAACGTCGCCACCGCGAAGCATGACGGAGTTGGAAACGAGGCTTGTGGAGCCGTTATGGGAGATGGCGCCGCTCTTCATGCAGACGCGGCCTGCGTTAAAGGCGGGCCGCCAGGGGTAAGCGGGATCGTTCGTCCATCTGAGCGCGCTGTCGGAGGCGTTTATCGCGCGGTCGACCGTCATTGCGGGATACAGGAGCACGTCGTCTATGGCGAACCTTGACGCGGTGCTGTTAGCGTCTATCCGCCACATGAATTCGTATTCGCCGTCCTCGGGGATATCGAACACGCCGGTCTGCCATTCCTGCACCGTATCACCGTCATATACCCCGTCGCCGCTCTCCTCCTCGTTGGAGTAGAGCTCGACGTAGGTGCTGCCGTTCATATAGCCGAATCCGACCGTTGCGCCGTCCATATAATCAAGACAGGAGGCATGGTCGAACATGAGGCGATCGTCCTTTTTGGCAACTACGCGCAGCTTAATATAGGTGGTATTGTCGCCCTGCTCCTCATCCGCGGCCATGAGCACGGCATAGGTGCGTCCGCCCTCGGTGACGATCTCTATATCGCCGCCGCGGCAGATATACGTTGTAAAGGTAAGGTCGCTGTCGGGATAATAATTGAGGGCGCTGTCGAGTGCGGCGTCGCGCTCACCGGAGGCCATAACGGCGGGAGGCGCGGCGGCAAGCAGCAGAAACACTGCGAGCAATAGGGATAGGATACGCTTACTCATAACTGATACCTCCAAAAAAGAAAGGAATTTACCGACAAATATATTATAGAGGATTTGAAAGGAGGTGTCAAGGCGGAAATGGTTGGCGGGCGAAGGGTAATCGGCGTTTTTCGGGCTGCGGCTTTGCCGATGATGAAAGGCTCCGCGGCAGAGCCGCGGAGCCTTAGTGGGTCGGGTGGGTTAAATTAACGCATTACGCGCCGAATACCATCTGCGCAAGGAGCGAAGCGTCGGTCGCGTCGACCGTGCCGTTGCCGTCGATGTCGGCGTTGAGCAGCGCCTGCTCGCTGAGCGAGCCGGCGTTCATAACGTAGGCGAACAGCGAGGAGATATCGGACGCGGTCACGACGCCGTCGCAGTTGACGTCGCCGATGAGCACGGTGGGAGCGTTGGCGGTGTAGACGACGTTAACGGTAACGTCCTCGGCGCCCATAACGCCGTTTACCACGGGAGTGCCGCAGGTGTAGCCCTCGATGACGGGGCTTTCGACGGAGTACTCCGCGCCCTCTTCAAAGCTGCTGGTGTAGGGTACGGCAAGCTCGGCGCCCTGCTCGTCAACGTAATTGACGGTAAGGGTGTGAGTGGGGACAACGTCAAGGGTGTAGACCACGTTAACGGTGATATCCTCGCTGCCCATAACGCCGGAGACCACGGGGGTCTGGCAGGTGTAGTCGCGGATCTCGGGGCTGGCGATCTCATACGCCGCGCCCTCCTCGAAGACGCCTACGTACGGCTCGTCGAGCGCGTCGCCGTTCTCGTCAACATAGTTGATGGTGAGGGTATGGCTCTCGGCGGGGGCGGTGTAGTCCTCTACGATGTAAAGAGCGGTGATCTCAAGATCGGAGCCGTTGTCGCCGATGCTGCCGAGGTGGGTCATCTCCATAGTGGCCATGTCGATGACATAGAGGCCGTTCTTGTAGGAGGAGCTGTTGTCGGCATGCGCCCAGTAGATCCTGTTGTTGACGCGGTCATAGGTCATGGACTGAGCATAGAAGGTGTCGAGGCCGGTATTCAGAAGCTCGGTGCAGACGCCGGTGGAGACGTTGATGCTGACGAGCCTGGAGCTGGTCGCGGAGAAGCTGAGGCCGTAGAAATTGCCGCTGCCGTCGATGCACATGCACTGCAGGCCGAGGTTGACGGGAGAGGACAGCTGAATGGTGACGACCCTGGTAAGCGCGCCGGTCTCAAGATCGACGGACGCAATGTAGGGGTTGTTCTCGTCACACATGGCGTACATGGTGTTGTCGGCATAGTTATAAGCCATGGCGAAAACGAACTCGCCGCCGGAGGAAGCGCCGTCGATGAACTCGACGCCGTGGTCCTTCATGCTAACCTTATAGAAGGAAGTGAGGAGCGTGCCTTCGGTGTTGTAACCGTAGACGTAGCCGTAGACGGCGCCGTCATAGTACGCGCCGGCGTAGGTGCTGACCATGAAATCGTAATGGTCGAGGGTGGTGACGTCGTCGTCGTAGAAACCGACCCACTCGGAATAGGTGGAACCGGTCTTGTCGCTTGCGGCATAGCCTTCAAGGCGTACGTGCGCGGGCTGAACGGCGTTGACCGAAACGGTCTTTGCGGAGACGGGGATCACAGCCATGAGAAGCATGACGGCGACGAGGATGGAAATGATCGTTTTCATTCTTTTTCACCTTTCGGATTGATTGTATTCGGATTATAACATCCCCGGGAAAGCGGCGCAATAACGCGGGCGAAATATACTGTGGCAAAGAAGCGACAAAAAAGCACCGACCTGCGGTGCTTATAAAAACCCGTGTGATTTATGATCTTTCGGCTTACTCCCGACCGTCGGTGCGCTCGGTATCTTCGGCGGGCCATATGCCCATCAGGACCGGCTCTCCCCCGTCCTTCTTGCGGGGGGTCTTAAGCGAGCCCACGCCGTGTTCGCGGAACTGCTTTGAGAACACCATGGGACTGACCCCGCGCTGTTTGTCGCGCACCTCTTTGAAGCCGCGGTCCATGAGCGCCCTGACCTCGGGGATGGAGGCGGCGTCGGCGGTGGAATGCTTTTTTATGGCTTTGGCGAATACGCCCTTGAGCACGGCGGAAACCGCGACGGCCAAAAGCACGAACGCGGCCATTATCGCGGCGGGCATCCACGGAGCTATGGCGAACGCCTTATCGTAGAAGACGTACGCCGAGAGCACGAGCCCTATCGCGGCAACGACGACGCCGATGAGCGCGGGCAGGTAGTCGAACCTGCGGCGGAGCGAGCGGCACCTTTTGCAGGAGGCGACCTGCAGGGGCAGTATCATGTCCTGCGCCTTGACGCCGACGCTGCGCTTGCCGATGGCGAACGTCCAATCCCCCTCCTCGTCGCGCTTCGACAGATCGAAGAGCGCGTAGGAATCGGCCTTTCTCCTCTCCCCCACCTTGCAGAGGCGGCATACGTGGGTGTTGTAAAGCGGCTCGATCATCTCCTGCGGGGCGGCCTGCATAAGGCGCGAGAGCGCCTTTTTCGCCTCCTCGCGGCGTTCGGGCTTCAGCCCCGCAACGCTGCATTCTGAGCAGGAGCCCGCATTTAAGAACTCACATTCCGGCGTGCCGGACATACAGCAGTCGGCTGACTTTTCGTTAAGGACCTTTTCGATCTCTTCGGAATACTTGACCTCGTTATCCATAAGCACCTCTATACGGCTTGGGGCCGCGAAAAACGCGGCCCCGTATTGACTTATTCGGCAGTGTGGGCGACGACGTCAACGTTGCGGTAACGCTTGAGGCCGACGCCTGCGGGAATGAGCTTGCCCAGTATGACGTTCTCCTTAAGGCCGACCAGCGGATCGACCTTGCCCTTTATCGCGGCCTCGGTGAGGACGCGGGTGGTCTCCTGGAAGGAGGCGGCGGACAGGAACGAATCGGTTGCCAGAGCGGACTTTGTGATGCCGAGGAGCTTGCGCTTTGCAACGGCGGGGTTGCCGCCAAGAGCAACGATGCGCTCGTTCTCGGACTCGAAGCGGAATATGTCGACGATCTCGCCGGGCAGCAGCTCGGTATCGCCGGACTCCTCGACCTGGACCTTCCTGAGCATCTGGCGGATGATGACCTCGATATGCTTATCGGATATCTCAACGCCCTGCAGACGGTAGACGGACTGGACCTCCTTGAGCATGTACGCCTGAACGCCCTTTACGCCCTTGATCTTCAGTATGTCGTGCGGATTGACGGAGCCCTCGGTGAGCTCGTCGCCGGCCTCGACGACGTCGCCGTCGTGCACCTTGAGCTTGGAGCCGAACGGGATGAGGTACTTCTCGGCCTCGCCCTCGTCGTTCTCGATGACGGCCTCGGTCTTTTTGCCGTCGCTCTTCATGTGGACGACGCCCGATATCTCGGTGATGACGGCAAGGCCCTTGGGCTTGCGCGCCTCGAAGATCTCCTCGACTCGGGGAAGACCCTGCGTGATGTCCTCGCTGGTCGCGATACCGCCGGCGTGGAACGTACGCATGGTAAGCTGCGTGCCGGGCTCGCCTATGGCCTGCGCCGCGATGACGCCCACGGCCTCGCCGACTTCGACCATAAAGCTGTTGGACATGTCCGCGCCGTAGCAGCGCGCGCAGATGCCCGTGTCGCACTGGCAGGTTAGCACCGAGCGGATCTTGACCTGGGTAAAGCCCGCGCCCACTATCTTCTTGGCGATGTCGTGAGTGATGAGCTCGTTGAGATGCACGTATACTTCGCCGGTTGTGGGATCGACCACGTCTTCGGCCGCCACGCGCCCGCGGATGCGGTCTTCGAGCTTCTCGATAACCGTGCCTTCGGACTTGGCTATGTCGCTTACGTACAGGCCGCCCACGTTCATGCCGCGCTTTTCGAAGCAGTCGGTCTCGCGGATAATGTTCTCCTGGCTTACGTCCACCAGACGCCTGGTCATGTAACCTGAGTCGGCGGTACGCAGAGCCGTGTCGGCCAGGGATTTGCGCGAGCCGTGAGAGCTTAGGAAGAACTCAAGCACGCTCAAGCCTTCGCGGAAGTTGGCCTTTATGGGCAGCTCGATTATCTTGCCCGAAGGCGAAGCCATAAGGCCGCGCATACCGGCGAGCTGGCGGATCTGGTTGGTGGAACCGCGCGCGCCCGAGGTCGCCATCATGTTGATGGGGTTGAACTTGTCGAGGCTCTTCATGACCTCGTTGGTGATGTCCTTGGTGGCCTGCTCCCAGAGGTTGGTCACGTTCAGGTATCTTTCGTTCTCGCTCATGCGGCCGCGGCGGAACTGCTTTTCGATGGAGTGTACCTTTTCTTCGGTCTCGGCGATGATGGTTTTCTTGGCTTCGGGCACTTTGATGTCCGCCACGGACACGGTGACCGCGCCGATGGTGGAATACTTGTAGCCCATGGCCTT
>JAEEGL016786551.1_pt1 | contig 14638 bp, 12 predicted proteins | sample 9134231 | NCBI WGS metagenome assembly JAEEGL01 (sample SAMN16246548, study PRJNA631951) | gut metagenome | biome: gut microbiome; feature: rumen; material: fiber-attached | host: Bos | place: Iran: Karaj | collected 2018-10 | reverse complement strand
TTTTTAACACCAGAAATAGCTGAACGTCCGTCTACTAAGTAAGCTACTTTCTTAGATGTATCTCCAGCCATGATAAAGTTTGTAATCTCTTTTGGATGATCTGCCCAACCAGCGAGGTCTCTCTGAACACACTTATAGTTGTATGTCTGTTCCAACCAAGCACGGAATGCTCTCTGATCTTCTTCAGTCTTTGAGTTTGCTGGTGCATTTGGATTTGACCAATAGTCATAAATTGTTACTTCCATTCCACCAAAATCCCAAACTTTTCCTGTAGAAGGATCGATTTCTGCTACGTAATCCTGGTATGTAGCAGCTCCCTTAGCAGCTTTTTTAGCTTTCTTAGCTTTCTTTGGTTTTGCAAATACTGATGAGCAAACAACAGCTAACATCATTACGATAATTGCAACTTTTTTCATAACCACTCCTTTTTTTGTCAGTCTACCAACTGACTTTTTAGTTTTTTTTATCTTAAAATTTATTATACCACACTTTATTTTAAAGCAAACTTATTTTTAAAATAAAGTGTGATTTAAGTAAATTTAAGTTACATTTTTACACCTGTAGAAGCGAGACTTTCTACGAACATTCTCTGACAGAATAAGTAAAGAATAATCAAAGGAATTACAATCATTAATACAGAAGTACCATTCATAGCACCAGCAAGAGCAGGAGCAACAGAAACGTTACCACCACCACGAGCACGGCTTAAATAAATACTAAGTTTATCTGTCAATCCCATTACCTGTCTTGCAAGCAGCTGAATCTTTCCAAGGAAAAGATTTGAATAGAAACTATCAGTCCACTGCCATACAAAAGAGAAAAGGAAACATGATGTAATAATTGGTTTTGCACCAGGTACCATAATTCTAAAGAATGTAGCAAATGGACCACATCCATCAACATATGCAGCTTCTTCCAGTTCGAATGGGAAACCGAGATAATACTGTCTGATCATAAAGATATAAAGACCATTCTTTAATCCCATACAGGTAAAACACATCATAATATAAGGCAGCATAGTACCTTTAAGATTGAATGTTGCTCCAAAGAACTTGAAATATCGGAAATGCAGATACAAAGAAGTAGACAAAGTCTGAGGAGGAATGACAATGAGGAGGATTACACAGAAGAACCAGAATCTCTTTAATGGGAACTGGAATCTTGAGAAACCATAACCTACGAATGTACACATTACAACTTCAATCGCAGAAACGAGAAGTGATACCCAGATTGTATTAAACAAAGACTTGCTGTAATCAAGAAGATATGCAGCTACTTTCCAGTTTTCTGTTGAAAAGTGCTTTGGAATAATAACAATTGATGTATCATAAAGGTCCTTTTCAGCCATGAAACTTAAAGAAAGTTTCTGCAAAATTGGCTGAAGAATCATAAAACACATTCCAAAAAGAAGAATTGCTCTAAAAATTGAAATGGCATATTTTTTTATTGTTACATTAAGAAGCATTCCACCAGAAGCTTCATTTCTTTCCCAGAAGGATCTTGAATCTTTATTAGTCATAGTTGTATACCACCTTTGATATAATAAATGAACTAAGTCCTATCAAAGCCATACATACAGCGAAGTATACCCATGACATTGCAGAACTGAATCCAAAGTTCAACTGAATGGTGAGCTGATTATCAATCTTTTTCATAATTTCATTATCTGTACGCATGAAGAAGTCTACAACTGTATAAACCCAGCATACGAGCATTAATGGACTAACCATTGGAACTGTAATTTTCCACAAACTTTCCCAGGCTGTACAACCTTCCATATCAGCTGCTTCATACATACTTGGTGAAATATTCTGCAAACCAGAAAGGAAGATAATAATCTGAATACCAGAAGCCATTGCTACATCATAAATAGAATCAATAATTTCAAAGAGGATTTTGAACACCTTTTCACTAGGACTGTTCATACCACCTGTATTTGAAACAAGAATCTCTTCAAGAACTGTAGTAATTGAATTGGCGTTACCTGATTCTTCAATAGCATCTTTAAGCTGAGCCATCATTGTATTACTGTATTCAAGACCTACCAGTACACCAGAAGACAAAATTACAGTAAGGAAGAAGATTGAACGAACAAGAGCACGTCCCTTGAACTTTTGATTCAAAATCAAAGCAACAAAGAAACTGAATACAATTGTAGCCAGAGAACGATAAATCATCTGTGTGATGTTTTCCACCAGCAAACGGTTGAATTCAGGGTCTATAAGAAAGGCTCTTTTATAATTTTCAAAATGATTCAATTCCTGTGTAAAACCATTTGTTCCAATTGTAATCTGAGACAAACTCATAATAAATGACTGGAACAAGGGTTTAATCATAAAGAATACAAGACCAATAATGAAAGGCAAAATAAAGAGATATCCATACAATGCCCTTCGTTTTGTAAGTCCGACATTTTTCTTTTTCATTTTACTTTACTCCTTCACTACAGTGTAATCACGTGCAGGAATTGTAACCCCAGAAGGAGTTGTATATTCTGCATAACTAAAGTTTACATATGTAACATATCCGTTTTCAAATGTAGTTTTTGTTACATCCTTCTGAATATGTTCAAAATCCTTAATCTTACTATTCAAAACTTTTCCCATCTCTTTATTATATTTTGTATAAACTGAAATGAGGTTATCCTTCCAGTCATCAAAATTTGCAGCATAATATTCTGAGAATGGTGTTTCCTGAATAGAAATTTCAGGAGCTTTCATAAATGTGAAGTAAAGACCTGCAGCAGTTTCAGCAGATTCAAGGATAACCTGATCTTTTTCAGAACCAAGGTTTACTGCTGTACCGGCATAGTTTTTACGTCCCTGAAGAGCAATCTGATAGAAAGGAATCTGTTCATCGAGAATTGCATATTTATTTCCAGAAAGATTCATGTTTGTAATAAAATCTGCCTGTTTAACAGCATAATCATTACCAGCATTAATCATAAGACCAAGATTCTTCTCTTTTACACTATCAAATACTCCAATCTGGATATTTTTTGAAGATTCACGTGTTACAAGTCTGTCTTCATTAAAATCTGAAGAAAGCTGATAACCGAAATCTCTGAAAGAAGCTCCAATATTCATTTTTTCAACAGAATTGATAAATTTTTCTGCCGATTTCTTTGTTGCTGCTGGTTTGATAAGGAAGTATGTATCTTTTGTATCATCCTTTCCGTACCAGATCTGTGAATATTCATAAAGTTCGCAGATTTTATCAGTAACAAATCTTGCAGGTGTTGAATAATAGAAGAATCCATCGGTAATACCTGAGTGATAAGCAAACTGCATTGTTCCATCAAGATAAAGTTTTGCAGAAGAGTTTTCGACATTTTTCAACATCTTTTTGAAAGCACTCTTTCCACCAAGCTGTTTTACAAACTTAACTTTATTGAGGTAACTCTGACGTACACCATCATTAATAAATCCTGAAAGTTTTACATTTGCATTCTTTATTCCCAATGCATCAATTTCGTTGATGATATCAGCAGCTTCAGAATAACTTGTAACTTTGTAAGGTTTTGTTTTTGGCAAACCTGCAACCTGCTGAACTCTATCAATTGCACCAACAATTTCTACAGCAACTGGAATTTCTTTGTTATCAGTTTTAGAAGCTTTGCCTACAAGTTTATCACCATAAGCTTTTGCCATATCTACATATGAAGCACTATCTATGAATGTATATACCTGCTTAATTACTTCTCCAGCTGGAAGTGTTTTTTCATACATATACAAAGCATTTGTTGTACGTGCAGCAATATCATAACGTTCATTATGAAGCATTTTATATGCCGCATTTACATAGTTGTAACTTCCAAGCTTTCCAGAAACTTCAGCATTAATACCGGCATAAGCAGCACCACTTTCAATTACAGAAATAAAACTAGAATCATCCTGAATTACACCAAATACAGGGAAAACTGCACGAGTTTCTGTAATTGTTGCTTTACGGTCAGAAGCATAATCCCAGCCATAAACATCTGCATAGTATGAATTCTGTTTTGTTTTTCCATTATTAAACTTGATTAAAGCTCCGCCTCCTTCTGGAACAAAAAGATATCCTTTATCTTCATTTGAACCTGCTCCAAAATAAGGAAGTACTGTAAGTTCAGTAATTGGATAAGCTGTTTTATAAGAAATTTCATCAAAAGGAACTTCAACTACAAGGTTATTTCCTTCAATCGAATACAAAACTGTAGTATTGAAAGCTGGAACATCCTGTTCTGTACTTTCTTTGTACTGTTCCTTCAATTCAAGATAATCTTCGTAAGTAAATCCTGCTTTAGAGAAAATACCTTCAAGCTTTTCTTTCATAAACTTCTGAGTATTATCAAACAAGAGATAAAGATCTTCATTCTTGAATTTAGGATATTTTGCAATCATTTCTGATTTATTTTCAGTAGCACTCAAAGTATCAAGTGTGTAGTGGTGATAAGCACGAGTGATATTGTTCAAATCAGACTTAGACATTTCTGCAGTCCATTTTTCATAATCTTCCTGATACATCATTAAAGGAATGATATATTCACGATTCATCTGACCAATAGTGTATTCAACCTTAATTTTATTACCGTCTTTTGAAACATTATAGAAGCCACGTTTTACACTGTTAGAATAAAAATCATAAACTTCTGTTGTTCCGTTTTCAGTAGAAAATTTAAGGAGAACTGGTGAACGCATATTGTTCTTTTCCTTAGCAAGAGCAATTGGATCACTTTCTGCATTTACTGGATTTGAATACCAGATTTTGCCAGTATTTTTCTGAAGTACAGAAAACTGAGTTGTCTGAGGATTAAGTTCAAATTTCAAAGCATTTGATTCAAGGATGAACTGCTTTGAATTATTAGCCTGATTATATTCATAGAATTCAAAATTAGGCTGATGATATGAACTTACATTAATCAGACGCATGAAGATGTAAACGATAAAACCCAGAATTACAAGACCAATTCCTAACTTTACATAGAAAGAAGTTGTTGGTTTATGGAACTCAAAAGTCTTAGTCTTCATTGGTTTTGGTCTTCCAATGTATCCTTCAGGCATCTTTGATTTTTTTTGTTTATTTTTCATTTCTTTTTCCATTCTTATTCCCCCGCCCTATCAGTTCAATCTGTAAATTACTTCTCTTACGAGAGAAACGAAATATGCAACACCCTGAGAAATCAAGCTGAAGAACAACATCATAATGAAGATGAAAACAAGCATTGCAAATATAGTGATGAATGTAAACAAAAGTGTTTTTCCAAAGCTATACTGATGAATCATCATCATTGCCATAAAAAGCAGGATTATAACCCACATAAAGCTGACTGTATTTAACACTTCATAGAAAGCACCTTCATCTTTTGTGATAAAGTTACTCATAATAATCATTGGAATCTGAAGCAAACAATATGGTGTCAAAGCATATCCTGTTCCCATATAAATATCACCAAGATGACCTTTACCATCGAACAGGGTTGTTGCTGCCCAGTTACAAATTACAAAGATTACCAGAGGGAAAAGAATTGTTGCAAATTCCATAAGAACATTAACTTCTTCCCAGTTTACATTTATAAAAAGAAAACTTGTGAAACGCAGCTTCCAGATATGTGTGAGCATAGCCAGAATAACCATAAAGTTAGCAGTTGCATAAGATCCTCTTTTAGCATGAATTAAATCCCAAAAGCCGTCTGCAGGATGTCCAATTACATACAAAGAATAACGAAGAGTTTTCAGGAAATGGGTATATGTTTCTTTTTTAGCAAAAACACTTAATTTCTTGGTTATATAACTCATAATGATTTCAACTCCCGTACAAAGTTTTTGATTGCTTTAACAATGAATGGAACAAAAATTATAATACACAAAACTAAAACAACCCATCCAAGATTCTTTTCTATCCATTCCTTTCTGTAATACATAAAGGCTTTTGAATAGCTTTTCTTAAATCTCTTAGTTTTGAAGTATTCCATTGCTTCTTTGTACTTTTCCTGTCTAAGATAAGACTTTCCAAGTCCTTCATAAGCCAAATCGTAATTTCCATTCAATTTAAGAACTTCTTCCCACTGTTCAGCAGATTTATCATACTCACCTTTTGCATAGTAATCGGTGGCATCATAAATCAAATTACCAAAGCCTGTAGGAGTGAAAACTGTTACAGAACCATTTGCCTGATCAAGAACAAACAAATCGCGGTTTATATGTTCAATGGCAGCTGGAAGTCTGAAGAAACCTTCAATATTTCCGGAATTACCAAAAGCATAAAGAAGGAAGCCCTGATTGTTATATCCGAAGATACGGCCACGGTTTTCATCAATTACTACATAAATATCATTTTCAAGAACAGTTACATCATTAAAATGGGAAGGACTGTCCAGACCAACTGAAGTACCCCACTGAAGATCCCCTACTGGAGGAAGGTCATCTTTAATAAGGATATCATTTCCTAAAGCGTTCAAACGACGAATTGGTTTTGCCTGGTCTGAAAGAAGTTCATAAGGCTTAAAGTTCTTTACAGTTGCATAAATGAATCCTTCCTGATCAATGTATGCACCAGAATATTCAGTAGGAACAAATGATTCCATCTGATCTCTCTGAGCTCTTGTTGAGAATTTCTTCCACAAATAATCTGTCCAGTCGTAAGTTACTTCACTAGCACCAAAGAAACCTGTAAAAGTTCCGTCTGATTCATACTTAATAAAACCTTTGTTTACGTTTCTTGCGAGAACATAAGTACGACCTGTAACGTCAGCAACTACTTTTTCAGGATAAAAAGTTTTACCCTTTTCATAAGTTGGATCATCAGGTTCAACAAATGAAAGAAGATAATTAAGATCTTTATCAAGTTTTACAACTCGACCATTATCTCTATCTGCAACGAAAATAGAATCATCTTTGTTTACAAAAATATCTGTTGGGTTTGAGAAAGTATTTACTACTCCCTCTGGAGCCTTGAAGCTGTCAATTACTCTTGAAAACTGCAGCTGTTTTGAATCTGTATAAATTAATTCAACAATTCTGTTATTTCCAGAATCAACAACATACAGTTTATTCTCTTTACAGAAAATATTTGCTGGAGCAGAGAACTTCTTTTCAAGTCCAAAACTTTCAGCATAAACAACATCAACAACTCTATACATATCTGGAGATTTTTCTACATTACTCCAGACATCATAAATATAGGTATCACCTACAGCAAAAAGTCCTGCACAGAATGTGAAAAGACTTGCTATTGTTATTAATAATCTTCGTCTATTCATATCGTTAGTCCTTAAGTCCAGATGTGGCCATTGTTTCCAAAATCTGACTCTGTGAGAAAATAAAGAAGATAATAGGAACTGCCATAGTAAATACAATTACTGCCTGAGCCTGACCTGTACGTGCAATACCGGAAGCCTGAATTTGGCTTAAAGCATATGACATCATCTTCTTACTTTCTGTATAAATTACTGTAGTCTGAGGGTTATTCCACAAATTGTTGATTGTGAAAATTGAAATTGTAAGCCATGCAGGCTTAACGTTTGGCATAACAAGTCTCCAGAAAATAAGGAACTCATTTGCACCATCAATCTTTGCAGCTTCAATAATTGACATTGGGAAACCTTCCATGAACTGTTTCATTAAGAACAAACCTAATGAAGCACCAATAGCAGGAAGAATTGGAGCCCAATATGTATCAACAATATGAAGACGGCTCATAATCATAAAGTTTGGAATACCTGTTACATATCCAGAGAACATCAAAGCAACTACTGCAATTCTAAAGAACAAGTTTCCACCAGGGAAATTATATTTAGAAAGAACATAAGCAGCCATTGATGCAATAATTACATGTCCTACAGTACCTACAAGAGTTACCCAAAGTGTATTAAATACATATCTTGAGAATGGAACCCAAGACTGACTTAAAGTAACAAAAAGATCAGAATAGTTTCTGAATGTAGGATTTCTAGGGAAGAATGTTGGAGGATTTCGCAACAATTCATCCAATGGTTTCAAAGAACTAGAAATACTGAATACTAATGGGAAAACCATAACAACTGAGAAGATTGCAAGGAATATATAAACTCCAATATCTCCACCAATTGAACGGTTTGGCTTTCGTCTATGTTTATAGTGATGAATTACCTGTTCATCCTGTAAGTATTTATTTTTTTTACTCATTTTTCAGAACCTCCCTCATTAGTGTCCAACTCTATTCAAGAGAGCCTGAATAAGTTTGTTACAAACAATCATTGTAAGGAACAATACTGTAGCGATTGCAGATGCATAACCCATTTCGAAACGAGTGAAACCATAGTCGAACAAGTGAGTTACAACAGTTCGTGCACAATAGTCAGTTGATGGATATCCTGCAAGGTTCATTGGAACATCACAAACGTTGAATGCGGTTGTAATAGACATTACAGCTCCGAACAAAAGCATTGGCTTCATGTTAGGAAGAGTAATGTACCACAATTCCTGCCAGCGGTTCTGAATACCATCAATATATCCAGCTTCGTACTGAGCCTTATCAATACCTTTCAAACCAGCAACGAAAGAAAGGAATCCTGTACCAAGTGACATCCACAAAATAATAGGAACAATAACTTTCATTACATATTCTGGGTTTGTAAGGAAGGTTATAGGCTGATTTATAAAGCCCATTTTAATCAACCATGCATTTGCCCAACCGTAACGGTCATCATTGAACAAAGTTTTGAAAATCATGTATCCCTGACCAGCAATAGATGGTGTGTAGAAGAAGAATACAACAATAGTTCTTACCTTGTTTGGAAGTTCGTTGATCAACCAGGCAAAAAGGAATGCCATAATATATCCAACAGGACCAGTAATTACAGCTACAAGGAAAGTGTTCTTTACAGCTGTCTGGAAAACTTCGTCCTGAAGGAAAAGGTTTATATAGTTTCTAGCGCCAATAAAATCTGGTTTTTCCAAAATATTAAAGTTTGTAAAACTGTAATAAATTGAAGTTACAATTGGCAAAACGTTAAAAGTTATAAATAAAACTGCATATGGAAGCAGGAATAAATAACAGAACTTCATAGTTCTTGCTCTTCTTGCTGTATCCGAAAGTGCAATTTTCTTTTTATTGAAATATTTTGTCCACATTTCACTCATAATTTACTCCTCAACAGGAAGGTTGAATTCCTGGCGTTTACGAGTCAACTCTTCATTAACCTTGCGAGTGTAATCAATAAGTGTTTCACGAGGTTCTTCCTTAGCATTAGCAACACGACGAATACCGTTTACAACGTGACGTGCTGTGTAATAACTTCCTGGAACTTCTGGAACACCTACACTTTCATCAAGAGAGTTTTCAAGAATTTCAATCTGGCGTGAATTCCATGCAAGCTGTTTCAAAGCTTCAACGTTAGCAGTTGCATAACGTCCTGAAGAACCCAAAATAGCTTCCAGTTCACGTCCAAAACGAACCTGAGTTTCTGTAGAAGCCCACCATTTCATAAATTCCCATGAATCCTGCATACGAGTTTCGTTCTTCATTACCTGAGCCAGAGTTTTCTGGTCTACACGAGGAGCGATTTCATCTGCAACTTTCTGAGCATAAAGTGAATCGTAAGACACATTCTTGAAATCATCTGAATTAGCGATATCAGACAAATCAAGTCCCTTCTTAATCATCATTGTACAAACTGTACTTGCAACATTTGAACGATCAATTGTTCCATCTTCACGTAAAGTTCCTGGAAGATATGTAAAATCCCAGAGACCACGAATTTCAGGAGCTGAAACTGAAAGTGTGTTGTATGATGTATAGTTCTGAATTCCGATTGGCATTTCACCTGTACGGAAACGACTTAAGAAGTCAAAAATCTGAGGTAATCCATAGCTGTTGTAGAAACTTGTGTACTGCTTAAATGCTGCAATACCTTCTTCGCTATCAATAATAGATTTTGAACCTTTCTCGTTATAAACCGAACCACCACGCTGATATACCATTGAGTAATAGTTCAAAATATCAGTTTCTGCAGTCATTAAGGTAGGATATGGAATACCAACATCAAGGTTATTACCCTGCAGTGTTGGAAGAATATTTACTAAATCATCCCATGTCTGAGGAACTTCGAGACCTAACTGTTCAAGAATATCTTTTCTGTAGAAAAGAAGATTAAATGTTTCTGTTTCTGGCAAAGCAAAAAGTCCGCCATTGTAGTAATAAGGTTCGTAAGCACTTGGTTTGAATACTTTAAGAACTTCATCACAATCACTGAAACGACGTAAATCAACAACTGCATTACGGAGAGCATAATCAACAGGGGCTCTTGAATAAGCAGAAATTACAATATCAGGACCATTACCTGCAACAACGGCAGTAAGCAATGAGTTGATATTGATAAGTTTTACGTTTACGTTAATTCCTGTCTGAGGTGAGAAGGAATCATCAACCATATTCTTCAAAATCTGGCTCTGGTCACGACCTGTTACAATCCATACTTCAATAAGATGTTCTGAACCTTCTTCGTAAACGTTACCAAGATTAGTAGAATCTACAAAGAATGAAGAAATGAATGAAGCAATTTCATGACTTGCATTCTTAAAGAAATTAGGTTTGATAGATTTAATTCTTTGATCAGCACTCTGAACAAGAATATAGTCAACATCAAGCTTAGATTCTGTCATAGAAAGCAATGAAGAACCAAGAGATGTAATATTATCCTTAAAGTTACCGAATGCCTTTGTAATTTTATCAGGACGTTTGTAGAACTGTTCAAGCTGAATAGCAAGTGTTTCAGCAGGAGCAATCTTATCTGATTTTTCACCAGTAAGAGCTACAAAGTTATCAACCTGTTTATAAAGACGACGGCTTTCAAGCATCATGCCTTCAACTTCGTCAGCATAAACTTTTTCAATTTTATAATCACGGAACTGATCAGGATTTGTACCTGTCAAAACCAGAATTGTACGGTAAATAATGTTCAAACGGTAAATACTATCCTGCAAATCATTAATTACAGAACCGATATCACCAAGAGTAACTTCCAGACGAATAGAATGCTTTCCTTTTTCAAAATAGAATTTGTAAGGTTCTTTCTTTTCATCTTTAAGAGTTACCAAAGACCAGTCTGAACTGTAATCAAATCCAACTGATTTTAAAGTATCTACAGGAATTTCACCATCAATATAAACAGAACGACATGCAATATAACCACGCTGATAGAACTGACGGCCTTTTACAGAAATTGTGTACCATCCATCTTTTGGAATATCAACTTCCCATTCAATCCACTGTCCTGGAGACTTCCATGAATCTCCACCTGTATAGTTAAGAATTGTCTTAGAAACACTATTTGGTTCTGTAGTAGCAGATGAACGATCATAGCGTGCAAATAAAGAAGGATCAGAACGTCTTACAGAGTCTTCTCCCTGAACTTTAATTGAAACACCAGTTGCACTATTATTTTCTGGTTTTGATTTCTGTTTTGCCAGATACTGTTCGTATGTATCATATGTTTTTACAGGAACAAGAGTTAAAGCACTAATTGCCATTGGTTCATTTGTAGATTCCAATGTAATTGTGTTCTGTCCTTTATTAAAATAGAAGCGATAAGGTTCAACTTCATATCCCAGGTCGCTCTTAAACAAAACTCTCTGATATTCAAAGAATTCAACCTGAGAAGGACGAATGCTGTTACCCTGGTTATCAAATTTTACAGGGCCGCCATCTTTCCATAATCTGTAAAAAGAAAGGATATCTGCTCCATTGAAAGGCACTTCACCATTTATGTAAAGTATACGTTCCATATTTACATTTCTAGAAGGAACAGCAACATATTCCATTGAAATGTTATAGAAGCCAGCCTGTGGAACATCTACATACCAAGTTACAGAAGAACGATCTTCAGTAACAACCACGTCTTTTCCGTAATAATTGCTTTCAGCGTGTGAACCGTATGATGTTTTTTCATCATAAGATTTTACATCTACATCTACTGATATCGCAGGTGTTTTAGCATTTTTATGCTCCTGCTGATATTCAGTATAAGTTTTTGAAGAAGAAGTAGCACCTACAGATGTGACTAAGTCATATCCTTCGTACTTCTCGCTAAAGTTTTTTTCCGGAATAAGACTTGAAACAACGAAAACCAGAACAATTACAAAAATTGCAATAATAAGATTTCGTAACGTTTTATTAATTTTTATTCCTACCATAGTGTTACCATTTTATCATAGGATTGAAATTAACACATAGGAAAAAATACTTAAAAAAACATTTTTTTTTACTTAATTTTTTATTTTTTGAAAAAATCGTTAAATTCCTCGTCTGAATGAATTGTATTTGATTTTTTCTTTGCACCTGATGATTTAGATCTACTCACATTCTCTTCTGGATTTGCACTCTTCATATTATCAAGATCTTCATCATCATAAATATCTTCTGCTTCATCATATGGCATAATAATCCAGAGAACCAGATATGCCAGAAGACCAGCACCTTTAATAAGTCCGAGAACAAGTGCGATACATCTTACAATTGTTGGATCTACATTAAAATATGATGCAAAACCTGCACATACACCACCGATAATTCTATTCTTTCTTGATTTAAAAAGTCTTTTTTTCATACCCTAACTCTCCTTATTACTGAATTTTGATTGATACACTACCCATTCCACAATTTACTGAGAAATGGTTGTTCTTTACTTCATTTGCGAAAGTTTTACAAACTCCACTTTTCTTTTCATTGTTAAACTTAAAATCTCCAAGTCCAAGCTTAATATCATAAGAATAATCTGATGGATTGCCTTTCAATATAAGTGAAACATTTCCCATTCCACAATCAATATTTGAATGCCCCTTCACAGAACCTTGATATGAAATATTTCCCATTCCACATCTGACATTTAATTTTTCAGAATCAAGAGAATTAATCTGGAGATTACCCGCTCCAACATCAATAGTTCCGTTTTCACATGCTAAAGAAATTTCTTTTGACCTGCAGTTGCCTGCTCCCAGAAAAAGACGAAGTTTTTCGAGTTTCATATTTTCTGGAATTGTGACAAGAATTCTTGGTACAACTCTTTTATTTCTTTCATGACTCCAGAAGCTGAAATTTAAACGCTTAGAATTATTGATTGTCAAAGTTCCATCATCACTTAAATGACAGTTCATAAACTCTTCTGTAATTCCTCTGGTTTCAACAGAAAATTTATTTCCTGAAATCATAACCACATCAGCAGCACTGAAATTCATAAAAAGATTTTTTACAGAGTTTTTGCTAAATTCGTAATAAAGAGCATCTACTTCCTGCTTTACATCCGATTTATCATCTCTTTCTTCTGAATCTGATTTTTTTGTATCAACCAGAGCATTTGCAAGCTTTTCAATGATACTTTTAGCAAGTTCTTCAGGACTTCCCAATTCTGCAATTACTTTCTGATCATCATTTGCTTCGTCGAAATAATCGGAATAATATTCGATTGCAGATTTTTTTTCTTCATCTGTAAGTGAACTAAGATTATTCCTAAGCTGATTTATATACTCTTCTTTATTCATCATTTTTCTCCTAACAAGATTTCATTTACACCGTTTCTAAATTCCAGCCATTCCCTTCTGTACTTATCAAGCAGAATCATTCCATTGGCTGTTATCTTATAGTATCTGCGGTTTCTACCCTGATACTCCATATCATAAGTTTCAAGATAATTATCCTTCTGAAGCCTTCGTAAAACTGGATACAAAGTACTTTCTGATACTTCCATTATTTTCCGGACATCCTGCGTTATTTTGTAGCCATAAGTTCCTTCCTGACTAACTACAGACAGAACCACAGCATCCAAAAGTGCAGAGCCCGCTGTAAAAACCATGTTCACCTCCTAAAGGTATAATATTGTTTACATCTTAATATTATATAATATATAGTATTGTGTCAAGTAAAATATTATAGAAAAAAATGAAATAGCGTAAAAAAAAAAGCAGACCTTAAAATAAAGTCTGCCTTATATCTTTTAGATACGGATTAATTTATTTGCCTTGATTGCTGACCGTTACATTCCATAAGTTGCAATGAATACACCAGCTGCAATTGCTGTTCCAATTACACCAGAAACGTTTGGTCCCATAGCGTGCATCAAAAGGAAGTTTGTAGGGTCTTCTGACATTCCAACCTTGTTTGCAACGCGGGCTGCCATTGGAACTGCTGATACACCAGCCGAACCAATAAGCGGATTAATCTTTTCTTTAAGGAAGAGATTCATTAATTTTGCCATCAAAAGTCCACCAGCAGTAGCAATTGCAAAGGCAAGCAAACCAAGGAGAATAATTCCCAATGAATTCAAGTTCATAATCTTTTCTGGAGTCATCTGAGAACCTACTCCAAGAGAAAGAAGAATTGAAACGATATTCATCAGTTCATTTTCCATAGTTTTTGAAAGACGGTCTACAACGCCACACTGTTTTACAAAGTTACCAAATGCAAGCATACCAATAAGAGGAGCGGCAGGTGGGAGAAGTAATGCAGTAACGATAAGAAGTATCATAGGGCAAAGGATTTTTTATGTCTTTGAAACAGGACGAAGCTGTTTCATTTTAATCTGACGTTCCTTCTTTGTTGTAAGAAGCTTCATAATTGGAGGCTGAATCATTGGTACAAGAGCCATATAAGAATAAGCAGCAACAGCGATTACAGCCATCATTTC
>JAEEGL014693318.1_pt1 | contig 14638 bp, 17 predicted proteins | sample 9134231 | NCBI WGS metagenome assembly JAEEGL01 (sample SAMN16246548, study PRJNA631951) | gut metagenome | biome: gut microbiome; feature: rumen; material: fiber-attached | host: Bos | place: Iran: Karaj | collected 2018-10 | reverse complement strand
GCTCATGGTCGTGGGCCACACTGTAGAGTTGTACGTGCCCTCGCTTATCATGTCGCTCTTCGCCTGTGCGACAAGCGCATCGAACTTGCGGTTTATCTCGTCGATGCGAGACTGCATCCAGTCGGCTGGAATGTTGTCCGCAGACGCGCCATACTTCTCCAGCGCATCCTTGCACGCAGCCACGACGGCATCAGCGAGAGGCTTGAAGTCCTCCGTGGAAAGTCCGCCAAAAGCGTTCGCCTCGTCCTCCGTGCGGGAAAGCATGAGCGCGTAGAGCGCCACCAGCTCGTCGTACCGCTCGTCGTTTATCTGCCGTCCCTCGTTGTACGCCTTGGTGAAGCTGGCGATCATGTCCTTCAAGACAAGCTCGCTCTGCATCTTGCGGCGTTTCAGACGGAGCTTCGTATAGGCGTACCACCACGGCCCGCCCTCTTGCGTGGTCGTGGTATTGGATGTGCCAGACGTGGACGAATTGCCATCCGACCTTGAAGAACCTTTTGACGTGCCCTTGCTACTTCCGCTAGTGTCACCGACATTTACATCCTTGTAGCCGGAATACACGCCGCTTGCCACTTGGTTCGTCTGCGAAGTTGACCTTGCCGAACTTGAAGCGTCATTCGTTGACTCGCTCGATGCGTTTGATGTGCTTCTAGCATTACCGTTTTGCGATGCGTTCGCGGTTGCGGTAGTTTTCCACTCGCCGCCCTCCTTGCTGGAAAGCACGGCGTCGATATACCAACCTTCGGCAAGAAGCGGCATGATGAAGGACGTATGGAAGAGCGCCGCAGCCTGCGGACGGCCAACATACTCGCCAACGTCAAGCTCCATCGTCTCGGTCTTGAACCAGGACGAGGAATCCATGACCTCCTCGGGGATGGGGTCGCGGTCGGTTATATACTCCAAAGGTCTTATGGGTTCAAGCTGCATGATGCCTCCTTATTCCGAAAGAGAATACTCGTATAGCCCGCTGCTGGTCCCGACGAGAAGCGTCTTGCCGCCGTTTGTGATGCAGAAAGACTTGGACGATTGCGACAGCTGCTTTTTCCCGATCTCCGTTGCCGTGCCGATGTCGAACGGAGCCGCCAGCAAAACATGGTAGAACCGATTGTCGTTCATGCTCACAATGGCCTGGGAGCCGTCTTTGTTGAAGCAGATGCCGCTCACACGGTTGAAGTTTACGGCATCCAGGAACACCTGCGTGACAACCGACGAAACATCCAGCGTCGAAACGTCGAACGGCGTGGCAAGCGTAAACCTGCTCACCTTCCATTTGTCCTGCGCGACAAAAAGGTATTTCCCGCTGCCTGAAAAGTAGGCCATCGCGTGCATGTCCGTACTGCTGTATTCGATGTAGTCCCTTATGTCCGGCGAATCGGCTCCCCATGACATCCCCGACAAGTCGAATGCCGTGCCGCCGGACTTCTGCTTCAGGATTAGAGTCGTTCTTGTGGTATCGTTCGCCCAGATCGAACGCTTGCCGTCCGGCGACAGGCATATAGGCATACGCCAATTCCCGGACGCCGTGCCGTCCGTTGACACAGGCGACGACCAATCCATGTTCGCCACGTGGAACTCGCCGTTTTCGTCGCGCTCGAACTCAAACCCTTTAAGCCATTGGTTGTTCGCGAAAAATGCAGCCGGCATGAATCCCGTGCCGTTGCCGTCGTAATTCTCGTTGAAGCATCCGGCAAGCACGCAACCGCCGTTCGTGCTGCATGACGCCGCGCCCACATATTCCGTCTTGGTTATGTCGAACGTCCACGGCACATTTGAACCGGACACTATGTAAAACGTCTTTGTGACGCTTCCCGAAAACTGCCCCATGCCAGTCACGGTGACGGTGGCTGGGCCAAGGTTCTTGTTGTTCGCATAGGAAAGCGTGTAGTCCGTGTTCACGGTCAGCGTCGCGCCCTCCCATGTCACCGTCACGCCAATGGTGCGCGGCTGGCCGGAGTAGGCAACGTAATCGCTTGCAAGCGTCACCACGCAGGCCGACATTGGCATTGTCGTGCCCTTCGGGATTCGGCTCGCCATGTACTTGCGGCGTATGGACGGAAGGATTACCATTACGACCATTCCTCCGTGACTGCCGTGCGACCATACTGAATCCACACGCCGAGAAGCAACGCTTCCGTGTCCAGCGGATTGCTCGTCTCGGCGGACACGTTGCGCTTTACGACGAAATGCACAAGATTGCCGGCGCCGCGCGTGCCGTTCATCGTCAGCGGGTCGGTCGTGTTCGTGCGGTGGAGCAGGCTTGCCGCCGAAACATTGTCCGTAACGGTGACGAAGTTTGTAGGGGCAACAGTAAGCGAAGTGGTTGCGTTGGTGTCCGGCGCAGAAATGGCTCCAACCTTCCACGCGACAATCTCGCCAGTGTCGATATGCGCTGCATCTAGCGCCGTCCACAGAAGCTTGCAGCGTACCGTGCCCTCGTCCCAATCCTCCGGCATGACAACATCGAACTCCGCGCCCTGTTCCGTCGAATTGGAGAATGCCATCGTATCGCGCTTTGTGTTCTCAAAGGAAAGAGCGCCGCCGATCGCACCGTTTGTCACACTTGGGCACATCGCTCCGGCGGGAATGAAGATGTTGTCGTATCGCTTCGTTCCCATTGCTAGAGCGACAACTTGCGCAAGCGTCATCTTGCGGTAGTCACCCTCCGAATCGTCGTAGCAAATGAGCGCATCACCAACCGCCGCCGCGTCAATCGCCGTCGATCCTGGAATGTCAACGCCTGCGGCAGATGGCGGAACCGTCCACGTTCCTGCCGCGTTCAGAAACTTGTTGGCCGCCGCGTCACCGCTGGCAGGCGCCGGAACAAGACCATGTGCGCCACCAGAGCCGCTATCACCCGTGAAGTCGTTAGAACCTGTAGGAGCGGCAAACGAGCCGTCACCACGCAGGAACTGATCTGTACTGCCGGAAAGTTTCGGGCAAAGACCATGCCTCGCCGTAGTGGCATTAAGATCGGCATTGTCATCGCCAACGGCAAGATCGTCAATCTTGTACGTCGTGAGCTTGCCCATTATCCACGTCCACAGGCGCGTGATAATAGACTTCTTCCATGCGGTGCCGCCCTGCAAGATAGTAATCTCGTCAGAATCGCCAATCCCTGTATCGCCAACTTCCTCCACGGAAGAGGTGTCAACCATGTTGTCAAGCTTCGCCTTGTCGACTGCTGACATAAGACCTGCATTCGCAGTCGTGGCTTCAACAGGAAGCGCGTCACGTACCGCCTTCTCCGTCGGCACCTTGTCATCGGATGCGTTGTCCACGCTGGCGATGCCCGTGCTAGACAGCACGACGGAAAGCCCAGGAGCAAGCTCACTTCCGCTTCCCCACGTCGGTATCGCGCCCGCCGTGTGGCTTGACGGCATGGCAACCATTCCATCTACCGCTTCGCGTACAGCCTTTTCTGTCGGAATGGCGTCATGCGAGGCGTTGGCCGTGTCGCGTATTGATTCGCGCACGCCCTTTCCATCCGTGAGCGCGTTGCCCGTTCCCCATAGAGGAATGTTGCCAGAAACAGGAAGCACGGGCGGCGTGACACCGGAAGCATCCGCTATCGCCTGTCGCACGGCCTTTTCAGTAGGCACGGCGTCGTCGCTGGCGTTCGATGCGTCGCGGACGGTAGTCTGCACCGCCTTGCCGTCCGTCAGCTTGCCTGTTCCGTCCCATGCCGCAAGCTTGCCGTTCGTCTGCGTTCCGCTCTTCTTCACGTCACCGGCGCCGGCAAGCGCGGTCGCGACAGCCGCTTCCGTGGGAATCTTCGTTGCGGATGGAGAGCCAGAGATCGAACTTGCCACGCCGTAGCCGGACGTGAGCCGCTTCGAGGTGTCGTCCCACGCGGGGATGTTGCCAGGCACGTGGCTGGCAGGGGCGATTACGTCGCCGCCTCCGGCGCCAGCCATGAGCTGCGCGACCGTGGCCTTGCGCGTGTTGCCGCCCTGGACGAGATAGATCACGTCCGTGGACGAGACGGACTGCGCCGCAGTCGCAGCCGTGACGAACGCCGCGAGCTTGCCAAGCACGTAGTCCTTCAAGGTGGCAAGCGTCACCTTCTTTCCGGCTGCGGCCTGCACGACAAGCGCAAGATCGCTGTCGCCCAGCGTCCCGGCGTTGCTGGCGGTAGAAAGCGTGAGATCTGGCGTCACGGTCATGTTGGCCGCAAGCCATGTCTTCAATGCCGTAAAGGTGATCGTCTTGCGCTCCGTGGAATCCTTGATGGCCAGCACCTCGTTTCCGTTGGGCGAGGCAACCGCGGCACGTCCAAATGCCTCGTTCATGATCGCCGCCGCGAGGACGGACGCCGAGACTGGCTTCAGGACGCCGCCTTGCAGGATGAACACGGAATCGTTCGACACGCTTGCCGAGCCAGCCGCCGTCAATGCCGCGATTCGCGCCAGCACGAAATCCTTTACCTGTGCAACGGTCGCAAACTTCGCAACGCCTCCATCGTCAACTGGAATCTTCTCGCTTCCGGTCACTTCCGCGTCAGCCGTCACTTCGTCGATTCTCTTGTCGGCCATACTACCTCCTTATCCTTCCGCATCCCCTGTGGGCTGCCGTGATTTTTGAGATCGCCCATCTTCCCGCCGTGCTCCACAGGACGATGGCGAACGAATTGCATCTGATTCGCGGACGGACAACCTTCTGCCATCCGGGAATCACCGAATAAGAAAACTTCTCGTAGGCGGACGTGCCGGACGCGCCGCCAGCCGCCCACCCGACAACCGCTACAGCCGCCTTGACGGCCTCGTTCGACGTGCGCCCGATGCACCCGGACGCATGGACACCAGACGATGATGTGATGTCAGCGTCCATCTCGAAGTCAAGCTCCGCGAGAAAGGCGTTCTCGGTGTCGCCGGTCGTGTGCGTCACGGGGCCCATCGCAAGGGCGCTCACTATGTCTGTTCCGTCATCCGTGGTCTGCGTCTCTTCCCAGTAGCGGAAAGTGCCGTCCGCGCAGAGGAACACGACGCGGTTCATTCCGCCAAGCATCGCAAGCCCGCCGGAAGTAGGACGCTTCGCAGACGCATACTGCAACTTCCACATGGCGCGGTTCTCGATGTCGTAGAACCAGTCGGTAGCGGCGTTGTTGCCGTCCGTGCCGAAGATGTGCAGTCCGTTCCGCTCGGAATCGAATATGATGGTGGCGGCGCTCCATCCACGCACCACATCCTCCAGATGCGGCGTCATGTTGACGGGCGGCTCCCCCGCCACCATCGCGTAAAGCCCTTTGTCGCTCATGAACCAGAAGCGCACGCCGTCCCAGCACCAGGCATGGCGGCTCACGATTCCTATATGTTCGCTCACGGGCGAAAGCGATTGCGTGACTTCGCCCGTCACGCGCCAGAGCGAACGCTTTGTAGCAATTACGAGCATGGAATCCGCAACGGCGGCAAGCGCCGTGATTGTCTCGCCCTCATGCCCCGCAAGCGCAACGTTGCCGGCCACGGGCCTCGAAATGTCCGCGTAGTCGCCGCCATAGTCGAAATCAGTCAGCTCCCCGATGCGGCTTGCGTACCACATCGTGCCGTTCGACACGATCATCCTGTCGCGATACCAAGCGCAAGCGGTGAAGGAATTTGGAATGGCGCCCTTGGACGCGCCAACGTTAAAGGTCTCATGCGGATTCAGCAGAACCCCGCCGCCCGGCATGATGATCTTCTCCGCCATGTCAGAAAACGCGATATTGTCGCCGTTCGGCCAAAGTATCGCCTCGCCGTTAGGCCAGAGCCAATGATTCGGCGTAGGCGTAGTCGGCTGCGTTCCCGTGAACGCCTTTAGGCCGGGGCGCGTTCCGCCGCACCTGTCCCAGTTGCGGGGCGAACGCAGAATCACGTTCACGGACGCCGGCGTGTAGGAACACCCAAGCCGGTTGGACGCGATGACACTAGACTGTCCGCTGTAAGGGAAGCGTATCTCCTTCCCTCCCAGCGGCTGTCTCGCTGCGCCCTGTGCGGCGTTATTGTAGGTGTCGGCGTCCATTACATCTGTGCAAAGGTTTTGAACTTGGTGAGGAAATCGTCCGCAAGCGTCTTGCTCACGGGGTCGGTGCAATCGTCGGAATACGCCATGTACGCGGCGTAGTACGCAAGGCAATCTTCGTAGCGCGAATCTATGTCTATCGCGTCCGTGTTCGCCAACGGCAGCACAACATAGTCAACAACGCTCCCATCGACATAGCGCGTCTCGGGACGCTCCTTGTGCAAGGCACGGACGGCCAGCTGGATGTCCTTCTTGAGCTGCTCGTCGGTCCAATGGTAGTTTCCGCTCTCCGTGTCCTGAACCAGCCGCCGCACGCGATTTATGATGTCTGTCGTTGTCATGTCTGCCACCGATTGTTTTAAGGAATCGCCCGGTGACGGTGAAAGCACGTAGCCGCCACCGGGCGAAACACGTCATTTTGCTGGCGTACAACTGCCGTCCGTGCAGAGCGAGCATTGCCCGTCCTTACACTCGACAGTCGCCGTACTGCCGTCGGTCTTCGTGACCTGAACCGTACCCGTTTTCTTCTCGGCCATCATCTGCAACACGGCCTTCGCGGACGAATCCGCGAGCGTCTCAAGAACGCCCCTGGACGCGTCCGTGGCGTTCTTCAGCGCATCGTTGTAGTGCAGGTCGGTTTTTGGAGAGATGTCGAACGTTGGCGTCTGCGTCTGCGATTCCGTGCTGCCGCTGGAATCCGCGGACGCGATCGCGCCGTCGCCATACGTGCCGCGAATCACCACAGACACCGTATTGCTGGACCCGTTCACGGTCACATCGACCGAAGGCTCGAAGTCCCCGTTCTCGTTTGAGGTGCCTCGGCTCGCCTGATTCGGTGTCATGCACCCGGCAAGCGCGCAGAATGCGCACAGAAACGCAAGCGACACCGCCTTCTTGGCCTTGCCGCCCTTCAGCTTTTCCTTCACGGCCTTGGCCTTTGCCTTGACCTTCTCCTTGATTGGCTTCTTGTCCATGACACACCTCATTACTTGACGATTGCCTCGATCGCGGCTTCCAGCGCGGTATCGGAAATGTACTTATCCAGAGTCGCGTCGCAAAGCGCGTCGATTTCAGCGCGTTCGGATTCGTCGATTCTGCCGTCGTTCGTGTACGCTTTGAGATACGCGGCGGTCAGCGAAGAGGCGTCCTCGCCGTATGCCATGATCTGCTGCGTGCGCTCGCTCGCAGACTTCTCCGCGATACGTTTGTTCGCCGCGTGGATCGCCGCCTTTAGCGCGTCCTTCGTGACGAACTTCTTTATCAACCATTTCAGTAGTGTTTTCATTTGTACTCCTTGTTTTGCCGTCGGCACCACGCCAACGGAAATCCTTACTTCACGCCAAACGACGCCCACATCTTGACTATTGACGGAATGTTGTTCACGCCGATTGCGACACCGATGAGAATCAGCGACCACTTGCCAAGCCACTTGCCGACCTTCGGCAGGTTTTCGCGCATCCATTTCGACCACTCCGCGCGTTCCTGGTAGATGTGCTCCATCTGCGTCTTGAGATCGGAGAATCCCTGCTGTAGCTCGCTCCGCGTCTGCTTCTGGATTGTCTGCATTTCGACCATCTGCTTCTCAAGCTTCTCGACGCGGACGGTAAGCTCCTTCTGCTGGTTGGAGAGAACGCATCCTTCTTCTGAATTCTTCATGCACATGCTACCTTCCCTCCTTCCTCGATGCCGCCAGCGGCCAGTCAACAGGAAGACACACCGTGTCAATGCAAGCCTCTACCGCCGCGTCGCACATGCACAGACAGCCAAGCGGAATCGTGAAGATGTTTTCCCACATAAACCCGCGTGACGGTCCATCGCTCATTGCCTGCGGAAACGCTACAAGCACAGACAGTCCAGCAGCCTCACGCGAACACTGATACACCATCGTGATCTTCTCGTCCGTCGTGGGACAGCGCGTGTACAGGTTCACGCACCCGCTAAACATTGAAGCTACAGCACCCGCCAACAAGATGCCTAATATCAAAGCAATCTTGCCAAGCAGATTCAAGCTGCCGTCCTTGCGAAAAAACAGCATCCTCAACAATTTTACATCTGAATCGTTCATGACTGCTCCTTTCTGCTATAAAGATCATAAGGAAGGAAAATCGTGTCAACGGCGGCGTCGAAAGGAGCCGTGAGCCAGATGAATGTTAGGGGAAGCCAGCCCCAGCGCTTAGTCATTCTGGCATTGTACAATTTTTCGCCCTTCAAGTCCTCTGGTATGGGCTTTAGCATTTCATGCGTGATATGGCAACGCATTTTTACTGTGGTATAAACGCGATACTCGGGGAACTTGTCAAGGAAACCTTCCCATACACGATTCGTGCAAACGCCATCGTCGGAATATTTTTCGTGCATTGGGAACGGTATGCGCACGACCGACAGACAACCACAAGCCGACAAGGCAATGGCAACGGCGAAAATCTTGCGCCACCATTCTTGGCACACGATCTTGATGCACCGGCCATAGAAACACAAATTGCTCCAAAACTCTTTCATCAGTTGTCCTCATGTTTCAGCCGGTCGATGAACTGTTGCCAGATGGCCTTTGTGGTGGAGAGAATAGCCTTGTCTCTCTGCTCTTCCGCCCACGCGATCAGCGCGTTTGTCCGGGCTTCCGCCCGTGCCGCCCTGTTCGATGCGCTCATGTAGTCGGCCGTCACCACCGCAAGCCTGTTCGTCGCATCCTCCGCAACCGCCAGCGCGTTCGTGGAATACGCATACCACTCGTTCGCGCTCGCTTCCCACGCGTCCGCAGACGCCCTAAGATTCCTCACCAGCTTGCCAAGGACGGCGTTCGACGATGCAAGCGTCTCGCCTCTGTCGTGCAGTTGCAGTAGAACCCGCTCGCAGTCCTGGGTTGAACCGATGATGTTGACGTAGTTTGTCATGCAGTCGAATCGGTGAAGCTGATACTTCATGGCGCGCCAGTCCTGTGCGGTGATTCTCAACTGCGCGTCCGGATGCTTTTCAAGAATCTTGTCGATCTGCTCGTTCGTCAGACCAAAGCGGTACACCATGCTCGGCAGCAGGCCCTTTGCGTCCAATGAAAGCGCCGAAACGGTACACAACGCGATTAGCGCACAATATACGGTACGCAACTTCATTTCGATTCCTCCACGTTGATTACCTTTCCGCCCGGCCCGAAAGTGGCGTTGACCTGCTTTGCCGCCGGCTGCGACTTGATGGCTTCACGTTTCGCCCGAAGACGAGAGGGCATGGCCGTCGGCGGCATTGGCGGACGAGGGGCAGCGGCTTTCGTCGGTTTCTGAATCCTCTTCGGCGGACCGCTTCTGGTGCTCTTGGGCATGTTTTCCACGTACTCGTAGCCGTCGGGGTAGAACCATGTCACCGTCTTTTCTTCGGTGGACACTACGCGGTTGGTCGCGTTCCCATGCCAGAAGCGCCGCCCGTCAACGGTCGCATGTTCCTTGTCCCACCTGCGCTTGGCAACCATTTCAAGCCGAGCGACGGCGTTTGTCCACCGCGTCCAGTCGCCCACAGACACCATGATGTACTCGAAGTCACCGATGATGACGCGCTCGCCGCTCTGCGGGATATACCGTTCGGGAACATGGACGCATGTCATTCTTTCGCTCTGCACGTAGCCGTTTTCGTCCACTTCTATGGTAATCTCGTTCACGCCATCAGGCGCAACCCGCTTGATCGTGGCGCCGTGGCAACGCTGAATCACGCCCCACGCGAGAATGTAGAGCGCCAACAGCGCAACCGCGCCGCACATTCCGCCGAACAGATGCTTAAAGTCATTCATTGTCTTCTTCCTCCTTGCGTTTGGCGGCCGGTGTCGCAATCGTCCGTCCGTGTTCCTGTACCTTGCCATTCAAGATGAGAAAGGATTTCGACCCGACACGCGCCTTCGTCTCGTATGCCTGCCCGAGCCAGATGCCGTTCGTATAGACCGGCACCGGGGGAATGTAGGTCGAATAGACCCAATAGTCGTAGTTCGTGGCGTTCTCCAACGTGCCGTCCCACGAAAGAGCAGACGCAAGAGATTCGCCGAGGTTCATCCATTCGTTCGTCGTGCCCGCTTCGCGGTAGTCGATGAACACGGACGACGCACCAGGAATGCCGGAGTACGTCCACCGCACCTGCACCGTGTCGTTCGTGATCAGCGTTCCGTTGTCCCGCAGGCCATCGTCCCATTTCACGTTCACGCCCTTGCTCCCGCCGTACATCACGGCGCCAAGGATGCAGATGCCGCACACGACCTTGCCGAAGTTGCTCATGCAGCCGAACAGACGGCGCACCGCGTCCGTCACGCCAGGCAGCACACGCGCAACCGCCAGCGCGAACAGGCAGACTGACAGCCCAATGAGGCACCCCAGCATGAGGACACGCTGGATATCTGCCACAATCTCGATCATTACCTTGCACTCCAGCTCCATGTGACGGCCGACCCGTTGTAGGTAGGCTTGATTACGCCCATCACGCCGCTTGACGTGTTTAGGCACTCGATGCCGCCGCCGATGCGCAGCTTCATGTTGGTTTCAAAGACCACATCGCCCGCCACGCTCGTTTCGGCCTTGAAGAATCCGCTTGCGTTCGACCCGCAGTTTATGGCCGCGTAGTACGAGCCGCCGCTTGTGTACCACGTCACGGTGTACGGTGCGCCGGTGGCCTCGGTTCCGTCGGAATTGTTGAGCCGCGTCCAATCGCCGGAGGAAAGGGTTTCGCGCCAGTACACCACGGGAACATCCGTTCCACCCATGATCACGTCGTAGCGGAGCGTCACCAATGTGCCGTCCACAACGATACCGTCCGTGCGGCATCCGATCGTGTACGAATCGCTCTTGGCGAATCCGAAGAAGTTTGTGCCGCCCTCGTCCTGGAATCTGAACGTGCCGGCCTCGCCTGTCGTGTAGGTTCCCGCGCCGTTGTCAACAAGTACGCAGATCGCGCCCGCGCCGACGGCCACGCGCTGATACTCCGTGCCGCCAGCGAAGTAGGTTTCAGGAGCGGTCATCCAGACGGAGTTTCCGACAACGTTTGTGGTTCCCTTGTCGGTGTACGCCCCCCACGCCTTTGGCGCGAATTCCTGTTTCAGCTCCGTGCGCATCGTATCGTTCGACTTCGACACGGCGCCGAGAAGGTTGCTTTCGCACACGCGGAACTTGTCCACCTCGTCCCATACGTTCGTCCATCCGCCGTCGCGGAACTCTCGGATGCGCAGGCGGGGAAGTTCGCCACTTGTGGAATTGTAGTAGTTCGTGACCTCGAACACCACGTTTGTGCCGCCCCAATATCCTTCCCAGGCGTTCACTATGTTCTCAAGGGCTGTTCCGTCCTCGGAAGGATAGGCGTTCACGTCGGACGCGGAAAGCGTGATGTCGGCGGACAACGCCTTGTTGTTCACCTTGCGGCTTGTCGGCACGTCGCCAGACAGGTGCGTGGTCGATGATGCGAGCGCGCCGACTTCCGTAGCCGTGTATGTCGGCTTGCTAGATGACTTGGCCCATGACGGCACGGTCGGGTCGCTCTCGCTCGTGACCACCTGCTCCCACCCGAAGCTGCCGCTGTACCACACGCCGCCGCCGGGCGCCGGATTGAACTTCCAGAATGACACGCCGTTTGACGATATGACGGTGGACATGTCGTAGCCGCCGCCAAGACTGTTCCACAGTTTGAGCGGCCCATACATGATTCCGCCGCTGTTCGTGAAGCTGTTGAAATGTGGATCCGTCTCGACCGGAGGCGTCTCTTCCTTCGCCCATGCCGGAACCGTCGGGTCTGTCTCTGTCTGCACCGCGCTCATGGCACGGTTTGAGACATTCAAATAATCGCCCGGCGTCGGCGCAAGTTCAACAATCCTGGCATCCGTCTCGGCCTTTGTGTACGCGTTCGTGTTCGCGGCGTTGAACACGTCGGCGATCGTGCTGTTCTCGCCGTCCACGTCGCCTAACCTCGATGACGGCGCGAGCGGCGCCCCGTCCACGTCAACGCCACCGCCGGCCACAATCAGCGGGAAAAGCGCAAGGGCAAGCAGAAATCTCTTCATCACTCTTCTCCTTTCAGGATCGCAAGAACCTGTGTCAGAACATCCTTCACGGAATTTATTGAAGCCTTTGGATCGGACAGCTCCGCGAACTTGCCCTTCAGGTTCGACAAGTCGGCTGTCACGTCATCGCCGCATTCGCGCGGCCATCCGCACACGGTATGCTCCGCAGCGAAGTACAGCGTCTGCGCCTCCACATCGTCCAAGACAAAAAGAAGGTCGCATTCCATCATGCGGCGAAAGAACTTCACCGCCTCGTTCGTGCCCATGTTCAAGGTGCAGCAGGCGTCTTCGCCCGAAACCGTCCAGGCGTCGTCATCCTGCATCGGGAACACGGCCAGCAGCTTGCCGTTGGGCGAAATGGCGCGAAGTCTAAGCGATTCGCCAGCCGTCTGTGCAGCCATCCCCTTTATCACAACGGACACAAGTTCGCCGGCGGCGCACAACCCTGTGGCGCGCGCCGTCTTTCTCTGTATGTTGGGAACAATGGTGAGCGTCGTCATATCATACCTCACAGTATTTCGTTCATGTCCACCGCGTCGAACGTGCCGTTCCCGAACTGCGATCCGCCTGCATCCGCGATCCTTGCGCCTGTGACGGCGTTCTCCCACTTGACCAGCTCCATCCGCATCTGCGCAGCATCCGACCATGCGCGGCCCGTCATGCCGAACAGCGAGACGAGAGCGCCGGCGCACACCGCATCGCCGTACTTGCGGATGAACCACGACGGGGCACGTTCGCACCCCGTGCGCGGAACCTCCTGGCATTCGACCGTCATACGCCGCACGTCGCCCTCGCACTCGGGAAGGAACAGCGACCGTATGCGGACGCACGGCGTGCTTCCTGCGACGATCACATAGTCCCTGCGCGGAGCGAGAAGCCGACGCGAAATGCTCACGGAGCGTATGCTTTCGATGTTGCAGTCTGGGGCGAGCGGAGCTATCGGATAGACGCGCTCGCCCTTTTCAAGAAGTATCTCCCGCTTCGTGACAAGCGCGTTCGACAGACGGCAGAAGTTCACGTAGGCTTCCCGGAGCGCGCGGCGTATCATTTCGCTGTCGCACCCCGGAAGCCTATAGACAAGATTGTCCGCAAGTTCCGCGATAGTCGCGTACCTTGGCGTTTCCCTCTCTGTCTCAAAAGCGTTTGCCATGCCGTGCCCCTAGATGTCGAGGTTTTCCTCGGCGGGTGCAGCCTCTTCGGCCGGGGGATCGGGTTCGTCGCCATCGCCATTGTCTGCGGGAGGTTCGACGGGCGGCTTCTCGGTTTTCCGGGACTGCCTGCGGCCTCCAGCCGGCTTCTTGGCTGGAGGCGGTTCGTCGCCATCGCCGGGAGCTTCTGGTGCAGGCGCCGGAGCGCCGCCCGTAAGCTCTTCCATCGTCACGCTGTCGGCAATGTCGTCGGTGGTCGTGTCAACAACCTCTTCGGGTTCCGGCACTTCCTCCTCCTTGAACACGACGTTCAGCTTGCGCAGCTCGGCTTCGTACTCGCTGTGGTCGAAGTTCTCGTCCGAGAACATCTTTTTCGTGATGACGTTCACGACCTTCTTGGCCTCCAGCTTCCCCTCCATGATGGCCTTCGCCACGTCGTTGGGAATCCAGCGGTAGAGCGCCCGCATTTCATCCGTCGCTTTTGAACGATAGACGATGCGCTCGTCCTTGAGGTTGATCGCGTATCTCGGCTTGTCGGTTTGCATTGTACTTTCCTTTTCTGTTGTGGCCCCGCCGCCGTTTCTGGCGACGGGGCCGTTTTGCGACAGACTGGGATTAGTCGTCGTAGTCGGCGCTCGCCGTGTTGTCGAGGTTCGACGGGGTGGCAACGCGCATCGGCGCGGAGCCGTTGCCGAAGTCGGCAGAGTCGCCGAACGGCAGATAGCCAATCAGCGCAACCGAGAACTTGCCGGCAACGAGCTTGTCGTTCGTGAGGCTGTCAGGCACCTTCAGGCAGAGCGTATCGTCCGCCGTGAAGAGCTTGGAGCCAGGGATCGAGATCGCCGTGGTGGGCGATCCGCCCGAAGAGCCCGCAGCGTAGCCAGCCGCCGAAGTGGCGGGCTGTACAGAACGGAGCTTCGTGCTGCTCGCGGCAAGCGCGAAGTTGCCGCCGATCGCCGCCGTGTCGGCATTCTTCGTGGCGAACGTGACGGTAGCCGCCTGGTCGGCGAACTCCGTCTGGTCAACCGCGATGAACAGGGCGAGAAAGCCCTTGGGGATCGGCATGAGCGCGAAGTTCGTGTTCTCCGCAAGTTCACACTTCGAGATGTCAACCTCGCGACGGAGGATGACGAGAGGCGGGTGGACGACTTCGGGATCCCCGAAGCACTTCGATCCGAGCCCGATGCTAGTATCGACTGTAAGTGCAGCCATGATTTACCTTCTTTCGTTTTGTCGTTGCGCGGAGCGGAACCTCGCGGCGCCGCCCCGCGCGGTTTACAACTACGCAGCCATGTACACGTACCCGACGCCGATGAACTGGCGGTAGCGCACCATCCAGTCGTACACCGTCTTGCAACGATGGTAATCGTCCCAGGAGGCGATGTCCTTCAGGTTGGAATCGCGCCACACGACTTCCTGCGCAAAGGTCGTGGCGATCTTCGCGCCGAACAGCACCGGATAGACGTTCACCGTGCCCGTG
>JAEEGL014662502.1_pt1 | contig 14638 bp, 11 predicted proteins | sample 9134231 | NCBI WGS metagenome assembly JAEEGL01 (sample SAMN16246548, study PRJNA631951) | gut metagenome | biome: gut microbiome; feature: rumen; material: fiber-attached | host: Bos | place: Iran: Karaj | collected 2018-10 | reverse complement strand
TCGCGGGAGGTGTCTCAGAAGATACTCCTGAAGGCCTAGTAATATCCGTATGTGACAGCACAGTCAGATATACCGTTGTGTGAACAAACGCCGCAGCCTGTTTGAAGGCGAAGATAACGTAATCAAAAGTCCATACCTTGGGGGCTGTTAAGAAATTAGCTTTTTGAAGAGCTATTCTTAACAGCTCTTTTTTTCGTCTTGATTTTAATATCCGGAAAGGTTTCACACTTAAGATCATCAGGTGCAACCCAAAATTTCGGAATAGTTTTTGTTTCAACAAATCGAAAGTATTTCCTGATATTGATGCCCAGGGCGACCAAGCCAATCTCCGCAAGGACATTGCTTTTACCCCTTCGGCGAAATCTTTCGAATGACATGTTCTGTTTGGTGATTCCAAAATCTCCTTCAACCTGGATGCTTCTATTGACCCTTATCTCGATTCCTTTCTTCGATGTAAGGTTTTCTTTTACCTGTTGAATTTCTTCAAGATACTCCTTACAGATTTCTGCTATTCTTGTCGCTCCTGTTTTCTTGTTCAAAGCTTTTTTACACACTTCTTTGTATGCACATCTCGTGCATCCCGTAAACAAATAGATCTTTGAGCCCATGAATTTTGGGTGCCTTGATGACTCGGAAGAGATTGTTCCTTTTTTGTTGTTAAGGCAGTAAACTTCGTTATCTTTGACATGGAAGAGTTGCGGCCTTTCTCCACTCTTTTCTTTTTCCCACAGAGGATATTTCACGTAGTTCCCTATAGAGTGATCGTTAATGTACTTGTAATTTGCATGGCTTCCGTACCCTGCATCTGCACAAAGGTTTTTGGGATAAAAACCATATAGCTGCTTGAAGTTTTCCATTACTGGAATCAGTGTGCTGTAGTCGGTCCTGTCCTGGCTGACATAAACATCCAACACGATTCCTTTTGAAACCACGTATTGGACGTTGTAAGCAGCATGCATATTACTCCCGAGACCGGAATAGTAGTCTTCTTTCAGGCACATTGCTGTTGCATCATGGTCCGTTTTAAAATATGACTTTCTGTTTTCACCACATATTGCATACTGTTCCTCATATTGCAAAAACTTGAGCAGATAATTTTGTAGCAACAGGTAGTCCTTTTGAATTTTCTGTAGACGGTGTCCTTTGCCAGTCACAATTCTTCTCATTTCAACAGATCGTCTGTTGCCAATCTCCTCAAGCCTGGTTATGTATGTTCCAATCAGATATGAAGTAATGGTAGATTCGTCAATATTGATTCCGTACTCTTCGACAAGTTTTTTGATTTTAGTAGCAAGCTTCTCCTTCATTTTTGTCGGTTTCCAGACAAACTTGTACTTGTTGGCATTTGCTTCAAATTTGGATCCGTCAATGAACACATCATCGATCTTCAAACCCATTTCTTCTATGATTTGCACATTGATGTCATGGATAATCTGATGAATGTTCGGGACGATAACTTTGTTGATAAAAGTTGAAATAGACACGTAGGATGGACGTTCATTTTCCATTATGTAAATGTAGTCCAGGCACATTTTACACGAGCGTTCAATTTCCCTTAGAGTCCCCTTCCCAAATGCAAACGCATAAAGTATGACTGCAAACAAGTCATATGGGTTGTACGGCTCTCGCCCTTGCGGATTTTCCTTTTTCATGCATTCATCGACCAGCGTTCCCAACCCTGATTTTTGCAAAATGAGTAAAAAAGCGTCGATTTTTTTAATTTCCTTCTCATCGATACTGAAGGAGTCTAGAAAAAAACCTTGTTTTGTAGTAAAATCATTCATGATATATCATCTCCTAACAAGACGATTATATCAAAAAAGTGCCATAGGGTTCGATTCCCAGGCACTTTTTTATGTTTTGAGAATGTTTTCTGGATCTGTCAAGGCTTTGCTTCAAACTCTAATTTCTTAACAGCCCCATATTGTAATTAACCGAGTTTAGCTGTATTGACTTTTATGCCGGGGCCCATTGTGGATGCGATAACGCAGCTCTTAATGTACTGGCCTTTTGCAGCAGCCGGTTTTGCTTTGATAACTGCTCCGAGAAGTGTGGAGAAGTTTTCAGCAAGCTTTTCTGTTCCGAAAGAAGCTTTTCCGATTGGGCAGTGGATGATATTTGTCTTGTCAAGACGATATTCGATCTTACCTGCTTTAGCTTCCTGTACAGCCTTTGCAACATCCATGGTAACTGTTCCGGCCTTCGGGTTAGGCATAAGACCTTTAGGACCGAGAACACGTCCGAGACGACCTATCGTACCCATCATATCAGGTGTTGCGATAACAACATCGAAATCGAACCAGTTTTCTTTCTGGATCTTTTCAACAAGGTCCATTTCGCCAACATATTCAGCGCCTGCTTCTTTAGCTGCATCTGCGCGGTCGCCCTTTGCAAATACGAGTACGCGAACTTTTTTGCCTGTACCGTTAGGAAGAACTACGGCACCACGAACCTGCTGGTCAGCATGACGTGAGTCAACACCGAGTCTGATATGAACTTCTATTGTTTCATCAAATTTTGCTTTTGATGTCTGGCATACAAGGTCCATTGCCTCTGCTGTGTCATAGAGTTTATTCTTTTCGATCAGCTTTTTGCTGTCAACATACTTTTTGCCCTTAAACATTACTGCAATCCTCCTTACTCTTCTACGATAACACCCATAGAACGGGCTGTACCTGCGATCATGCTCATTGCAGCTTCGATTGATCCAGCATTGAGATCTTTCATTTTGGTTTCAGCTATCTGGCGAACCTGATCCTTTTTGATTGTAGCAACTTTTGTCTTATTTGGAGTAGGAGATGCTGTTTCTATTCCGCAAGCCTTTTTAATGAGAACAGGTGCGGGAGGAGTCTTTGTGATGAATGTGAATGAACGGTCAGCATAAACTGTGATGACTACAGGGATTATAAGACCGATATCATTCTTTGTTCTTTCGTTGAATTCCTTTGTGAAGTTAGGAATAGCAACACCGTATGCACCGAGTGCAGGTCCTACAGGCGGCTGAGGAGTAGCTTTGCCGGCAGGAAGTTGAAGCTTAATGTAGCCTATTATTTTCTTTGCCATTGAAAAAATACCTCCAAATGTGGTTTATGACGGGAAACATGAAAAGAATTTATTTCCCTCCCACTGTGACATGTGATTCGGGACACATGCATCCCGCATACTCAGTATGCCTTCGGAATTAATCCGAAACTTTTTCGACGAACTTTTTGTCAAGCGTGACAGGGAAGTCGAAACCGACTGTGGGGACCGTAACGGTGATTTCGTCAGAGTCATCACTGACTGCTGCGACTTTACCGTCAAATCCGCGGAAAGCACCGTCGATAATCTTGACTGAATCGCCGACATTGAAAACGATTTTGGATACGGTTGGCTCTGCTGTTTCTTTGATTATTGCGGCAGCTTCCTCTTCGGTAAGCGGAACCGGCTTGGATCCCGGTCCGACAAACCCTGTAACGCCGCGTATGTTTCTGACAACATGCCAGGTCTCTTCCGTCATTTCCATTTTGATGAGAACATAGGAAGGAAATATCTTTGTTTCAACTTCCTTTTCCTTACCATTGTCAAATTCCACTATAGTTTCAGTTGGAATCCTTATATCGGTAATGACGTTTTTAAGTCCTCTGTTTTCAATGATTTTTTCAAGATTGGTTTTTACTTTGTTTTCATAGCCGGAGTAGGTGTGCGCGACGTACCAACGCAGGCCCTCGTTCATTTCATTGATATCGCTCATAAATATATCCTTCCCTAAGGCTGTTTATTCAGGCGACAGATGATTGTTAGATCAGTCTGCCAAGACCGCTTACAGCTGCAGTCAGAAGAACATCCAGCAGTCCAAGTGCAATAGCAATAACAATGACAACAACCAAAACTATAATTGTATTGGTTCTGACAGACTTCCAGTTAGCCCATGAAATCTTTTTCCATTCTGACTTGAGACCCTTAAAATAATTCTTGATTCTCTGCCAGATCGAAGGCTTGTCTTTCTTTACGGGCTTTTTGTCTTCTGCCTTGTTTACGGATTTCTTTTCGTTATCAGCCATCGTTAATTCTCCTGTTCGAATTACTTGGTTTCTCTGTGAAGTGTGTGTTTACGGCAGAAACGACAGTATTTGTTAAGTTCAAGTCTGTCCGGATCATTCTTCTTGTTTTTCTTTGTGTCGTAGTTGCGCTGTTTGCACTCGCTACATGCAAGAGTAACTTTAACTCTCATTTATCGGCACCTCCTTAATGAATTTTGACGGTGTGAAACCATCACGATTGTACCTCCCTCCGCCATTCGGGGGAATAGTCTCCGTAAAAACGGGCGCGCAAAAAAATAACCCCTTGACCGAGGTAGGATTATTATATCACTGTGAACTGATTCTGTCAACAAAAAATGCAATTAAAATTATATAAAATAGAAGGATTTTTCATATTTTGAGTAACATAGATATATTATATTATTTACAACATCGGGTTGTTCGTAATATCATGATTCGGATTTGGAAAGCATCGAAAATTTCGTTGACACTCCAAAATTGTAATGATATAATTAGCTGTGTATCTTTACGCAAAAATCTATCGAAAAGGAGGAGAGCACGTCATGGACGACGGAGGTAATAGCGGTCATTTAGCAGACCGAAGTACATCGGAGCGAGCCGTAATAAAAACGTGCTGCTCCTGTAATTGAATATACTTTAGTCTGCCGTGTTTCAAACTTAAGATTTGAAGAATTCAGGAGGAAATTATCATGGCAGAAAACACTATCCTCTGCGGAACGCTTCAAACACTGGTAGAAGAAAAAAAGTACGCAACTCTGAGGGATATTCTTGTCACCATGAATCCCGCGGATATTGCTGCTGTCTTCCAGGAAATGGAGCAGGAAAGACTTCCGCTTTTATTCAGACTGCTGCCAAAGGAACTGGCAGCTGACACTTTCGTGGAAATGGAGCCTGACAACCAGGAGCTTTTGATCCATGGGTTTTCAGATTCAGAACTTCGCGAAGTCATTAACGAAATGTATGTCGACGATGCAGTTGACATAGTCGAAGAGATGCCGGCCAATGTGGTAAGAAGGATTCTGGAACAGGCTACTCCGGAGATGAGAAAGGATATTAATAATATTCTCAGGTATCCGGAAGATTCTGCGGGATCGATAATGACCACCGAGTATGTTTCCCTGAGGTCCGGGATGACGGTAGGAGATGCTATAGTCAATATCCGCAGGACCGGTGTTGATAAGGAGACCATTTACAACTGTTACGTGACCGAGGACCGAATTCTTATAGGTATGGTAACGGTAAAGGATCTTCTTCTTGCCAGTGATGACACGATTCTCATCAATGATATTATGGAAACAAATGTGGTTTCCGTGAATACGCTTGACAACAGAGAATCGGTTGCCCAGGCTCTTTCGAAGTACAATTTGCTCGCAATGCCGGTAGTGGACGGAGACAACAGAATCGTCGGTATCGTAACATTCGACGATGCCATGGATGTCATGGAAGACGAGGCCACGGAAGACATCGAAATCATGGGTGGTATGACACCTTCCGACAAGGCATATCTCCATTCCTCGCCTTTTGATTTGTTTAAACACAGAATACCATGGCTGCTTCTGCTCATGGTTTCTGCAACATTCACCGGAATGATCATTACCGGATTTGAAGATGCTCTTTCAAAGATGGTTGTGCTCACAGCTTTTATCCCGATGCTTATGGACACCGGCGGTAACTCTGGTTCACAGTCATCCGTAACGGTTATCCGTGCCATATCCCTTGGTGAACTTGAGATATCAGATCTCGGAAGGGTAATATGGAAGGAATTCAGAACGGCTCTTATGTGCGGCGGAGTTCTTGCCGTCGTATGCATGGGGAAGATAATGCTTGTAGACCATCTCATTATGGGAAATGCGGATGTCACCATATTTGTGGCAATGGTCGTCGGCCTTACGCTGGCAGCAACGGTTGTTGTAGCAAAAATGATAGGATGCACGCTTCCTATGGTCGCAAAAAAACTCGGATTTGACCCGGCGGTTATGGCTAGTCCGTTTATCACTACCATCGTCGATGCCGTTTCTCTTCTTGTTTATTTTGGCATAGCCAGTGCAATTCTCGGATTGTGAAAAAGATATTAAAACAACCAGGCAGTGATCGTTGACTGCCTGGTTGTTACTTTTATCTTTCGGATTTTAAAATGGAAAAATCAAATGGTTTCAGAAGAACATCCGAGATGGTTTTGCCACCGATAATATCATAATATGGTTTGCCCAGCGGAAGGATCACTGTGTTCTTTTCGCCATAGTTTGCCACAAAGAGATAGATGTTTTCACCGTCAGTGCGCGTGTGTGCCGTGATTCCATACGGCAGCGAACCGTCTGACGGAATATTTTTTTGGATTTTTGCATCAGAGATTATTACACTCATCAGGTCATTGATAAAATCTCCGTTATCCCTGAAGGCTATATAGAACGCCTTTCCCTTGCCATACCTGTTTGAGGTCAGCGCAGGGAATGATGAGTAGTAATCCGCAGAGAACTCGGCAAGAACATCTGCATGGCTTGAATGTATCACTTCTGCTATATCTATGACTGAATATTCTTTCCCGCCGAATTTGACCCGGCCTTTTTGATCCGGATAAAGTGTGTCAGTCTCTTCTCTCCATATTCCGAACAGTTCATCCAGTCCGCACCCAGGGGTCCTGCCCAGGTAGCACAAGTCATTTCCGTCAACCATGCCCAGCTGATAAGTGGATATCAGAATGCCGCCTTCCCGCACATACTTTTTTAGATTATCTGCAGATACCTGATTGATGAGATACATCATCGGGGCAACAACAAGCTTGTATTTTGACAGATCATCTTCCGGATGCACGATGTCGCAGTTTATGCCGTTACTCCAAAAGAATTTGTGAAATGAATACAGCGTTTCGGTATACTTTTTGTCATAACGCGCGAAACCCTGAGAGTCACACAGTGCCCATCTGTTCTCCCAGTCCATAATTATGGCTGCTTCGGATTCCACCATGCTGCCGGTGATCTCGTCAATGAGCGACAAGATCTCTCCTGTTTTTCTTACGGATCTGAAGACCCTGGTGTCATTCGTGCCGTCATGTCCGACAACTGCGCCGTGAAACTTTTCTGACGAACCACGGCTTTTTCTCCATTGGAAATACTGCACACTGTCACTTCCGTGAGCAATTGCCTGAAGTGATGAAAGCGTGTCCATTCCCGGCCGTTTAAGCTTATTGTACTCATGCCAGTTTACCTGACTCGGAGTGCTTTCCATCATGAAAAACGGCTTCATTTTCAGGGAACGGTAAAAATCGTGCCAAAAAGCTGCGTTCTCTGCTGTTTCTGCATTGTCTCCGGAGTGCCACTTAGGGTAACAGTCCCACGCTGCAAAATCGATATAGTCCCTGAATTTAAAATAGTCGAGCCCATCAAAGTCGTACATCATGTTTGTGGTCACCGGAATTGAAGGGTTAGCTTTTTTAAGGGGGGCAATCTCTTCCCGCATGAAGTCGATAGTCTGCTCTGTAACGAACCTTCTCCAGTCCAGATTAAGGCCGTGTATACCCATGTCGGAAAGTTCAGACGGCGGTTCTATCTGGGAAAAATCGGAGTATCTGTGACTCCAGAATGTTGTCCAGTATGCGTCATTCAGTTTTTCAATGTCATTATCAAATTTATTCCTCAGATAATTTCTGAATGCCTCCGTGCAGAGAGGACAGTAGCATTCTCCTCCGTACTCGTTGGAGACATGCCACGCGATTACGGCAGGATGATGCGAATATCTTTCAGCAAGTTTTGCGTTGATGATTTTGACTTTTTCTCTATATGCCGGAGATGTGAAGCAGTGATTGTGCCTTTCTCCGAAGTGGTACCTTTGCCCCCAACGACTGACTCTTAATACCTCCGGATATTTTTCGCTCAGCCACCTCGGACGCGCTCCTGACGGAGTTGACAGTACCACGCGGCCCCCTGATGAATAAATCCTTTCTATGATTTCGTCAAGAAACGAAAAGTCAAACACACCTTCAGATGGTTCGATTACGGACCATGAGAAGATTCCGAGGGTCATTTCATTGCATCCCGCTTCCTTCATCAGCCTGATGTCATCATCCCAGATATTCTTGGTTTTGATCCACTGTTCCGGATTGTAGTCGGCACCGTGAACGAAGTGTGGAAAAACCGGATTAACAAATTTTCTGTTTTTCACATTGCCTCCAGCGCATTGTATTTACATGCGCTATTTTACTATTTATGGTTCCTCATGTCAAATGATTCCTTTTTTGAGGTTGCCATTTTGTGTTTTTTGCACTATAATTGCTGTGTCAGATGCAGAATCTTTGACAAATAACATTAAGGGTGATTATCATGGAGAAATGCAAAAAAAGTTTGTGGTTAGTTTTGTTATCAGCATTTTTGGGGATATTGACCATACTGTCCTCATGTTCTGAAAGGTCTGAAAAGCGCATGGGAAAAATTGAAGGCAGCAGTCTTTATGTAAGCAAAGTGGAAAATCTGACGGATGATTTCATTCTTGGCATGGACGCCTCATGTGTTCCCGCACTTGAGCGGAGCGGCGTCAGGTATTATGATTTTGACGGCAAAGAGCAGGACGTATACAAAGTGCTCGCTGATAATGGTGTAAACTATATTCGCGTTAGGATCTGGAATAACCCATTTGACGCGGACGGAAACGGATTCGGCGGCGGCAACTGCGATATTGACAATGCTGTTGAGATAGGAAAGAGAGCGACTGCAAACGGAATGAAGCTTCTTGTCAATTTCCATTATTCTGATTTCTGGGCAGACCCGTCAAAGCAGGCCGCACCACTGGCTTGGAAAGACATGGAGATAGAAGAAAAAGCACAGGCTCTCTATGAATACACCAGGGAATCGCTCGAAAAACTGAAAGATGCGGGAATCGATATCGGAATGGTCCAGATAGGGAACGAGACCAACGGAATGTTCTGCGGAGAGAAGATATGGTTCAATATGCAGCAGCTTTTCGCTGCAGGCTCAAAGGCTTGCCGTGAGGTGGTTCCCGAAGCAAAAGTGGCTCTTCACTTTGCAAACCCGGAGAAGGTCACCAATTACGCGGACTATTCAAAGAAACTCGACTACTATAAAATAGACTATGATGTATTTGCGTCATCATATTATCCGTACTGGCACGGAACACTTGATAACCTGGCATCCGTTCTTTCAACCGTGGCCGAAACATATGGCAAGGAAGTAATGGTAATGGAGACTTCATATGCCTTTACATCCGATGATAGCGATTTCTATGGAAACACGATCTCCGACGGAGGAACGGTTGACAAGCCATTCCCGTATACCGTCCAGGGGCAGGCAAACTCAGTCAGGGAGGTCATAGACACCGTAGCCAACAAAACGAAAAACGGGATAGGAGTCGTGTATTGGGAAGGCACATGGATCTCGGTCGGGGGCACATCATACGAAGAAAATCTTGAAACGTGGGAAAAATACGGATCAGGATGGGCAAGCAGTTTCGCAAAATCATATGATCCGAATGATGCAGGAAAATACTACGGAGGGAACGCAGTTGACAATCAGGCTTTCTTCGATTCGGACGGACACCCCTTAGAATCACTGAGAATATTCAACCTGGTCAAATACGGGAACACAGTCGATATTAAAGCAGATGCCATTGAAGACGCTTCGGTCCTTATTGACCTGCATGATGACATCTCATTCCCGGACAAGGTGAATGCTGTGATGAATGATAATTCAAAGCAGTACGTTGATGTGAAATGGAATACAGAAGACGGTCTCATCGAAAGAATGAAAAACGGAGGCGTAAAAAAATATGAAATAAGCGGAGAAGCCTCCGGGATGCCTGCGAAGCTCTATGTTTCAATGGTAGAATACAATTATCTGAACAACTGGAGCTTTGAAGACGATGATATCGGCAACTGGGTCATACACGAGAACGGCAAGGCGGATGAGCTTTATGTTGAAGATAAGGCAACCGACTCTCTTACCGGAAGCAGACATTATCATTTCTGGAGTTCTGCCAAAGATTCCGTGGATTTCTCGCTTGAGCAAACAGTCGTCCTGAAACCAGGAACGTACAGATTCAGCATTTCGATCATGGGAGGAGACGGAGGAGACACTGATATTTTTGCATTTGTCAGGAAAAACGGCGAGATAGTATCAAAAGACAGTATGAATATTACGTCATATCTCAATTGGGATGAAGGGCAGGTCGAGTTCGATGTGGCTGAAGGAGATGAAATAGCCGTAGGCATTTCTGTCAAGTGTTCAGGCAGCGGAAACGGTGCATGGGGCAAAATAGATGATGCCATGGTGAATTCAACTGCAGGATGATTGTGAAGCGCAGTATCAGAGATTTCACATGGATTGTCAAGCGGGTTTGTTGCGCAACTTTTATTTGCAACAGGTGTGAAAACACTCGAAATAGTGACAATTGTATGTCTTAATATTGCACAAAACGCAAGGGACCGATTTGTTCAAGTCGACAAAAAAACCTGTATGGTGTTGACGATTTATATTTAAAAATATATAATTAAGCCGTTGGAGCAAGTGCGTTTGAGCGCATTTACAAAACAATACAAATCTTAATTTTATATAATCTTTGGAGGATTTTATGGTAAAAAGAAATGTTCTTATTTCACTTCTCCTTGTAGTTGCTCTTTGTCTGGGAGTTTTCCTCACAGCATGCAACAACACACCCACAACTCCCGTGGACACAAAGGACACAAAGGATACTACACCTTCTCAGCCCGCAGACGAAGCTAAAACATACGATATCACTGTATGGGTCAGCGAAGTTGACGGCGTAAAGGATCTTACACTTGAACAAATTGCAAGATATGCAGAAGCTAACAATATCAAGATCAACGCAACGGTTGAAGGTATTTCTGAAGGCGATTCTGCTACACAGATGATTACCAGCGTAGAAGACGGCGCTGATATATTCTGCTTTGCCCAGGACCAGCTTGCTCGTCTCGTACAGGCAGGTGCTCTTACAAAGCTCGGCGTTAAAACAGGCCAGGAAGTAACTGATGCAAACTCTGCAGGATCAGTTGCATCCGCAAAAGTAGGCGGAGACCTCTACTGCTATCCGCTCACAGACGACAACGGATATTTCATGTTCTATGATAAATCCGTTATCAGCGAAGATCACATCGGAAGCCTTGAAGACCTCATCGCAGACTGTGAAGCTGCAGGCAGAAACTTCTCCTTCCAGATCAAGGGTTCCGCATGGTATGCAGCATCCTTCTTCTTCGGCACAGGATGCGTAAGCGAATGGGAAAGTGACAGCGACGGTGTATTCCTCTCTGTTAACGATACATTCAACAGTCCAGAGGGCCTCATAGCACTCAAGGGAATGCAGAAGCTTCTCAAGTCTCCCGCTTTCACCGAATCAGCAGCAGGTACAGCTGACTTTACCGCAGCTATCCCTTCTGCAGTTGTCATTTCCGGTACATGGGATGTCAACACAGCTAAAGAAGCTCTCGGCGACAACTACGGCGTAGCTAAGCTCCCGTCATTCACAGTTGACGGTCAGACATATCAGCTCGGTTCTTTCTCAGGCTGCAAACTTCTTGGTATCAAGCCTCAGACAGATTCCGACAAGGCATCAGTTCTTCAGGGTCTCGCAACATACCTCACAGGCAAGGATTGCCAGGTAGAACGTTTTGAAAAGTTCGGATGGGGTCCTTCCAACAAGGAAGCACAGGAATCCGATGCCGTTAAGGCAGACGAAGCACTTGTTGCACTTGCTGAACAGAATGCATTTGCAGTTCCTCAGGGACAGATTCACGGTTCATGGTGGAGCATAGCTCTTGCTCCTGTAGCAGCAGCACAGACAGCTGAAACAGATGAAGACCTCCAGGCAGCTCTCGATGCATACACCGCTGCCATCAACGGACTCTTCTCAATTGATACATCCGGATACATTCTTGTTGGCGCATGGAACGGCTGGTCCAACTCCGACGGCAACTTCAGAATGACCGAAAATGACGGTGTTTACACATTCACAGTAACAGTTGAAGAAGGCGACTATATGGGTGGCCGTATAGTAACACCGGGCAACTGGGATACAGACCACGGTCTTGCACAGGTCGTTGAAGGCGCAGATCTTCTCTCCGAAGACGGCGGATCTGACAACAACATGGTATTCCTTGCACCGGGCACATATACCGTAACATTCACTGAAGCTACAAACGAAATCACTGTAGCCGCTCAATAAAATCATAAAAATTATCGGGACAGGTTGCGGCATTTTGCCGCGACCTGTTTTTATCATAAAAATCTTAAGCGGCTCTCAGCCGAGGAGACAGTTTAATTTATGAAACAACTGACAGATCTTGAATATCTGCGACTAAGTCGCTTTGGAAAATTTCTGTATAAGTTGAAACGTTTTTTCCTGCACAGCGTACCACAGGCAGTGATTAATTTCTTCAAGAGGCTCTGGAATGTTATCAAGAAATTCGGACTGGCTATCAAAAATGAAGCTGTCGATATCTGGACCACATTCCGCGATGGTACATGGCAGACTAAAGTTTCATATCTCATAATGGGATTCGGAAGCATAGCAAGAGGGCAAATATTAAGGGGAATACTGTTTTTCCTTTTTGAAGTTGTATTCATCGTATACATGATAGTGGCAGGCGGGCATTGGCTGTCTCAATTCGGAACTCTCGGTTCCAAAGGAATGCACATGGAATATGATGAAGCCAAGGACGTTTTTGTTCAGGTAGGGGGAGACGACTCTTTCAAGATACTTCTTTATGGTCTCCGTACCATTTTGTTCATTATAGCATTCATATATACATGGAGACTTAACGTCAAGCAGAATAAATTACTCGATCAAATCACTCGCTCCGGCAAGAAGGTTAAAAGCGGTAAAGATGACTTGAAGTCACTTCTTGACGACCAGTTCCACAAAACAATGCTGGCACTCCCACTTACCGGTATCATAGTCTTTACGGTAATTCCCATTATCTTCATGATTCTGGTTTCGTTTACCAACTATGATGCTGCTCATGACGGCTACAGCAACCTGTTTACATGGGTGGGACTCGACAACTTCAACGAGCTGCTTTCCTGGAATTCCGGAAGCAGCAATTTGTCAGCCGCATTCGGTGAGATTCTTGCCTGGACTCTGATGTGGGCATTCTTCGCAACGTTTACTAACTATTTTCTCGGAATGCTCGTGGCCATACTGATCAATAAGAAGGGAATCAAGCTCAAAAAGATATGGAGAGGATTCCTTGTTCTTACCATTGCAATTCCTCAGTTTGTATCACTTCTGTATGTGTCAAAAATGTTCTCGGACAACGGTCTTGTGAACGGATTCTTAATGGATATGGGATGGATAACACAGCCCATACCGTTCTGGACCGATCCCATACTTGCCAGATTCACCGTAATTATCGTAAATATCTGGATAGGCATTCCGTATCTGATGCTGATAGCAACGGGTATTCTCATGAATATTCCTCAGGACCTTTACGAATCATCGCGTATTGACGGAGCGAATGTGTGGCAGCAGTATACCAGAATAACTCTTCCGTATATGCTGTTCGTAACCGGGCCGTATCTTCTTACAAGTTTCATCGGAAACATCAACAACTTTAACGTTATATACCTTCTTACAGGAGGAGGACCGAACAATCCCAAGCTGCTTACGAGCGGAGGGTCAGCCGGATCTACTGACTTGCTTATTACTTGGCTGTTCAATATTACTACGGGTGCGGAGAGCAGCTATAAGCTCGCTGCAGTGATAGGAATCATGATATTTGTCGTGGTTGCGGTTCTTTCCGTAATCGTATATAACGTAATGCCTTCAACCAGAAACGAGGAGGACTTCCAGTGATGAAAAAGAATGCAGAAACACTTCCTCAGAAAAGGCATATGGGAATGTCCACGAAAGGAAAGATAAGCAATACGCTTGTATATATCCTTCTTGTGGTGATCGTGATCATATGGATCATTCCTTTTGTTTTCATTCTTCTCGAATCGTTCCGCTGTGAAACACAGGGAATGGCGGGATATGTGGTTCCAAAGCAGTGGGGGTTTGACAATTATGTCAGACTGCTGACTCAGACCGATTTTCTTAAATGGTACGGCAACACCCTTCTGATAGCGGTCATTACGGCAGTGCTTCAGACCATTATCGTGCTGTGCATGAGTTACACACTATCAAGACTGAGATTCAAAGGCAGAAGACTTCTTATGAACTTCATGCTGGTTCTCGGAATGTTCCCGGGATTTCTCACCCTTATAGTTCTGTATAAGGTGCTCAGCGGAATGGGACTGACGGGACCGAATGCCGTGCCGGGACTTATCCTTGTTTACTGCGCATCGTCCGGTATGGGATATTACGTGTCCAAGGGATATTTCGACACCATACCGAAATCACTTGATGAAGCTGCAAGAATGGACGGAGCAACACGATTCCAGGTGTTCCGCAAGGTCATAATGCCGCTCGCGAAACCGATCGTGATCTACACCATTCTGTCAGCATTTATGGCTCCCTGGGGAGACTTCATCTTTGCAAGATATATTGCACATGGATCTAGTGCCGGATATAACGTGGCAGTCGGTTTGTGGAGCTGGACAACAAAAACATCAGTCGGAACACAGTACACAATGTTC
>JAEEGL014631045.1_pt1 | contig 14638 bp, 12 predicted proteins | sample 9134231 | NCBI WGS metagenome assembly JAEEGL01 (sample SAMN16246548, study PRJNA631951) | gut metagenome | biome: gut microbiome; feature: rumen; material: fiber-attached | host: Bos | place: Iran: Karaj | collected 2018-10 | reverse complement strand
AAAGGGATGAGAGGTTGCGGAGGCGAAGCCCCGGAGTATCCCGCTTATCTCCACCAAAAGAAACGGACATCCAAAAGGATGTCCGTTTTCTTTTGGTAAAGGTAGGTTAGGGGGAGAACCGTCCGGTTCGAACACGAAGATTTCCGCAGCGGCAGCTGCGGCCCCGCGGAGCGGGGGTGCGGCGCAAGCCCCTTCCGCCTTATATTTTGGGCCTCTTTCCTTGTTTTTTGTTTTGATTTCTCTTCCTCCTCTTGTCAAGGCGCTCTCATTGTGCTATAATGCATGATAGGGTTTTGTTTTTCAAAACGCCGAAAAACAGAAAAAAGGATAATGGAGGATTTGTCATGAAAAGACTGATTGCGCTGGTACTGTGTCTGTGTCTGGTCGCAGCTCTGTTCGTCGGATGCAAGAAGGAAGACAAGAAGCTGAAAATCGGCCTCATCTGCATCGGCGACGAGAATGACCAGGGTTACACCTATAACTTCATCCGCGGCAAGGATGAAGCCACCAAGATCCTGAAGGAAAAAGGCATCGAGGTCGAATGGATCGTCAAGTACAATATCCCCGAGGGCGACGCGTGTGAGGACGCCAACAGAGAGCTGGCCGAGCTCGGCTGCAAGCTGATCCTGAACAACTCCTACGGCTTTGAGCCCTACATGCTGAAGGTTGCTCCCGATTATCCCGACGTCCAGTTCGTCGCCTGCACCAACCAGGGCTCCTGGAACGACAAGCTGGAAAACACCCACAACGCCTTCGCCGCCATCTATGAGGGCCGTTATCTGGCCGGCGTCGTGGCCGGCATGAAGCTGCAGCAGCTCATCACCGAAGGCAAGATCAAGCCCGAAGAGGCCGTCATCGGCTACGTCGGCGCCTTCCCCTTCGCGGAAGTGAAATCCGGCTACACCGCCTACTTCCTGGGCGCCCGCAGCGTTTGCCCCACCGCGACCATGAAGGTCCAGTTCGTGAACAACTGGTCTGACGCCACCGCCGAGGGCAACGCCGCCGCCGCTCTGTGCGACGCCGGCTGCGTGCTGATCTCCCAGCACGCCGACAACTCCACCCCCGCCACCATGGCCCAGTCCAAGGGCGCATACTTCACCAGCTACAACAACGATATGATCAAGGTCGCCCCCAAGGCCGTGCTGACCGGCACCCGCATCGACTGGAGCGTCTACTTCGTCGAGGCCATTGAGGCCGTTGCCAAGGGCGAGAAGATCCCGCAGGACTGGTGCAAGGGACTTGCCGACGGCGCCGTCATCCTGACCGACCTCAACAAGGACCTCGTGGCCCCCGGCACCGAGGAGAAGGTCAAGGAAGTGGAAGCCAAGCTCAAGGACGGCAGCCTGAAGGTCTTCGACACCAGCACCTTCACCGTGAACGGTGAGCATCTGACCAAGGCCTACGCGCTGGATACCGACGGCGACTGGGTGCCCGACGCCGAGGAGTGCGTCAAGAACGGCGCTTATCTGGAATCCTACGTCCAGTCCGCCCCCTACTTTGCCCTGGATATCGACGGTATCGAGATCCTGGATTGATCTCTGATCGCATGATCATCGCCTAACCTTTGGACGGGCGCTCGGCCCAGCGCCGGGCGCCCGTTTGTTGTTCCCGCGCTTCGGCAATCGCCAAACGGAAGCAGGAAAGGATGACGCACTTGCAGGACAATTATGCCATTGAGCTGAGGCACATCACAAAGCGCTTCGGCCCCGTCGTCGCCAACGACGATATCAGCCTCGGCCTGCGCCGGGGCGAGATCCTGGCGCTGCTGGGTGAAAACGGCAGCGGCAAGACCACCTTGATGAATATGCTGGCCGGCATCTATCAGCCCGACGAGGGCGAGATCCTCGCCGACGGACAGCGGATCTCCATCCGCTCGCCCAAGGACGCCTATACCCATAAGATCGGTATGATTCACCAGCATTACAAGCTCGTGGACGTTTTCACCGCGGCGGAAAACGTCATTCTCGGACTCAAGAGCGGAAAAAAGCTGGATATGCGCCAGACCAACGCCCGGGTCCGGGAGATCTGCGAGCGATACGGCTTCGATATCTCCCCCGAAAAGAAGGTCTACGACATGTCGGTCTCGGAAAAGCAGACCGTGGAGATCGTCAAGGTCCTCTACCGGGGTGCCGATATACTGATCCTGGACGAGCCCACCGCGGTGCTGACGCCCCAGGAGACGGAGCGCCTGTTCGACGTCCTGCGCAATATGCGCCGGGACAACAAGGCCATCGTCATCATCACCCACAAGCTCAATGAGGTCATGGCAATCTCCGACAAGGTCGCCGTCCTGCGCAAGGGCGCCTATATCGGCACCGTCAACACCGCAGAGACCAACCCCCAGGCGCTGACCGACATGATGGTGGGCCGCAGCGTCAGTCTGAACATCGACCGGCCCCTCAATGAAAACCAGACCGAGCGTCTGCGGGTCAGCGGGTTGACGGTCTACGACCATGAGCACATCAAGCGGCTGGACAACGTCAGCTTCACCGCCATGGGCGGTGAGATCCTGGGCATCGCCGGCATCGCCGGATCCGGGCAGAGGGAGTTGCTGGAATCCGTGGCGGGACTCTATCCCATCGCCGAGGGCTCCATCGAATACCTGCCTCCCGAGGGCGGCGTCAAGGAGCTGGTGGGCAAGACGCCCATGCAGATCCGCAGGCTGGGCGTCTCTCTGGCCTTCGTGCCGGAGGACCGGCTCGGCATGGGCCTCGTGGGCTCCATGGGTATGACCGGCAATATGATGCTCCGAAGCTGGAAGAGCGGCAGCTCTCCCTTCGTGGACCGCAAGCAGCCCCGCAGCCTGGCGGAGAAGGTGCTGGAGGATCTGGAGGTCGTGACCCCCGGCACCGAGTTCCCGGTGCGGAAGCTCTCCGGCGGCAACGTGCAGAAGGTGCTGGTGGGCCGTGAGATCGCCACGAGCCCCAACGTGCTGATGAGCGCCTACGCCGTCCGCGGTCTGGACATCAACACTTCATATACGATCTACAATCTGATGACGGAGCAGAAGATGAAGGGCACGGCCGTCGTCTTCGTCGGCGAGGATCTGGACGTTCTTCTGGAGCTCTGTGACCGGATCCTCGTGCTCTGCGGCGGCAGAGTCAGCGGCATCGTGGACGCCCGGACCGCCACCAAGGAAGAGATCGGTCTTCTGATGACCAGCGTCGGCGGAAAGGAGGAAGGGTAATGGAAGAAAAGATCCGGACTCCCCTGTTCCGCCTGGCAAAGCGAAGCAGCATGAAGCCTCTCACCGCCTGGCTCATCCGCCTGAGCTCCATTCTGGTGGCCTTCGTGCTGGGCGGCATCGTCATCGCCCTGATCGGCAGCGATCCCTTCCAGGCCTACGGCACCATCGTGGAGGGCTCAGTCGGCCGCCCGGTCTTCCTGCAGCAGACCATCAAGAAGGCGATCCCCCTGCTGGGCTGCGCCCTGGCCATCGCCCCCTGCTTCAAGATGCGCTTCTGGAACATCGGCGCCGAGGGCCAGATCACGGCCGGCGCTCTGGCCGCCGCCTTTGTGGCGAGAAAGCTCGGCCCCTCCTTCCCCGGCGAGGCCCCTTCTCTGGTCCTGCTCCTCCTCATGGCGGCTGCCGCCATCCTGGGCGGCGGTCTGTGGGGACTGATCCCCGGCTTCTTCAAGGCCAAGTGGAACACCAACGAGACCCTGTTCACCCTGATGCTCAACTACATCATTATCCGGGTGGTGGCCTGGCTGGAATCCGGCCCCTGGAGCGACGCCCAGACCACCATCGCCCAGTTCGTCCCGGCGGCCCAGCTGCCGAAGGTGCTGGACATCCACGCCGGATGGATCATCGTGCTGGTGCTGACGGTGCTGATGCATGTCTACATGCGGCATACGAAGCACGGCTATGAGATCGCCGTCATCGGCGACTCCATGCGCACCGCCCAGTACGCAGGCATGAACGTGGGCAATATCATGATGCGCACCATGTTCCTCTCCGGCGGCATCAGCGGTCTCGTGGGCTTCATTCTGGCCTCCGGCGCCAGCGGCACCCTGTCGAGCCACATCGCCGGCGGCGTGGGCTTTACCTCTATCACCGTGGCATGGCTGGCGCAGCTGAACGCCTTTGCCATGGTGGCGATCTCGCTGCTGCTGGCCATCCTGTCCAAGGGCGCCAGTACCCTGCACTCTCTGATGCATATCCCCGAATCCATCTCCGACATCATCACGGGTCTGCTGCTTTTCTCGATGCTGGGCTGTGAGTTCTTCATCAACTACCGGCTGATCCCGAGAAGCAAACATTCCGGAAAGGAGGCGGAGGACAAATGACGCTCGCGATCAATCTGCTGGCTGCGGCCATCATCTTCGGTACGCCGCTGATGTTCGGCACCCTGGGCGAGATCCTGACGGAGAAGTCCGGCAACCTCAATCTCGGCGTCGAGGGCATCATGTTCATGGGCGGCGCCTTCGGTCTGGCCGGCGTGTACTACTATGAGTCTCTGGCGAAGAGCCCCAGCATCCTCCTGGCTGTATTGGCGGCGCTTGCTGCCGCCTTCATCGCCGGCGCCTTCGCGGCCCTCATCTTCTCCTTCCTGACCATCACCCTGCGCACCAACCAGAACGTCACCGGCCTGGCCCTGGCCATTTTCGGCACCGGCGCAGGACAGTTCATGGGCACCTTCATGCGCGAGAACGCCGCGGGCTCCTACGTCACGCTGAGCAACGAGCTCAAGGAGGCCTTCCTCGCCTCCCCCTTCCCCGAGGCGCTGCAGAAGATCCCCTATGCGGGCAAGGCGCTGTTCGGCAACAGTATGTTCTTCTATCTGGGCGTACTGCTGGCCGTCGGGATGCACCTGTTCCTGTCGAAGTCCCGTACCGGCCTGTACCTGCGGGCCGTGGGCGAATCCCCCTCCACCGCGGACACCGCCGGCATCAACGTGTCCAGATATAAGTACCTGGCGACGATCATCGGCGGCGGCATCTCCGCCATCGGCGGCATGGTCTATATCACTACCACCTCCGGCTGTACCTGGAACCACACGGCCCTGTCCGGCGTGGGCTGGCTGTCGGTGGCCCTGGTCATCTTCTGCATGTGGCGGCCGCTGGCGGCCATCTGGGGCTCCGTCCTCTTCGGCGGGCTCATGATCCTGTATCTGTATCTGCATCTCTCCTTCATGCCGCAGGATCTGTATATGATGCTCCCGTACATCGTCACGGTCATCGTCCTGATCCTGACGAGCCTGCGCAACAAGCGAGAGCAGCAGCCTCCCGAGGCGTTGGGCCTCTCCTTCTTCCGCGAGGAAAGATAGTCTTTTCTGCGTCCGAAAACCGGCAGAACGGCGTTTGATCGCCGTTCTGCCGGTTTCTTTTTCACGCCTCCGGAATTGCAGGAACAATCCCCGGAAAAAAACGTCAAAAAGGCGCAAAAACGTGCCGAAACAACAAATTTCCTATTTACAAACCAGTTTTTTGTGCTATAGTATTTAGGGTTTTTTTACGGTGGATCATTCTGTCGTACCGTTCTTTCGTTTTTTTCGTTTGCGCATTATTTTTCCTGTTCGGAGGTTGCTATGGATTCCTCTGTTCTGGGGTGGCTGGACAGAACCGCCGGCCGTTTCCCCGATAAAGACGCTTTCCGCATGGACGGTGAGAAACTCACCTTCTCCGCCCTGCGCAATATCACGCTCCGGCTCGGCACCTTCCTGGCAGAGCGCGTCCCCTGCGGCAGTCCGGTGGTATGTATGGCCGGACGGCACGTGCTGACGCCGGCGCTGTTTCTCTCCGTGGTGCGGGCCGGCTGCTTCTACGCCCCCATCGACGCGGCGATGCCCGTCTCCCGCCTGCAGCAGATGATCGGCGTCGCCCGGGCCGGCTTCATGCTGGTGGACCGGGAGAACCTGGAAAGGGCCAAGGCCCTGGACTTCGGCGGCGAGATCATCGTGGCCGAGGACGTCCTGGATTCGCCCGCAGACGAGGCGCTGCTGGCAGAGCGTGCCAGACACATTCTGCCCACCTCTCCCCTGTATATCATCTTCACCTCCGGCTCCACCGGCGCGCCGAAGGGCGTCATCACCTCCCACCACGCGCTGATGTGCTACATCGACGCCGTCAGCGAGGTGCTGAAGGTGGACGAGACCGACGTCTTCGGCGGACAGGCGCCGCTGGATTACATTGCCGCGGTGCGGGACATCTACTTCCCGGTGAAGACCGGCGCAACGACGGTCATCATCCCGAAAAACGAATTTTCCATCCCCACCGAGCTCTTCGGCACCCTCAACCGCAACAAGGTCACGGCCCTGTGCTGGAGCGTTGCGGGCGTGGAGCTCCCCGCGAAGCTCAACGCCTTCACCGAATGCAAGCCGGAATACCTGAAAAAGGTCTGCTTCTCCGGCTCCCCGATGCCCGGCAGATACCTGCGGATCTGGCAGGAAGCCCTGCCCGAGGTCATGTATGTCAATCAGTACGGCCCCACCGAGACCACGGCCTCCTGTACCTGCTACGTCGTGCAGGACAAGGTTGACGAGAACACCGTTCTCCCCATCGGCCGTCCCTACAAGCACTATGACGTTCTGATCCTGACCGAGGACGGCCGCCGTGCCGCCGAGGGCGAGGTCGGCGAGATCTGCGTGCTCGGGCCCTGCCTGGCCCTGGGCTACTACGGCAACGCCGAAAAGACCGCCCAGAGCTTCGTTCAGAACCCTCTGAATCCGAATTACCGGGAGCTGCTGTATAAGACCGGCGATCTCGGGAAAGAAGAAAACGGACTGCTCTGGTTCCTGGGAAGAAAGGACCGCCAGATCAAGCACATGGGTCACCGCATCGAGCTGGAGGAGATCGAAGGCAACGCCAAGCGCATCGACGGCGTGAACGACTGCTGCGCCCTGTACCAGAAGGAACGGGAGCTGCTGTACCTGTTCTACACCGGCGCCGCCTCCGCCAAGGAGATCACCCTGTACTTCCGGGCGAATCTCCCGGCCTTCATGGTCCCCCGCAAGATCGTCCGTCTGGAAAACCTGCCCGCCCTTCCCAACGGAAAGACGGACATGAACGCCCTGAAGGCGATGTTTCAATAATCGAACGACATCATTTGTACAATCCCATTGAGAAAAGGAGATATTACTATGGAACAGCTTATGGAAATCCTGGAAAACCTCAGACCCGACGTGGACTTTGAGAACGAGACCGCCCTCATCGACAACGGCGTGCTCGACTCCTTCGATATCGTCTCCCTGGTGGGCGAGCTCGGCGACGCTTTCGACATCGAAATCAAGCCCAGCGACCTGATCCCCGCCAACTTCAACTCCGCCAAGGCGATGTACGCTCTGATCGAGCGCCTGTCCGAGGAATAAGATGACGGCCGAACAGCTCTCTGCCCTGCTGGGGCAGACCGGCACTCCCGCCTACGTCTTTGATCTCGACGCCTTCGCGGCCCGTGCCCAGGCGGTGCGGGACGCATTTACCGATAAGATCGGTCTGTGCTTCTCCATCAAGGCCAATGCCTTCCTGCTGAAGCATCTGCCGGAGCAGTTCGACCGGATCGAGGTCTGCAGCCCCGGCGAGCTGACCATCTGCGAGAAGACCGGGATGGACATGGAGAAGGTCATCTTCTCCGGCGTCAACAAGACCGCCCCGGACGTGGCCCGCGCCGTCGCCGACAACGTCGGCGTCCTCACCGCCGAGAGCCTGCTCCACGTGCGCCTCATCAACGAGGAGGCCCTGCGCCAGGGCAAGAAGGTCCTGCTCCTGCTCCGTCTGACCGCCGGCAGCCAGTTCGGCATGGACGAGGAGGAGGTCCTCTCCACCATCCGCAACAGAGACCGCCTCGGCGGCGTGGAGATCGTTGGTCTGCATTTCTTCTCCGGCACCCAGAAGCGCAAGCTCTCGGTCATCGAGAAGGAGCTGGCCTATCTGGACGGCTTCTGCGGCCGCGTGCTGGAGCAGACGGGCTTCGCCGTCCGCCGCATCGAGTACGGCACCGGGCTCGGGGTGGAATACTTCAAGCCCGACTACGACGCCGTGGAGAACGAACGTCTGTCGGAGACCGCGGCGTTATTGAAGCCCTTTGCGGAAAAGTACGAGCTCACCGTGGAGATGGGCCGTTTCTTTGCCGCCCCCTGCGGCTATTATCTCACCAAGGTCATCGACTGCAAGACCAACCGGGGCGTCCATTACGCCATCCTCGACGGCGGCCTGCATCAGCTCAAGTATGACGGCCAGCTGCAGGGGATGCAGATCCCGCCCATCCTGCATATCCGGACCACCTCCGGCAAGGAGGAGGCCAAATGGACCCTCTGCGGCAGCCTCTGCACCACGGCGGACGTCATCGCCAGGGACGTGCCTCTGGCCTCTCTGAGCGAGGGCGACGTCCTCGTTTTCTGCCGCACCGGCGCCTACTCCGTCACCGAGGGCATGGCAAACTTCCTGTCCCGGGAGCTGCCCTCCGTCACCCTGGTCAGCGCCGCCTTCGGCGCCGAGACCGTCCGTCCCATCCTCCGTACTGACGTATTCAACACGCCGTAATTCCGATCCCCCTCCGGGACCGGAAGGAAAAGGATCATCATTTTGAGTTACACATCTTTCAAGTTTTTCATACTGGTGGCCGCAACTGCCCTGGTGTACTTCCTCTTCCCGAAGAAAAAGTATCAATGGACCGTCCTGCTGGCCGCCAGCTACGTGTTTTATCTCTTCGCAGGATATAAATATATCGCGTTTATCCTGTTCACCACCGTCTGCACCTTCCTCTCCGGTCTCTGGTCGGAACGTGTCACGGTGCGGACGAAGGAATTCATCGCCGGCCATAAAGACAGCCTCAGCCGCGACGAGAAGAAGAAGCTGAAGGAAAAGGCGAAGCTGAAGAAGCGCTGGATCCTTGCCATGACCTTGGTCGTCAACTTCGGGATCCTGGCCTTCCTGAAATACTACAACTTCTTCTCCGGGTCCATCAACGGGATCCTGCGGCTCTTCCCCTCTGCGCGGGAGCTGCCTCTGCTGCGGCTGGTGCTGCCTCTGGGCATCTCCTTTTACACCTTCCAGTCCATGGGCTATCTGGTGGACGTCTACCGGGAGACCGTGAAGGCCGAGCGCAACCCCTTCAAGTTCGCGCTTTTTGTCTCCTTCTTCCCGCAGATTGTCCAGGGCCCCATCGGCATCTACTCCGATCTGGCCCATCAGCTCTATGAGCCGCACCGCTTCGATTTCACCCGGATGAAGCACGCCGCTCTGCTGGTGCTCTGGGGCATGTTCAAGAAGCTGGTGATCGCGGACCGGGCCATCATCGCCATCAACGCCGTCACCGACAACTACGCCTCCTTCAACGGCACGACGCTGACCTTCACCGTCATCCTCTACTCTCTGCAGCTCTACGCCGATTTCTCCGGCGGCATCGATATCTCCCGGGGTGTTTCCAAGTTCTTCGGCATCGAGCTGATGGAGAATTTCCGCCGTCCCTACTTCGCCAAGGACATCAGCGAATACTGGCGCAGATGGCACATCTCCCTGGGCAACTGGTTCAAGAACTATCTCTTCTACCCCATGGCCATGTCCAAGCAGTTCAACGCCATGAGCAAGGGCATCAAGAAGAGCAAATTCGGCGCCACCAAGGCCGGCACCCATATCGCCAAGGTCCTGCCCACCTCCATCGCCTCCTTCTTCGTCTTCCTGATGGTGGGCGTGTGGCACGGCGCCAACTGGAAGTACATCGCCTTCGGCGTGTACAACGGTCTGATCATTATGCTGTCGGTGCTGATGAAGCCCGTCTTCGATTGGACCCTGTCGAAGCTGCGGATCAACCCCGAAAGCAAGCCCTATGCCCTGTTCCGGATGGTCCGGACCTATCTTCTGGTGCTGGTGGGCTACGTGTTCGACGTCGCTCCGACGTTCTCCGACGCCATGATGACCTTCCGCCGGTTCTTCACTAACCAGGGCTACCGGCGGTCCCACGCAGAGATCTCCCAGCTCGGTCTGGATATCCCGGACTACGTGCTGCTGCTGATCTGCACGGTGGTGATCTTCATCGTCTCCGTCTGGCAGGAGCGCCACACGGACACCACGGTCAGCCTTGCGCTGGACCGGCGGCGCTACGGGGCACGGTTCGCCTGCTTCTTCTTCCTGATTATGACCGTCATTCTGTTCGGGATCTACGGCTCCGGCTATAATCCCACGGATTTCGTCTATATGCAGTTCTGACCGCCATGAAGAAAAAACAATATCTACTCAGAGGTTTGAAGGTATTCACTCTGCTGCTGGCGGTGGTCGTCTCCACCCTGGCGCTGCAGTGGATCCTGAAAAACTATTCGATCACGAACATCGGCAGAGTCAACGGCTTCTATCTGGAGAAGAAGGATACCGTCGACGTGGTCTTCATCGGCGCCAGCGAGGTCTACTGCGATTTCGCCCCGGGTTACGCCTACGGAAAGTACGGGTTCACCAGCTATCCCTTCGTCAGCCAGGGCTCCACGGTCAGGAATTTCACCACCGCCGTCAAGGAGGCCGTGCGTACCCAGCACCCGAAGCTGATCGTCATCGAGATCAACGGCGTGCTGTACGACGAGCCGCATTACAGCAAGGAAGCATACGCCAGATACTTCATCGACAACGTTCCCCTGAACAAAAACAAGGTGGAGTACATCGAAAACTACGTGCAGGACGACAAGATCGAGTATTATCTGCCGATCGTCAAATACCACAGCAACTGGAAACAGATGCTGAACGGGGCCCCCTGGAGCGCCTCCGTCATCGCCGATGACCTTCGCGGCTATACCCTGCTCAAGGGCGTCATGACGCGGGCGGCCGTCCAGCCGATGGATCCCGTCTCCCTGGTCAATCTGCAGCCGGGGGCCGAGGAGCTGCGCTCTCCCCTTCTGGGGGACGCAGAGAAGGAACTGATCGGCCTGCTGGAATACTGCAAGGCGGAGAACATCAACGTCCTGTTCGTCCGGTTCCCCCATGCCGTACAGGACAAGGAACGCGTCCGCTTCGGTCGGGCCGCCGCGGCCGGGGATATTATCCGGTCCTACGGCTTCCCCTACGTGAGCTTCGACTTCCTCTTCGATGAGATCGGGCTGGACCCGGAGACGGACTTCTATAATCCCGAGCATCTGAACATCAACGGACAGCAGAAATTCACGGAGTATTTCAGCGAATACCTGATCCGGAATTTCGGGATCACCCCCACCGAGCTGGACGGCAGGACGAAGAAGGAATGGGATACTTGCGCGGCGTACTATACTCAATACGCCGAGCTCAACCGGATCCTCCTGGATCGAAGGATCAGCATTTATCTGGGAGACGATATCCTCTCCTATACCTTCGTAAAGAACCTGAAGCGCTACAAGAAATATCTGAACTGACGCAGGACCGCGCCGGTCCGCCGCAGAAAAACATCGCTGCTGCCATAGGGCAGCAGCGATGTTTCTTTGTCCGGGATACTCCGGTGTATTCGGCCGGACCGCAGGCCAGGTGCGGGAGGCGGCGCGGTCAGCGGACGATCTGGCCCCAGAAGAGGAGCTCGGGGGCTTCGGTGCCGTTGACGACGTAGAAGCTGAAGGGGTGGTCTGCCCGGAAGATCCTGGGCTCGGCGGGCTCCACGGCCGTAGCGCCGTACTTGATCATCGCGGTGGCGGCGGCAGCCTCCAGGCCCTCCTCGTCGATGTGGACCTTCGCCTTCTGGATGATATCATCCACGCGGAGGAACTCGGTGAACATGGGATCGAACTCCGCGTCCTCGGTGAACATCCTGCTGCAGCCCACGGCCCGCAGATAACCGGTGAGCTCGTGGTTGGCGAGGGTGGTCTCCACGTCGAACATCGGGACGGTGACCTCGACCCTGGCGAACTGCGCCCTGGACAGCTTATCGGCCAGGTCCGTATCATCGCCCAGCACGAAGAGCATGGACACGCCGCCCTGCAGGGGAACGACCACCAGCTGCGTGGCGTCGTCCTCATAGTAGTTGAATCTCTCGGTCACCCGCATGTACGTCTTGGTCACGGTGTCGCCGGTGACGGCGGTGAAGTCGTCCTCTCCGATCTTCCGGAAGGGGGTCTGCCAGCCGGTCTTCAGATAGAGGGCGTTGACCAGGATCGCGGAGGCGTCGGAAACGTCGGAGACCAGCTGGGGGATCAGACCGTTGGTCTTCTCATTGACCCAGGCGTTGATCGCCTCGGTCAGCTTCTCCGCCGTGGCGGAGCGCACCTCGGCGCGCAGCTTCTCGGCGATCTCGGAGGCGTAGGCGTCCCGGAACTCGCCGGGCAGGTCCTCGTTCTGCCATACTGCGTTCACCACCCGATAGGCGGCGCTGCCGCGGTCGGTGACGAAGGGGCCGTCAAAATAGGCGTCGAAGGCGTCCACACCGTCCAGGACCGTCAAATACCAGGCCTCCACCTGGCTGCGGTCGGTATAGCCCAGGGCCCCCAGGATCTCGTCCAGGGTCTTCCCTTCGGCTCCGAGGGCCGCCAGGGCCAGCGCAGCCTTGAACGACAGCGGGGAGACGGTGAAATTCTGGTCCGCCAGACCGGATTGCTTCAGATATTCGATCAGCATGTTGTCGAAGGCGCTGAAGCCGAGGTTTTTTGCGTTCGTCAGGGACAGATTGACCATATTGGCGCCCTCCTGATTTTGTGTTTCCCGGGCGGTAGTCGGATCCGCCGCGGAGGGGGAAGCCTTGCCGCAGCCGGCAAAGCAGCCCAGGCAGAGGACCGCGCAGAGAAAAACGGCAAGATATCGTTTCATGGATCGTCGCTCCTTTCGGATCAAGTCATGCCGGAGGGCGGAGTCCCTCCGATCTTTTATGTATTAGACGCAAAACCGCGCGGGAGGTTCCCGCGCGGTTTTCTGCGCCGGTCGGGATCAGAAATCGATCTGCTTGCCGAGGCGGCGATACATGGTCTTTTTGACGGCGCGGAGGATGTTCTCATAGCCGGTGCAGCGGCAGAGATGACCGCTCAGCAGCTTGCGCAGCTCCTCGTCGGAATACAGCTTGTTCGCCTCCAGGATCTCCACCGCGGTCATGATGAAGCCCGGGGTGCAGAAGCCGCACTGGATGGCGGTCTCGTCGATGAAGGCCTGCTGGATATCGGACAGCTCGCCCTCGGGGCTCATGAGGCCCTCCAGGGTGCGGATGTGCTTGCCCTCGGCCCATACGGCCAGGTAGATGCAGGAGTTGAAGGCCTCACCGTCGATGAGGACGTTGCAGGCTCCGCACTCGCCCACCTCGCAGCCCTTTTTGACGGAGGTCAGGCGGTAATCGTTGCGGAGCATGTCCGTGAGGGAGGCGCGCACGTCCACGACCTTCTCCACGTCCCGGCCGTTGATGTTGCAGTGAACGACTTTGTACTGGCTCATTCGATCACACCTCCCGCAAGTTCGATGGATTCGGTGAGGGCCCGGCGGGCCATCTCCACCGCGATGTGCTGGCGGAAGGCCTTGGAGGCGCGCCAGGAGTCTCTGGGGTTGATGTCCAGCAGGACCGCCAGGGCAAATTCGTCGATCATCGCCCGGGTCAGTGGGCTGCCGTTGGCCACGGCCTCCGCCGAGGGGACGCGCATGGGCACGGGGCCCGCCACGCCGTAGGCGATGCGGCAGCGGCGGATATATTTCTTGTCCGGGCTCAGCCGGACGTTGACGCTGCAGCCCAGGGAGGCGATCTCCATGGCGTTTCGCATGCCGTATTTGATATACTTGCCGAAGCAGTTCTCCCAGCTCTCCTTCGGGATCAGGATGGCGGTCTGGATCTCGCCCTCCTCCGCCCGGATGTCCACCACACCGGCCTTGATATAGAAGTCCTTGATGGGCAGACGGCGGACGCCGTTCTTGCCGGTCAGCTCCACGATGGCCTCCAGAGCGTGGAGGGTGGAGGCGGAGTCCGCGGAGGTGACGCCGTTGCAGGTGTTGCCGCCGATGGTGCCGATGTTGCGGATCTGGGGGGAGCCCACCTGGTCCACGGCCTCGCCCAGGACGTTGACGCACCTCTGGATGATGGGGTCCTTCGTGATATGGGAAAAGCTGGTGAGGGAGCCGATGCGGACGTTCTCTTCCTCATCCATGGTGACGCCCCGCAGCTCGTCGAGCATGTAGATGGAGATGAGCTCCTTCCCTGCCCTTCTGCCCTCGCGCATCTGGACCAGGACGTCGGAGCCGCCGGCGATGATCTGGGCCTCGGGATGCTCCAGCCGCAGCCGGATCGCGTCCTGGACGCTCTGCGCCTCATAGAGCGCTTTCATATCGTACATGGGATTTCCTCCTCGATTGGTTATTGAGGCATCAGGAATCAGGCATCAGGCATCAGACACCGCCTGCGCCGTTCCTGTGATCCTGTGTTTTCCCCCGTCCGAGGGGCTGGCTGCAGTTGCGCATTTGTCCCGAATTCATCAAGAATCAGGCATCAGGGGTCAGGCTCGCCCGTAGGGGCCGAACTCGAAGAGTCACGAATGTATGACCACATCGGCCCTTCTTCCCGCACGGACGAGGCAACAGGCATCAGGCATCAGGCACCGCCTGTTTTGTTTTGCGTTGTCTGACGCTGTACCCCGTTCGATGGGTTACTTGCCGTTGTTGATTTGTGTCTGTAAGCGGCGGAGCATGGTATTCAGCATTCTGCCGATCTCTGCGCAAAGAGAGAGTGCGGGAGCGATCTCTGCAGTCGTCAGATACCCGAGCATTTCACAAAGGTAGAGCTGTGTTT
>JAEEGL013430391.1_pt1 | contig 14638 bp, 14 predicted proteins | sample 9134231 | NCBI WGS metagenome assembly JAEEGL01 (sample SAMN16246548, study PRJNA631951) | gut metagenome | biome: gut microbiome; feature: rumen; material: fiber-attached | host: Bos | place: Iran: Karaj | collected 2018-10 | reverse complement strand
GACCTATGCCTATCATAACCCCGACCCGGACACCGTCGCCGCCGGGGTTCGGGAGCTCCGGGAACGGGGAGCGGAGATCGTTGTGGTATGCGCCCACTGGGGCAACGAGGCAAGCTACTATAAAAACGACAACCAGGTCCAGTGCGCCCGCGCGGCCATCGATGCCGGAGCGAGCATCGTCGTCGGTCACGGCCCCCATCGCCTGCAGACGGCGGAGACGTACAACGGCGGCGTGATCTTCTACAGTCTCGGCAACTTCGTTTTCGGCGGCAACACGGCCCCCGGTGACCTGGACTCCGCCGTGGCCCAGGTGGTGATCGAACGCGCCACGGACGGGTCGCTGTCCGTCAGCGGGACGAGGATCTATCCCTGCAGCATCAGCTCCCGTGCCGACGGGAACGACTACCGCCCCACGCTGTATGAGCCGGGCACCGAGGAATACGACCGGGCCATGAGCAAGATCGACGGCTCCTGGACCGGGGAAAACCAGGTGATCGACTACTCCTTCATGCATAAAGAATAAACGACCGCTGAGCGGAAAGCTCAGCGGTCGTTTTCCTTCTGTCAGGAGAGCATGCTCTCGAACTCTTCTTCCGTGATCACTGGAACACCCAGGGCCTTCGCCTTGTCCAGCTTGCTGCCGGCGTTCTCCCCTGCCAGCAGATAGCCGGTCTTTTTGCTGACGGAGCCGGTCACCTTTCCGCCGTTGGCGAGGATCTTTTCCTCGATCTCCTTGCGGCCATACTTTTCCAGCGTGCCGGTGACAACGAACACCAGCCCCTGCAGTTTTTCCGAGTCGGAGCGGATCTCCGGCATGGCCATGTTCACGCCGGCGGCTGCCAGCTTGCCGAGAATGAAGCGGTTTTCCTCGTTCCGGAAAAAATCATGGATGCACACCGCCGTAGTGGGGCCTATATCCTGGATCACGGAGAGCTCCTCCACCGAGGCCTCGGCCAGCTCGGAGAGCGTTTTGAAGTGGCTCATGAGCTCCCGGGCGGTGGACTGTCCCACGTTGCGGATGCCCAGCCCGGTAAGGAGCTTCACCGGGTCGTTTTCCTTGGAACGCTCGATGTTCGCCAGCAGCTTGTCTGTGTTCTTCTCCTTGCCGATGATCCCCTTTTCGATCAGTTCGTCCCGGCGGTCCTTCAGGGAATAGATATCCGCGTAGTCCTTCAGATATCCCTCGGTGACCAGCGCGTCGATCAGCGTCTCCCCCAGCCCCATGATGTCCATGGCGGAGCGGCCGCAGAAATAGGAGATGGTCCGGCTCAGCTGGGCCGGACAGGCCGGGCTGACGCAGCGGTAATCCGCCGTGTCTTCTTCCCGGATCACGGCTTCCCCGCAGACCGGGCAGCGGAGCGCCACGGTGTAGATCGCCTCCGGCTCCTTGACGACGGCCCCCAGCTTGGGGATGATGTCGCCGGACTTTTTCAGCAGATACTGCCCGCCCAGGCCGATATGCTTTTCCGTGATGTAGTCCTGATTGTGCAGGGTCACCCGGGACACATTGGTGCCGCAGAGCCGGGCGGGCTTCCCCGTCTCGGCGTCGGACACGTGGCCGATGAAACCCAGCTTTCCGGTCCGGCCCACGGTGACTTCGATCTCGTCCATCACCACCACCCGTTCCTCGGGCGGGTATTTGAAGGCGATGTGCCCGGCGGCGTACTTGCTTCCGGCGGGGAAATCGTCCCGGAGCCGCACGTCGTCCAGCTTCACCACCGCTCCGTCGATATCATAGGGCAGGTCCTGCCGCATTTCCCCGATCTGACGGATGGCGTCGATCACCTCTTCCTCCGTCTCGCAGAGGATATGACGCACCACCGGCACCCCCGCCGCGGCCAGAGCGTCCATGCCCTGACAGTGGCTGAACATGAACTGACGGGGGTCGGCGTCCTGGATGTTGAAGACGAACATACTCAGCCCCCGGTCCCTGGTGACGGTGGGGTCCAGCTGCCGGAGCGTGCCGGCGGCCAGATTCCGGGGATTGGCGGAGGCTTTCTTCCCCGCCTCTTCCATCTGCTCGTTGAAGCGGAAAAAGGCGTCGTGGGTCATGTAGACCTCGCCCCGGAGCTCCAGATACTCGCAGGGCAGGTCCAGCTCCCGCTTTACGTCCGGGATCATAAGGGCGTTGGCGGTCACGTCCTCGCCGGTGCGGCCGTCTCCACGGGTCTCGGCCAGAAAGAGCGTCAGCTTCCCCGTGCTTTCGTTTCGGCGATACCGCAGGGACATGCTCAGCCCGTCGATCTTCGTCTCCACGGAGAACCTGCACCCCGGATGGATGGCGTGGACCTTCTGCACCCAGGCGATCACGTCCTCCTCGTGGAAAACGTCCTCGATGGACAGCATGGGCACGTTGTGGGCCACCTTGACGCCCGCTTCACGCTTGGCCACGCCGCCGATGATCTGGGAGGGCGAATTGGCGTCCACCCACTCGGGGTGTTCCCGTTCCGCGGCTTTCAGCCGCTGCATCAGCTGGTCGTATTCATAGTCGGAGATCTCGGGGGCGTCCTGGTTATAGTACCGGTCCATGTGGTACTTGATGGTCTTCTGAAGCTGGACGTATTCCTCTCGGTTCATGGGCGTACTCCTTACTGGTTCGTTCGGAAGGGTTTTCGGCGGAAATATAGGTGTCGGGCACCCGCCCGACGATGACGGTCTCGGCCACCAGGACCTCCGTAATGATCCGGGCGGATCGGATCTCCCAGGGAAGCAGCACGTCCGCATCTACCTGCACCTCCAGCAGAAGCTGGTGCTTCGTCTGGTTGATGCCGGCGTCGGACAGGACGTTTTTGAACTCCACCCGGGAGGACGTGAGCATGGTGATCCTGACGGGGATCCGGGGTCCCCTGCCCATAAGCAGAGAGATCCCCAGCAGATCCCACAGCGGCACACGGAGGTTCAGATCCCCCGCGTTGGCGGCAGTGACCACGTCCTTGAGCAGCTCCGAGGAGAGAATGTTCACCCGGGCGGTATCGGTGACGATGGCGGTGATGTTCCCGGCGGCGTCCTTCTCAAAGCTGACAAAGGAACCTCCTTCTCCCTCCAGCCGGCGCATCTTGTCCTCCACGATGGCGCTGACCCGCTGTGTGATCAGGTCCGAGGCGTTGGACACGGCCATGGAACCGGTGAGGGTTCGAAAAACGTGGAACACGGGCACGGAGATCAGGCACAGCGCCAGGAAAAGGACCGTCAGCGCCCGTCGTGTCTTTTTCCGGAGCGACCGGCTTCTTATGGCAGCGTCCGGGGCGAAAGATCGTATAGGCATAAGGCAACCCCCTTATGCCCAGTATATGCTTTACAGCAGCATTTCAGACAGCGCGCTCATCACGCCGAGCTTTCCGGCCTCGTAGGTCAGACCGCCCTGCAGGAAGCCCAGATAGGGCTCCCGGAGAGGCCCGTCGCAGGAGAGCTCCAGGGACGCCCCCTGGATGAAGGTGCCGGCGGCCATGACCACCTGGCTGTCGTAGCCGGGCATGGCGTCGGGTACGGGCGAGGCGAAGCTGTCCACCGGGGAACCGCGCTGGATGCCCTGACAGAATCTGACGAGATTGTCGGCGGTTTTCAAACGGATGGTCTGTATGATATCGGAGCGAGGCTCCTCCGGTGCGGGATAGGTCTCAAAGCCAAGCGCCGAGAGGATCCCGGCGGCGAAGACCATGGTTTTCAGCGCCTGGGAAACGGTGTGGGGCGCGAAGAAGAATCCCTGGAACAATGCCCGGTTGGATTCCAGCGTGGCGCCGCACTCGCTGCCGATGCCGGGAACGGACAGCCGCTCGGCGGCGTATTCCACCAGATCGGCGCGCCCGGCCACGTATCCGCCCGTGGGGGCCAGGCCGCCGCCGGGATTTTTGATCAGCGACCCGGCAATGAGATCAGCACCCACCGCGCAGGGCTCACGGGTCTCGGTGAATTCCCCGTAGCAGTTGTCCACCACCACGGCGGTGTCCGGGCTGACGGCCTTGACCGCTTCAGCGATGCGCCCGATCTCCTCCACGGAGAGGGCGCGGCGGGGAGCGTAGCCCCGGCTCCGCTGGATATAGGCCACGGCGGGACGCAGCTCCGCCGCCTCGTGCCGGATGACCTCATAATCCGCTCCGCCGTCGGCAGCCAGCTCGATCTGCCGGTACTTCACGCCGTAGGAGGAGAGCGAGCCCCGCTCGCCGCCCACGATGACCGAGTGGAGGGTGTCGTAAGGCGCGCCGGTGACAGAGAGCATCACGTCCCCCGGCTGCAGCGCCCCGTAGAGAGCGCAGGCGATGGCGTGGGTGCCGTTGACGAAGGTGGTGCGCACCAGGGCGCTCTCCGCGCCGAAGACCCGGGCGAAGATCTTCTCCAGCGTCTCCCGGCCCAGGTCGTTATATCCGTATCCGGTGGTCCCGGCGAAGCAGGCGTCCGACACCCGGTGTTCCCGAAAGGCGTCCAGCACCCGCCTGGTGTTCTCCTCGGCGGTGCGCTCCAGCCGTCTGAAGACGGGCTGAAGGGCGTCCTCCGTTTTTTCCGCAAGGGTCCAAAGTTGTTTTTCGTTCAAGGTGATGTGACCTCCGGCATTTATTACAGTTCGTTGACGATGCTTTTGAAGGTGTTTCCCCGTTCCTCGAAGTTTTTGAACATATCGAAGGAGGCGCAGGCGGGCGAGAGCAGTACCATATCCCCTTCTTTCGCCGCGGCGGAGGCTGCCAACACGGCATCCCGGAAGGAGGGGATCACGTGGACGGGCAGGGCCGACGGATCGTAGTACCGGGACGCTTTTACCGCCGCCAGGATCTTTTCCGCCGTGAACCCGGTCAGAAAGAGCTCCTTCACGTGCAGACAGATCTCGTCTCCCAGGACGTCGAAGGGAAGGTGCTTGTCGTATCCGCCGGCGATCAGGATGGGCTTTCGGTCCAGGGCGTGGAGCCCGGCGATGGTCCGGGTGGGACTGGAGGCGATGGAGTCGTTGCAGTAGGTGACGCCCCGCAGGGTGCGGAACTTCTCCAGCCTGTGGGCGACCCCGGCAAATTCCCTGGCCACCCGACGGCAGTTCTCCGGAGACACGATCCCGTCCACAGCGGCAAAAGCCGCCATGAAGTTCTCCGCGTTGTGCAGACCCGGAATGCGGATCTCGTCTGCATCGAGAAACCGCTCCGACGTTCCGTTTTCACTGCGCCATATGATCCCGTCCTCCATATAAAAGCCGTTTTCCGGCCGGATCTGCCGGGAGAAAAACCGGACCTGTCCCCTGCTCTCGGCGGCGAAGGAAGCGGTGATGGCGTTGTCGGCATTGAGCACCAGCACGTCGTCCTTCTCCTGGGCGAGGAAGATCTGCTTTTTCGAGACCTGATAATCCTCATAGCTGTCATGCACGTCCAGGTGGTTCGGGCTGACGTTGGTGATCACGGCGATGCGGGGATGGCATGCCATGCTGTGGAGCTGGAAGGAGCTGAGCTCCAGCACGATCCAGTCCGAGACGGTCATTTCCGAAACCCTGTCCAGCAGGGGCGTGCCGATATTGCCGCCCAGAAACACGCGCATCCCCTGGGCCTTCAGCAGCTCGGAAATGACGGTCGTGGTGGTGGTCTTCCCATCCGAGCCCGTAACGGCGATGATATGGCCGGGACAGAGGGCGAAGAACGCCTCCATCTCCGAGGTGAGCTGCGAGCCGCGCTCGGCGGCTTCACGCAGCGCCGGTACCGTGGGCAGAAGCCCTGGGGTGCGGAAGATCACGTCCTCTGTCAGATTCGAGAGGTATTCGTCCCCCAGGACGAGAGTGCAGCCTCGCGCTTCCAGCTCGTCGGCCTTCGGGCCCATTTTTTCCCGGTCCTGTTTGTCCCGGACGGTGACGCGGCAGCCGGCGTTCAGAAGAAGCTCCAGAAGCGGCTTGTTGCTGACCCCGAGGCCGATCACGGCGACGGTTTTGGATTTGAGGGAATCTATGTATTGATCGAGAGTCATAACGCTCCTCCCATGATCGCGTTTTTCCATATTATATGCTTTCGGCCGGGGAAATTCAATCCTTGATTCGTATCGCCGGGCGCTGCAAAAACCCGGTTGACAAGGGCAAAACAGTTGTGTAGAATACTGCCGTTGAGCAGATCGAGCAGCCGCGGGCATAAGGCGAAAGCCTGTGCGTGAGGAAAGTCCGGGCTCCATAGGGCAAGGATAACGGGTAACGCCCGCCGGGGGTGACCCCAGGACAAGTGCAACAGAGATATACCGCTGCGTTTTCTTTCACAAAATCAAAACCCAGCGAAAGCGGTTTTGATTTTGAAAGGAAAACAAACGCAGACGGTCGATGGATTCGCGCTTGCGCGGATCCGTGACCATATTGCGTTTGTTTGACGCAGTAAGGGTGGAAAGGCGAGGTAAGAGCTCACCCATCGTCCGGAGACGGAACGATGCTGTAAACTCTATCCGGAGCAACGCCGTGGAGGGACATAAGACCGGCCCGGTCGTCCCGAGGAGGCGGCTGGAACGCATCGGCAACGGTGCGTCTAGATAGATGGCTGTTTGAGACAGAACCCGGCTTACAGATCTGGTCAATACAGTATAACGCCCCTGTGACCGCATGAGATCACAGGGGCGTTTTTTACGCATTCGGCGTCGCCGTGGGTTTGGCGCTGGCCTTTTCCGCCGGAGAGGCGGAGGGGCTCGTCTCAGGCCGGGACGTGGCGGTGTTGCCGGTGTCGCTGTCGGTGATGATGCCGTCATCATCCCGGACAACGCCGTCGTTCATATCCGGCGTTACCACCATTGGGCTGGCGGACACGATGGGCGAGCCGTCAGGCAGGACTTCCGTGGCGCCGTTTCTGCCGCAGGCGACAAGGAAAGAGAACGCCAGCAGCACCGCGAGAGAATATATCGTTTTCTTTTTCATTCTCGAAAACCTCCAAAATGAATTCTCCCTTAGGATGTCGGTTTTGCGGAGAATTATCGGCGGTTTTCCGATGAAAAAACTGGAAGCGATCTCGCATCGCTTCCAGTTTGACAGTTTTTATTTTCTGCGCCGGTTGCTGCTCCGGCGGTCGGCATAGAGCTTGTTGCCGCTCATTTTGCTGTCGGATTCCTGCATGAAGTGCCTCAGCTTGTCTTCAAAGCTGGCGTCGGCGGAAGGTCCGTGCAGCTCGCCGGCATATGGCTCGGCGGAGGGCCTGGGCTCCGGGCGGGCGGTCATGGGACGGCTGACGCTCGCCTGGGCTTGCCGGGGTGCGGCTTTAAAGCCCGGCTGCTGCAGCTGCTTGATGGACAAATTGATCTTGCCTGCTTCGTTGACGCTGATGACCTTCACCTGGACTGACTGGCCCATAGTGAGAAAATCATTCACGTCATTTACAAACGCGTTGGCGATTTCGGAGATATGTACAAGACCGCTTGCTCCCCCCGGCAGCTGTACAAACGCACCGAATTTTGTGATCCCGGTCACTTTTCCGTCCAGGATGGATCCTACTTCGAAGTCCATGCGCATCCTTTCTTTTCTCTCTGACTGTGTTGATCTTTGCCTTGCATATATCGTTCTGCGGTTAAGCAGGTAGTTTCTCCTCACGGCGCTTTGGCGCCGAGCTCCTCCCGGAGACCGTCCGCCGTCTGTTCCAGGACGACCAGCGCCGTCTCGGCGCGCGCAATCTCCTTCCTTACGCCGACCACCCTTGTCAGAGCGAAGATCAGCGCGGCGGAAATAATGAAAGCATACATCCAGCGGGTGATATTCTGCATAGCTGCTCCTGCGGACATAGTATCCGAAAAAACGGATATAATGCCCTGCGAATAAACGTATTGTATACGATTTTTTGGGGAATGCAATTGTTTTTTTGCATTTTTATGATTTTTTCAAAGAGTTTGCTTTAGCAAACTAAATCCATGCAATATTCATGCAAAACAGGCTTTTATTTCTGAAAAAAATGCTTGATCAACGCCGTCAACGCGCCTGCCGCAAAGAACAGTCCGCCGAAGGAAGCCAGCAGAAAAAAGGGCCGGAGTCCGGAACCGGTGAGAAGACCGACGGCAAAGACGGCGCAGCCGAACAGCACGAGGAAAAAAAGATCTGCCATCCAGCCGCGAAACCCCGACAGACAGGAGAAAAAAACGCGCAGCAGAGCGTAGGCGGCACCACCGGAAAGTCCAAGCACAAGAGCGGTCAGCAGCTCCGAGAGCTGCGTTTTTACGGCGACGTTCATCTGCCCAGCCAACCGAACAGACCGGAACGCTCTCTTACGTTTTCATAGTTCATGGCGCTTACCTCGCCGGTCATGACCAGATCTCCCGTTTCCACCGATAGGCTTTCCACGTGGAGGCCGTCCCCGTGGACGATGAGATCGCCCAGGTCGGTCTTCATGCGGATGAGAGTGTCGTCAAACTCAATGACCTCCGACACGCCCGAAACGGTGAGCCGTTTTCTGCTCTCCAGGATCAGGTTCTGGGCCCGCGGGCGTTTCTCTTCCCCCTGCATACCATCGCCTCCGGTACAGTATAGTGGAAGCGGGGCGTAAAATATGCTTCTTCTTGACAGCCTTATCCGGAAATGATACTTTAAGAATCGCCGAACAGCCGTGCCGGTGTGGCGGAATTGGCATACGCATGGGACTTAAAATCCCAGGCCGCGAGGCATACGGGTTCGACCCCCGTCACCGGTACCAAACAAGCCTGCCCCACCATCGGTGGGGCAGGCTTGTTTGACGTTAGATCAGGGGGTCGAATCCGAGGGCACTTGATAAAGCCCCGGGGATTGCATCGCAGTCACAGAGAGAGCTTTAGGACGAATGGACGGTTTTCTCCCGGAAAAAACCTTATATTTGTGTATCTTGCCAGTAGCTTTTGCCATTTAAAGTGCTATAATTTAAATTGCGTAAGGAAAGGAGGATCAGGCATGCGCTTTGATCGATTCAGCTTTGGTCGATTTACCATCCGCTATTTTGCGGGTGTGTATAGCTATGCCCGATTTTATGCTGTTTTCTTTCTTTCCGGCGGTGAACGCGTCTCTGCATGAGCGAGTGAGTTAATGCAGCGGCCCTGCCGGACGGCAGGGCCGCTTTTATTTTGAATTTTATGAAGGAGCGATTCAAATGAAAAAGGTCATTTCCATTCTGTTGTGCCTGGTGCTTATCCTCTCCCTGGCTGCTTGTGGGAGCTCCGGCAAAAAAGACGACGGCAAAAAGACCGTCGGCATCCTGCAGCTGGTGCAGCACGAGGCGCTGGACGCTGCTACCCAGGGCTTCAAGGACGCCGTGACCGCCGCCATGGGCGACAAGGTCACCTTCATCGAGCAGAACGCCTCCGGCGATACCGCTACCTGCAGCACCATCGCCAACCAGTTCGTTTCCGAGGGCGTGGATATGATCATGGCCAACGCCACTCCGGCCCTGCAGGCTGCGGCGGCCGCCACCAACACCATTCCCATCCTGGGCACCTCCGTGACCGACTACCCCTCCGCTCTGGGCATCGCCGAGGCGGACTGGAAGGGACACACCGGCACCAACATCTCCGGCACTTCCGACCTGGCGCCTCTGGACGAACAGGCCAAGATGTTCCCCGAACTGCTGCCCGGCGTGAAGAAGATCGGCATCCTCTACTGCTCCGCCGAGGCCAACTCCGAGTACCAGGCCACCGTGGTCGAAGCCGAACTCATCAATCTGGGCTATGAGGTCACCCGCTTCAGCTTCTCTGACTCCAACGACCTTGCCAGCGTGACCGCTACGGCCTGCGCCAACAGCGACGCGCTGTACGTTCCCACGGACAACACCGTTGCCGCCTACCCCGAAACGGTGAACAACGTGGCCCTGCCCGCGGGAGTGCCCATCATCTGCGGTGAGGAGGGCATCGCCGCCAGATGCGGCATCGCCGCGCTGACCATTAGCTACTACGATCTGGGCTACGCCACCGGCGAGATGGCCGTGGAGATCCTCAACGGCGCAGACGCCGGCTCCATGGATATCCGCAAGGCTCCCGTGACCAAGAAGTTCAACGCCGATATCTGCGCGCAGCTGGGCATCACCATTCCCGACGGCTACGTTGCCATCGGCTGATCTCATATCGAAAAAAGACGGCCTCCGGCAATTCCTGCCGGAGGCCGATGGAGGATAATCTATGTCGATCCGACTTGCTTCCCTGATGACCGCCCTCCCCGGCTGTCTTGCCCAGGGTATCATCTGGGGCATCATGGCGCTGGGATTGTATATCACCTACCGGGTGCTGGACTTTTCCGATCTGACGGTGGACGGTTCCTTTGCCACCGGCGGTGCCGTTACGGTGGTACTGATCATCGCGGGCTTCCCTGCCTGGGCGGCGATCCTGATCGCGCTGGCGGCGGGCGTTCTCTGCGGGCTTGTCACAGGGCTGCTGCACACCAGACTGGGCATTGCGCCGATCCTGTCCGGCATCCTGACACAGATCGGCCTGTACTCGGTGAATCTGCATATTTTGGGCAACAAAGCCAACCAGGCGCTGAGCGTGGATAAGTACAGGCTGCTGCTCTCCCTGCGCCACCCCGGGCCCGCTATTCTGGTGGCGGGGCTGCTTGCCGCGGCGCTGATCGCGCTGTTTTACTGGTTCTTCGGCACGGAACTGGGCTCCGCCATCCGGGCCACCGGCGCCAACCCCAATATGTCCAGGGCCCAGAGCATCGACATCAACCGCATGAAGGTATTTGCTCTGGCTATCGCCAACGGCGTGGTGGCTTTGGCGGGCGGCTTCATGGCCCAGTATCAGGGCTTCGCCGACGTGAGCATGGGCCGTGGCGCCATCGTCATCGGCCTGGCGGCCATCATCATCGGCGACGTGGTGCGCAAAGCAGTGCTGAAGGAGACCAAAAACTTCTCGATCCGGCTGATCTTCGTCATCGTGGGCGGCATCATTTACTACGTGGTCATGGGCGTGGCCCTCTGGCTGCGTCTGCCGACCAACGATCTCAAGCTGTTCACAGCGCTGATCGTCGCCGTCTCCCTGGCTGTACCCAATCTGAAAAAGAAAGGGTTCCGGCCGAAAAACAGCCGGCGGAAAAGGGAGGCGATAACCCATGGTTGATCTGAAAAACGTGACAAAGGTCTTCCACCGCGGCACGGTCAACGAGCGCCGGGCACTCAACGGCATCGACCTCCATCTGGAGGACGGGGATTTCGTCACCGTCATCGGCAGCAACGGCGCGGGAAAATCTACCATGCTCAACGCCATTGCCGGGGTCTGGCCCATCGATGAGGGGACCATCGAGCTGGACGGGCACGAGATCTCCTCCCTGCCGGAACACAAGCGGGCAAGTCTGCTGGGCCGGGTCTTTCAGGACCCCATGACAGGCACCGCCGCAGACATGCAGATCGAAGAAAACCTGGCTCTGGCGCTGCGCCGGGGCAGAAAGCGCGGACTTGCCTGGCACATCACGCCCCCGGAACGGGAAGAGTACAGATCGCTCCTCGGTACTCTCGGCCTGGGGCTGGAGGATCGGCTGACGGCCAAGGTGGGGCTGCTGTCCGGCGGACAGCGGCAGGCGCTGACCCTGCTGATGGCCACGCTGCGCAAGCCCAAGCTGCTGCTGCTGGACGAGCACACCGCCGCGCTGGACCCCAAAACGGCCCAGAAGGTGCTGGAGATCACGGACCGCATCGTGGCGGAAAACCGGCTGACGACGCTGATGGTGACCCACAACATGCACGACGCCATCCGCCACGGCAACCGGATCATAATGATGAACAACGGCCGGATCATCTTCGACTGCTCCGGCGAGGAAAAACGAAAGCTGACCGTAGAGGACCTGCTGGAAAAATTCGCCAGCGCCTCGGGCGGCGATCTTGCCAGTGACAGAGCTCTGCTGGGATGACCGAAAAAAGAAGCACGACCCGACCGGGCCGTGCTTCTTTGCTATTCTGATTACCACATCTGGCAGATATAGCCGATGTTGCCGGAATAAATGTTGGAAAAGTCCTCCAGAGGATCTTCCCTGCTGTCGTTGAAAAGCCAATCGCCGTCGGCCGACTTCCAGAGCATCAGATAGTTTTCCGCAGCGCCGTCGCCGGGATCGATCAGCGTGGGTTCGCCGTCCGCCCAGGGGAAATAGGTGACCAGTTCATCTGTCTGATTCAGCCAGTTTCCGTCCGCGGCACGGGCGGCGCCGAGCCAAACGTAGGTGATCTCCTGATTGTTGCACAGACGGGACATATCGGCGAGCTCCTGCTCGTTCATGGGAACAGCCAGCCAGCCGCCCAGCTCTTCGCACCTCTCCCTGGCCTCGGTCCAGGAAACGTCCTCGCGGTAGACGATGTATTTCGGCCCGGAGGGTTTCTTGGTGGGCTCGGGGGTAGGCGTGGGTTCCGGGGTTGGTTCCGGCGTAGGCTCCGGCGTGGGCTCAGCCGTGGGCTCCACGGTGGCAACCGGGGTCTCGTCTGCTTTCAGCTTGAACTGATCGTTCAGCAGGAGCACCAGCGCGCCGGCGACAAGAGCGATGAGGAGCAGGATCCACAGCCAGGAAAGGTTGCGGCGCTTCTGGGGACGGCGGAAGTTGGCCACGTCGCCGTCGTCAAGAGAGGTCCTGCCGGGCTTTGCGGGCCGGGGCGCGGCGCTGTCCGCGGGACGCGGCTCCACGCTGCGGGACAGTAGTCCGGACATGGCCAGGGAAATATCGATGGGAGAATTGGCCGCGTCGCAGGAGCCCAGGGCATCCCGGAGCTCGATCACGTCCTGCCAGCGCTCTTCCGTCCGGAAAGCCAGGGCCCGCAGGATCACGGCGGCCAGCTCAGCGTCCGCCCGGGCAGGCGGCACCAGGGCTTCGTCGCTCATGCGCTTCTGCAGCGCGGCGGCCCGGGCGTTGGGCGTGATGGACCCGGAGGCGGGCCAGAACGGCAGCCTGCCGTAGTTGTAGATGGAATAGAGCACCAGGCCCAGGGAGTACACGTCGGCGGAGGGAGAACGGATCCCGTCCCAGAAAAGCTCGGGAGCCATATATTCCAGTTCCTGGGGAGTGAACTCCCCTACCGCGTGCTTGAGCGTCCCGCCCAGAAAGACCTGCTCGTCCCGTACGGAGATGTTGTCCGGACGGATGCCGCCGTGGAAATGATCCCGGCCAACGGCGTAAACCACCGCGTCGCACAGGGCCATGCCCAGGCTGATGCCGTTGAAGCCGGTCTGTACCGTGCTCTCTTCCCCGCTTCCGGCGGGCTCGTCTTTCCCGGCTTCTTCACGGGGCGCTTCCTCCGGGGCCGGCGCGGGAGCGGCGGCCTCTTCCTCGTCCGTGGTGATCACCTGATCGGAAATATCAGCCGGTTCCGTGTTTTCGGCGGGAACGGCCCCGTCGGAAACTGCTTCGGCGTCAGAGGTCGGCGCCTCGGCGTTTTCCGGAGATCCTTTTGGGTTCAGATCTTCCAGATCCGGCATATATCTCACCCCCTGCTGTAATCTATCTATAAAAATGCATAATAATTTACTTTGCATTATAGCATGGGGGCAGGGTGATGTCAAATAAGCGTCCAAGAAAAATGGAGCTGATCTCCGATGAAATCAGCTCCGGTCTCATGCTCTTTCGTCCACGTCGTCCCGTTCCCGGAACAGAAGAGAAACGCACCATACGGCGGCCAGGCCAACCAGGGTATACACCGCGCGGCTGACCGCAGAGGTCTGCCCTCCGAACAGATAGGCCACCAGGTCGAAGCGAAACAGGCCGATGCTGCCCCAGTTCAGGCCGCCGATAATAGCCAGCGTCAGGGCGATACGATCCATGATCATGAAAAAGCTCCTTCCTTTTGCAGTCGTGCGCCGCGTATGCCGCACACGGAAAGTATGTCCCTGTTCGGGAATTATATACATTCGACAAAAGAAGTGCTTTTTCGTTTTTCTTCGCTCTTGCGGACTTGTCCGGATAGGAGTATTCTGACAATGCAGCTTATCAAGGGAACAGGCAAATCCGATCTGTCCGTTCCCGAGCAGCTCATATCTTTATCCCACAACCCTGTTTGCCGCGGAGAAATCTCCGCGGCGCTTTTTTCGGATACAAAAAACGCCCGCTCAACACAGCGGGCGTTTTTGTTTAAAATCGGTTTATTCCAGCGCGGCGGCGCACTCCTTGAGCAGATCGGGGATGGGCAGATGCTGGGGGCAGGCGTCCTCGCACTGGCGGCACTCCACGCAGTCGGAGGCGATGCCCTTCCCGTGGGTGGCAAAGCGGTACTCGCCCTTTGCCCTCTCCTCGTCCATCTCAAAAAGCAGCTGGTTGTTGCGCACCTTGAAGATCTGAGGGATGGGGATTTGCTGGGGGCAGCCCTCCACACAGTAGCGGCAGCCGGTGCAGGCGATTGACGCGCCGGCGTTGATGGCCTCCTGGGCGGCGAGCATCAGCTTTTCCTCCGACTCGTCCAGCGGACGGAAATTGCGGAAGACGGAGAGGTTGTCCTCCATCTGATCCATGGCGTTCATGCCGCTGAGCACCGTGAGGATCCCCTCCTTGGAGGCGATGAAGCGGAAGGCCCAGGAGGCGTAGGAGGCGTTGGGATCGGCGGCTTCAAACAGAGCCTTCACCGTCTGGGGCGGGTTGGCCAGGAGGCCGCCCTTGCAGGGCTCCATGACGGTGATGCACTTGCCGTGTTTCCGGGCCGTCTCATAGCAGGCGCGGGACTGGACGTCGGGATTCTCCCAGTCGGCGTAGTTGAGCTGGAGCTGGACAAAATCCACATCGGGATGCTCTGTGAGG
>JAEEGL013085167.1_pt1 | contig 14638 bp, 13 predicted proteins | sample 9134231 | NCBI WGS metagenome assembly JAEEGL01 (sample SAMN16246548, study PRJNA631951) | gut metagenome | biome: gut microbiome; feature: rumen; material: fiber-attached | host: Bos | place: Iran: Karaj | collected 2018-10 | reverse complement strand
CTTCCCGGAGCTCGATGCGATGCGGGTCCCGCAGGCGACGGACGAGGACGACCTCATCCCGCTCTTAGACGGCGCGGACACGGTGATCGCCGATCCGCTCTACCGTCCCATCGTACTGCCGGACGTCCGGTTCGTCTCCCTGCCGCACGAAGGATTCTCCGGCAGGATATGGCGGGAGGAGATCCCCGATCTTGCGGCGGATCTGTCCGGCTTTCTCGAAAAGAACGGCCTCGGCCGCTCACAGCAAACAACGATCAGAAAGGAACACCCATGAAACACCTCACACGCCTCCTCTCCGTCCTCCTCGCCCTGACCGTGCTCCTCTCCCTCGCGGCCTGTTCCGCCGGAGCGGGGAAACAGTCCTCCGGCACCGTCACCGTGACCGACCACTTAGGCAACACCGTGACCCTGCCGTCCGAGATCAACCGCATCGTCGTCTGCGACATCTACCCGCTGCCCTCGGTCCTCGCCGTGTTCTTCGATTCCGCCGAGAAGATCGTCGGCATGGCGGCCCCCTCGATGACCGCCGCGAAGAACAGCCTTCTGTCCGAGCTCTATCCCGAGATCCTCGACGCGAAGACCGACTTCATCGACGGCACGACCGTCAACATCGAGGAGCTCATGAAGCTCGAGCCCGACGTCGTCTTCTACGGAGGCACGCCGTCGATGGGCGAGCAGTTCGCGAACGCGGGCATCCCGGCCGTCGGCGTCTCCGCGGGAAAATGGGACTACGACGCGATCGAGACCCTCAACAACTGGATCCGCCTCCTCTCGGAGATCTTCCCGGGCAACGACCGGTACGAGACCGTGAAGGCTTATTCCGACACGATCTACAACCGCGTGCAGGAGCGCGTGAAGGACCTCTCCGACGCGGAGCGCGAGCGTGTGTTCTTCCTCTTCCAGTACAACGACACGACGATCACCCCCTCCGGGAAGCACTTCTTCGGCCAGTGGTGGGCGGACGCCGTCGGGGCGAAGAACGTCGGCGAGGAGATGGAAACCGACAACTCCACCGCCGTCTCGATGGAACAGATCTACGCCTGGAACCCCGGCCGCATCCTCATCACGAACTTCAACCCCGCCCAGCCCGCCGATCTCTTGAACAATACGGTCGGCAGCTATGACTGGAGCGAGGTCGCGGCGGTCAAGGAAGGCAAGATCAACAAGATGCCCCTCGGCATGTACCGCAGCTATACCTGCGGCGTCGACACGCCCGTCACCCTCGTCTGGATGGCCAAGACGGTCTATCCCGATCTGTTCGAGGACTTTGACATCACGGCCGAGACGCTGGCGTACTACCGGGCTGTCTTCGGGATCGAGCTCACCGCCGAGCAGGCAAACCGCATCTTCGACCCGTCCTCCGCGGGCTCCGCGTTCAACTGAGATGGCCACCATGAATCAGACCCCGTCGGGGGAGCGGCTTCACATCGGGTTCTTCGGCATGCGCAACGCCGGGAAGTCGAGCGTCGTGAACGCCGTGACGGGGCAGGATCTCGCGGTGGTCTCCGACGTCAGAGGGACGACCACCGATCCCGTGAAAAAGGCGATGGAGCTTTTGCCGCTCGGTCCCGTCGTCATCATCGACACCCCGGGGCTTGACGACGAAGGGACGCTCGGCGCGCTCCGGGTCGAAAAGGCCCGCGGGATCCTCGCGGAGGCGGACGTCGCCGTTCTGGTGGTCGACGCGGCGGTGGGGATGGGCAGCGAAGACCGCGCGCTCCTCGCCCTCCTCGAGGAGAGGAAGATCCCGCACCTCGTCGCGATGAACAAGAGCGATCTGCTCGCCGAGGTCCCCGCGGACACGGACGGCGTGCTGTATCTCAGCGCGAAGACCGGCGCGGGGGTGCGCGAGCTGAAGGACGCGCTTGCACGGATCGCGAAGCCGGGCGGGGAAGAGCGGCACGTCATCGCGGACCTGCTCACGCCCGGGGACACCGTCGTCCTCGTCATCCCGATCGACGCGGCGGCGCCGAAGGGCAGGCTGATCCTGCCGCAGCAGCAGACGATCCGGGACATCCTCGAAGCGGGATGCGCCGCCGTGTGCTGCCGGGACACGGAGCTTGCCGGGACGCTCGGATCTCTCGCGAAGCCGCCGAGGATGGTCGTCACGGATTCGCAGGCGTTCGGCCGCGTCGCGAAGATCGTTCCCGCGGACGTGACGCTGACGTCGTTCTCGATCCTCTTCGCACGGTACAAGGGGGACCTCGCGGCGCTCGTGAAAGGCGCGGCGGCGCTCTCGAAGCTCGAAGACGGCGACCGCGTGCTCGTTTCGGAGGGCTGCTCGCATCACCGTCAGTGCGGCGACATCGGCACGGAGAAGATCCCCGCGTGGGTGCGCGCCTACACCGGAAAGAACCCCGATTTCCGCTTCACCTCGGGCGGGGAATTCCCGGAGATGCCGGACGCGAAGCTCGTGATCCACTGCGGCGGCTGCATGCTGAACGAGCGGGAGATGAAGTCCCGGATCGAACGGGCGGAGGCCGCCGGCGTCCCGATCGTCAACTACGGCGTCGCCATCGCGCAGATGCACGGGATCCTGCGGCGCAGTCTCGAACCGTTTCCGGACGCGCTCGCGCTGCTGTGAACGTCATGAGGGCTGCCGCATTTTCTCCCGAAATGGGAGGGATGCGGCGGCTTTTTTGCATGCTCCATGGAAGAAGAACGAGCAGTTATGAAATCGGGTTCCGGATGCGGAAACGATAACGCTGCACATTGTCTGTTCCGCCGGGAATCTCTCCGAACCGAAGACCGCAGGCAGAGAATGGGTGACCATGTGATTGACAGCGTATCCGTCATTGCCCACGGCTTCTATCGTGCTCACCAATCATGGAGAGATTGCCGCGTCGAAGGGGTTGCCGCATTTGCTCCTCTGAGGGAGGAGTACGGCAGTCCCTTCGTTTTTCTGTATGTGGGCGCGCGACGGTGCTGCAGAGCATGGCTGCGCACCGACTGTCATGTGTCATTGCGAGGACTGAATTTCCGCGGCGCGGAAACTCTTGTGACGCGGCAATCCGCGTCCCCTGTATGAGGTAAGAAGCCATGGAGAATGGCTGTCCGTCTCGGGAGGGAGTACGGATTCCCACGTCAGGGCCCCCGTGCCCTTCCTCGGAATGACACGTCTCATGCAGTTTACCGCCCGCAAGTTTCTGCAATCGTTGACATAAAACGGAAGGTGGATTCCATAGACAACCAGCACCGAATTTCTTTCTGCAACCGGCTATTTTGCCGGCTGGAAACTTTTACCATCCTCTTGCATTTCTCCGGGAAAACGGGTATAATGATAAGGAATCAGGAAAGAATCCCACGGGCGGGACCGGATCCCGTCCGATCCGAAGGAGTTCATCATGGAACACGTCATGCGTTATGATATTGCCGTCCTCGGCGGCGGCTTCACGGGATGCGCGGCGGCCATCGCGGCGGCCAGACAGGGAAAGCGGGTCATCCTTCTCGAGGCGTCCGGCTTCCTCGGCGGCGCGGCCTCCAACTGCCTCATCTTCCCCTTCATGTGCTATTCCACCCCCGTCACGGACGAAAACGGCGGCCAGCATCGCCACTACCTCTCCCGCGGCATCCTCGGCGAGATCGTGCGCGAGATGCAGGCGACCGGCGACATCCGCGGCGACAGCCAGTTCAACGACGAAGCGCTCAAGATCCTTCTCGACCGCATGACCGTCGAAGCGGGCGTCGAGGTCCTCTTCCATGCCACCCTCTGCGGCGTGAAGAAGGAAGGGAACCGCATCGAATCCCTCTCCGTCGCGACGAAAGCGGGGGTTTTGACGTTCGAGGCGCAGGTCTTCGTCGACTGCACCGGGGACGCTGATCTCTGCACCGCGGCGAAGGTCACGACGACTTTGGGACGCGAGCCGGACCACCTCTGCCAGCCGATGACCCTGTGCTTCCGCGTCGCGAACGTCGACAAGAAGAAGTTCTTCGAGAACCGCCCGCTGTGGACAAGGCTGCATAAGGAGTGGAAGGAGGCCGGCCGGTTCACGAATCCGCGCGAGGACATCCTCGTCTTCGACTATCCGATCGACGGGATGCTCCACTTCAACACCACCCGCGTCGTCCGCCGCAACCCGGTCGATCCCTTCGACGTGACGAAGGCCGAGATGGAAGCCCGCCGCCAGGTGCAGGAGCTGCTCGCCTTCTTCCGCGCGAACAACATGCCCGGCATGGAAAACGCGCGCCTCGTCTATACCGCGCCGTCGATCGGCGTCCGCGAGAGCCGCATGCTCGTCGGCGATTACGTCCTGACGGGCAAGGACCTCGTCGCCTGCACGAAATTCCCGGACGCGATCGCAGCCGGCAACTACGACATCGACATCCACAACCCCGAGGGAAGCGGCACGAGCCACTACTATTTCCCGGCGGGCACCTGGTACACGATCCCCTACCGCGCGCTCACCCCGAAGAGAGAGGACTGCGAGAACCTCCTCGTCGGCGGGCGCTGCATTTCCTGCGACCACGAAGCACAGGCATCGATCCGCATCATCCCGATCTGCACGACGACCGGAGAAGCCGCCGGGATCGGCGCGTCCGTCTCGCTTGACGGCGGCTGTGCCGTACAGGACGCCGACGTCGCGCGCGTGCAGGCGATCATCGGGGAGTGCGGCGGATACACGGGACTTTAAAGAAACACGAGGAAGCACGACACCGACCCCATGACCAAGAACGACCGCCGCATCACGTTTCCCGAGATGCTCATCATCGCCCTCTTCTCCGTAGGAGCGGCGTATCTCATACAAAACCATCATCCGATCGCCGCCGAGACGAGGGAAGCGCCCACGCCCGCCCTCGCGCCCGAGACGGTGCAGACCATCGAGACCGTGCCCGAGATCATCGTCTGGGACAAGGAGACGATCTATGACGAGCTCTGCCGGGGCATCGAGGCGTGCGACGAAACGATCTCCTTCCCGTACGACTGTACGGCCGAGCTCTTCGACGTCTTTCACGAGGTCCTCGCCGATCATCCGGAATATTTCTGGCCGGCCGGGAGCGGATCCTATACCCGCAAGACCTCGCCGGACGGCATCACCGTCGTCTTCACCCCGGACAGCTTCCTGTCGCGCGAAGAGGTCGCCTCCCGCCGCGATGCGCTCGAGAAACGCGTCGCCGACATCACCGCGCGCGCCGAAGCGTACGGCACGATCTACGAACGGCTCCTCTTTCTGCACGATCTCCTCGTCAGCGACACGGAGTACGACTCCGAGACCGCCGCCGTGATGTTCGAGCGCGGCATGGACGACGCGATCTCCCGCGCGACCGGGGCCTACGGATGCCTCGTCGAACGCCGTGCCGTCTGCTCCGGCTATGCAGCGGCCTTCCAGCTTCTCGCCGCGCGTCTCGGGATCCCGTGCCGGCGCGTACAGGGGACGGAGACGAGGACCGGCGCGCCGCACGAGTGGAACATCGTCGAGCTCGACGGGGAATGGTACCATATCGACGTGACGTGGGACGATCCCGTCTTCACGGGCGAGCCGGAGGAGGGCTACCGCTCCTACGACTATTTCTGCGTGCCGACGGCGGAGATCGCGCCGACGCACATTTTCGACAGCGAAACGATCCCGCCCTGCGTCTCCGATACGTACTCCTATTACCGGGTCAACGCCCTGCGGCTCGATTCCTATGATCCGGATGCCGCCGCGGCGCTGATCACCCGGCAGGTCGGGCTCGACTGCATCCGACTGAAATTCCCGGGCGAGGACGCGCTCGTGCCCGCCGTCCACGACCTGATCGATCACCGCAGGATCTTCGACATCCCGGCCGTGAAGGCGCGCGGCGTCCGATCGCTCCGCTATTCGGCTTCCGAACTCGGGACCCTCACCGTCTGGCTCCTCCCATAATCCGCCAGACGAAAAACCGCATAAAAGAACGCCTCATCCGGCAATACTGTCAGAGACATTGCAGGAAGGGGCGTTTTTCTGTCACGGCGTCCCGGGGGAGGCGCGGATGTACGGCGGAAAAGTGGAGATTTGCGGGGTGAACACGTCGAGGCTGCCGACGCTCACGTCGAAGGAAAAGCGCGAGCTTCTTCTTCGGTCGCGGGCGGGCGACATGGAGGCGAGGGAGCGGCTGATCGACGGGAATCTGCGCCTCGTGCTTTCGATGGTCGGGCGGTTCTCGAACCGGAGGGAGAACATGGACGATCTCTTTCAGGTGGGGTGCATCGGCCTCATCAAGGCGGTGGACAATTTCAACACCGACCTCGACGTGGAGTTCTCGACCTACGCCGTCCCGATGATTTCCGGGGAGATCCGACGGTATCTGCGGGACAACAACACGATCCGGGTGAGCCGTTCCGTGCGGGATCTGGCCTACCGCGCGCTCGCCGCGAAGGAGAAGCTCTCGGTGGACGGGGAGCCGTCGATCGAGGAGATCTCGCGGGAAATCGGGGAGAAGCCGTCGGACGTGAGCCGCGCGCTCGAGGCGATCACGGAGCCCGTATCCCTCTACGAGGCGGTGTACAGCGACGGCGGGGACTCGATCTGCGTGATGGACCAGATCCGGGACGAGGACGCGGACGACGATCTCTGGCTCGAGGACATCGCTCTGAAGGAAGCGATCGCGAAGCTCTCGGAGAAGGAGCGGCGGATCATCTCGGCGCGCTTCTGGGGCGGCAAGACGCAGATGGAGATCGCCGGGGAGATCGGCATCTCGCAGGCGCAGGTGTCGCGGCTCGAAAAGGGAGCGTATGAAAAGATCCGGAAGAATATGTAGGATCTGAGGGCCGCGCCGACGAAAAGGAAAGGGGTTTTCGCAAAAGCATTGGGGCGTGAAGCTGCACTTGATGGTGTCATTCCGAGGAAGGGCCCGGGGGCCCTGACGTGGGAATCCGTGCTCTTTTATGAAACGGAAAACCATACTCCATGGCTTTTCCCTCGTACAGGGGATGCGGATTGCCACGTCGCAGGTCTCGGGACCTGCTCCTCGCAATGACACATGACAGTCGGTGCGAAGCCATGATCCTCAGCGCCGCCGCGCGCCTCCATACAGAACAACGAAGGGACTGCCATGCTCCCGTTTCAGGAGTTCATGCAACAGCCCCTTCTTTTCCGTTATTCGATCGCCGCGACGGCCTCGATCTCGACGAGGACCCCTTTCGGGAGCGCCGAGACCTCGACGCACGAGCGGGCAGGCTTCGAGGTGAAGTACTTCGCGTAGATTTCGTTGAAGACGCCGAAGTTCTTCATATCCGAGAGAAAGCAGGTGGTCTTGACGACCTTCGTGAAGTCCGATCCGGCTTCCGCGAGGACCGCGCCGAGATTGGCGATGGCCCGCTCGGTCTGCGTGACGATGTCGTCTCCGGCAACGGCGCCCGTTTCCGGATCGAGCGGGATCTGGCCGGAGGTATAGAGAAGATTGCCGACGGCGACGGCCTGCGAATACGGACCGATGGCCGCGGGGGCGTTTTTGGTGTCGATGACGCGCATGGGATTCCTCCTTGAACGGTTGATGTCAGGTTTCGCTGTAATACGGATCGATCATGATCTCCTTGATCTTCGGGTACGCGCCGTAGACGCCCATCAGCATGAGGAAGGCGGGCAGGATCACGAACGGCACGATCACGCCGAGCGGGAAGTAGATGATGAGGAGCGCGTATTCCAGGGCCAGCGCGAGCAGGGTGCCGATGAGGACCATGACGTTGCGCTTCAGCCCGAGGACCGTGAAATACAGGGCGTTCTTGAACATCTTCGGGACCGTGATGTCGAAGGTGACGAGCATGAGATAGAGATAGGGCCGCATGAGGAAGTACAGCACGAGGAGCGCGCAGGAGAGGAAGAAGAGGGTCGACATCATCATGCTCGCGGAATAGTTGAGACGGAAGAACGTGATGTCGTAGGCGAGGACCGCGACGATGCCGAGGTCGAGGATCCCGACGAGGAGCGCCTGCTTCCAGTTGCGGCGGATCGCCTCGAAGAAGTCGGAGAGCATCATCACGGGCTTCCCGCGGAACATGTTGCGCAGGTTTCTCGTCAGGCCGACGCGCACGGGTCCGTAGGTCACAAAAAGCAGGAAGGCGAGCCCGAGCAGGATCTTGTCCGCCGTCGTATGGACGGTGATCTCCGCCTGCCGCCCGTACAGCGTCCAGAGCGCGGCGACGGCCGGGGAGTTACGGAAGAGCATCGCCCCGCGGAGAGGCGCGTAGACCGCGTAATACGGCGAGGTCGTGTGGATCGAGAAATACCCGCTCATCGCGAGGAGGAAGAAGAAAACGGGGAAATTGCCGAGGACGTAGATGATGTTCACCGTGAGCAGCTCGTTGATCTTGCGTCCGACGAGCTTGAAGAAGTTGGGAAGGGTCGGGTTGTCCGCGATCGGGATCTCGTCCCGCTCCACGCCCGCTCCGTCGGCATACGCGCGGTTGAAGAGGTTGAAGCGCGGGCGGTTCTGTTTCTTTTCCTCCTGCTCCCTCGCTTCGATCTCGTCGAGGGAGAGGTGTTCGCGGTCAGGTTGGCGGTTGTCCGGCATGGCGGTGTCCTTTCGGGAATCATTTCGATAACAGCAGGGCGAGATCGGCGAGGAAGTGCGCCCCGGCGAGCACAAGGGAAGCCTTCAGGTGATCCCGCGCGTCTCCTCCGGCGATGAGGTCCGGGTGCGCGGCGTCGGATTCGGCGGCGAGGCAGAGGTAGATCAGCGCGGCGAAGCAGGCGGGGAGAACGGCCACGACGGGACGGATCCCCGGGAGGCGGCCGGCTGACAGACAGGCGGCGAGACATCCGAGCGACGCGCCGCGCCAGACGCATCCCGCGGCGAGGATCGGGCGGCAGAAACGCGTGAAGGGGGCGAGCGCGGTGACGAGCAAAAGGACCGCCGCGGGCAGCTCCGCCGTCAGCAGAAGGGAAATCTCCCGCGGCGCGGCGAGGACCGTATACACGGCGTCGGACGCGCGGAAGAGGAATAAGGCGATGAGAAAAGCGGCGGCGAACGTCAGAGCGGGCCGCGCGAGGGTTCGGATCGGATCGGCGCGCATCGGGAACCTCCGTCGGGAGATGGGCCCCCGATCCTATGCGCGGGCGTGTCAGGCCATTCCTCTTTTCCGAAAGTTTACCATATTCCCGTGACGATTCCAAGGCGCGAAATGTTAAATCTGTCTGAACGCTTGCAATCCGGTGCGGAATGGAGTATAATAGCTTCAAACCAACCGGAGCAGGAGGCGGCGCATGAATCACGACGAAATCACGCGGATCTTTCGCGATCCGCCCGTGCTCGAAACGACGCGTCTGACGCTCCGCAAGCTGCTTCGTCAGGACAGCCGGGACATGTACGACTACGCGTCGCGCCCGGAGGTGACGGAATACCTTCTCTGGCAGCCGCACGATTCGGAATCGTACACGAGGCGCTACCTCAACTATCTCCAGTCCCGCTATCGGGCGGGCGATTTCCACGACTGGGCGGTCGTCCTCAGAGAAAAAGGCCGGATGATCGGCACCTGCGGGTTCACGCGGTTCAATTTCGAGGCGAATTCCGCGGAGATCGGCTACGTCCTGCATCCGGACGTCTGGGGTCACGGCGTCGCCCCGGAGGCGGCCCGCGCGGTGATGCGCTTCGGATTCCGGGAGCTGCGCCTGCACCGCATCGAGGCGCGCTACCTCCTCGGCAACGAACGCAGCCGCCGCGTCATGGAAAAGCTCGGCATGCAGCCGGAGGGCGTCGCGCGCGAAGCGATGTACGTGAAAGGGAAGTATGTCTCCGTCGCGACGTGGGCGATCCTCGAGGAAGAGTATTTCGGCACGACGACAGGATAAAAAGTCCGGGACAGCCGGCGCGAAGCCGTGACCATCAGCGCCGACGCGAGCCTATATGGAAAGAATAACGAAGGGACTGCCGCGCCTCCGTTTCGGGAGCCAGCACGACAGTCCCTTTTCTTTTACGGATTTCCGCTGCCGACGACGTCGGATCCGGCTTCTTCCAGCGCCCGGAACAGCTTGACGACCCGTTCGATGGTCTTGTTCTGGACCTTGTACTGGGAGCGGTAGTAGGATGCCCAGTTCGTCACGTTTTTGCGCGCGATGAAATCGAGCGTGTACGTCATGCCCCACGAGTCGTAGATCTCCGCGAAATCGGCGGTGCGCCCGCGGACCACGATGTCCACCATTTCGAAGGATTCCTCGTCGCGCGTGTACTTGGATTTCAGGGCGACGTCATAGACGACGGGACGGACCTTTCGGAAGCCCTCCGCCGCCATGGCCTCGAGGATCACGGAGACGTATTCCGTATCCTCCGCCGTCTTGACGATCGGGATGCCGATGGCCGAGGTGTGCGCCGTCGCGTGCGTGAGATATTCCCGCTGCGCCTCGTCGAGCTTGGTCATCGGAAGGATCCCGAAGTCCTGTTCCATGTCGCGGAAGTCGGTGAAGGAGGCCTTCAGGCTCGTCAGAAGGAACAGCTCCCTGCCTTCCCGGAATGCGGTGACGGCCGGCCCGCCGCTCTCGTCCAGCACGACGAAGTCGTTGTCAAAGAGGAGCGAGGAGAAGGTCTCGGTGATGGTCACCATCCGGTCGGTGTTGATCGCCTCGACGGGGTATCCCCCCTCGTCGCGCGACGTCACCGGCTGATCCCAGGCGAACTGATAAATGAATCCGTAGCCGTTCGCCTGCCCGTAGCCGAACCGGTCCTTCGCGAAATCCATCCTGCCGTCGCCGTCCAGATCGAGACGGGCAAGGGAGGCGTATTCCGTCATGCGGTCGACGGTCCATTCGCCGTTCTTCACGACGGAGTAGAGGTCGCTGCTCCCGGTCAGGTCGGTGAGGAGGTTTTTGTTGAAATAAATGCAGCAGGTGTCGTAGTAGTTGTCCAGGTCGTACATGCCGACGGCGATGTAGGAGTGCCCGCCGATGGAGTAGGCGTCGTTGACCTTCTGATACCACCACGGCTGCGAGAAATCAAACCAGCCCGCTCCCGCGAGGTCCAAGAGGAAGCCGTTCGCCGCGGCGTCTCCCAGATGCTTGTAATGCCAGACGGCGACCTCGCACATGTCGTCGCCCGCCCGGACGGCGTTCATCAGCGCGGTGGCGTCTCCGTCCGCTCCGAGGATCGGGTCCGTGATGTGGACGTTGAACCGTTCCTCGACCTTCAGGTTCCGCTCGTAGACGGCGTCTGCCACGACTTCACCGGTCTGCTCCGGCATATAGACGCCGTCCCGGTGCGAGGGGCAGCATTCGCGGGTGTAGATGCGGAAATCCGCCCCGCCGTAATCCATAGCGGGAAGATTGTCGGGGATCTCCGTTTCCGCGGGCTCCGTTTCGGCGGGAGCGGTCTCCGCGGGGGTCTGTGCGGAATCCTCGACGGCGTCCGGCTGCGAACAGGAGGACGCGGCGAGCATCAGCACGGCGAGCAGCAATGCGATTTTCTTCATGACGATTCTCCTTTTCCTGTGGATCCGGCGGCAGGGTGTCCTGTCGCCTTCGTTTATACGTTGAACCGGAACAGCACGACGTCTCCGTCGGCGATGACGTAATCCTTACCCTCGCTGCGTACGAGGCCCTTTTCCTTCGCGGCGTTCATCGAGCCGCACGCGATCAGGTCGTCGTAGGACACGATCTCCGCGCGGATGAAGCCTCTCTCGAAGTCCGAGTGGATCTTGCCGGCGGCCTGCGGGGCTTTCGTGCCCTTCACGATCGTCCACGCGCGGACCTCCTTCGGGCCGGCCGTCAGATAGCTGATGTAGCCGAGCAGGGAATAGCTCGCCTTGATGAGCCGGTCAAGCCCGCTCTCTCTGATCCCGAGGTCCGAAAGGAACATGGCCTTCTCCTCCGGGTCGAGCTCCGCGATCTCCGCCTCGATGCCCGCGCAGACCGGGATCACCTCCGCGCCTTCCGCGTCCGCCGCCTCCTTCAGGGCCCGGTACATCTCGTTGTCGTCGGATACGCCCGCCGCTTCGTCCTCGCTCACGTTCGCGACGTAGAGGATCGGCTTCAGGGTCAGAAGGTTGAGTTCGTCCGCGAGCGCGCGCTCGTCGTCCGTGAAGTCGAGCGACCGGGCCGTCTTTCCCTCGTTCAGCGCGGCGAGGAGCTTTTCGTACAGAGCGAGGTTCTCCGCGAGGGATTTGTCGCCCTTGAGCAGCTTCTGCGTCTTGTCGATCCGCTTTTCGAGCACTTCGATGTCCGCGTAGATCAGCTCCATGTTGATCGTTTCGAGGTCGCGGATCGGATCGACGGTGCCGTCCACGTGCACGATGTCGCCGTCCTCGAAGCAGCGGAGCACGTGCACCACCGCGTCGACGTCCCGGATGTGGGACAGGAACTTGTTGCCGAGGCCCTCACCCTTCGACGCGCCGCGCACCAGCCCCGCGATGTCGACGAATTCCACCGTCGCCGGGGTGTAAAGCTGGGGATGGTACATCTCCGCGAGCACGTCGAGGCGCTTGTCCGGCACCTGCACGACGCCGATGTTCGGGTCGATCGTGCAGAAGGGGTAGTTCGCGGAGGGGGCGCCCGCTCCGGTCAGCGCGTTGAAGAGGGTGCTCTTGCCGACGTTCGGCAGTCCGATGATTCCGAGTTTCATGTATAGTTCTCCGTTTCGGTTTTGATCTCTGTTTATTATACCTTGTTTCGCGGCCGGATGCAAGAGGGCGGGGAAATTTCGCTCTTTTTTGCCGCTTTTTTTCGCTTTACACAAAAAATCAGAACGATTTAATCATTCCGTCACCCCATGTTCACCTGCTCATCACCGAGATACGGTATAATCTTCACGAAAAGGAAACACGGACGATACGGGATCGGGGAAGAAAAACCGGAAACTATTTTATCCTTATCAGAAAAAATCATTGACAATTCCCGGAAAGTGTGGTATGATGAAAGAGCTATTATAAAGGAGGGTTCTATGGTATCTGAAGCAAAATACAGGCACGAGTTCAAGTACTTCATCAATGCCTGGGACCGCGAACTGCTTTCAAGACGACTCGGCACCCTCATGAAGAGAGACCCGCACACGGGTCCGGACGGCACCTACGTCATCCGGTCGCTCTACTTCGACAACTTCACGGATACGGCGTATTTTGAAAAGGTGAACGGAGCCAATCCGAGAGCAAAGTTCCGCATCCGGCTCTACAACGGCGACGACAGCTTCATCTGCCTCGAAAAAAAGGTGAAGCGCGACGAGTTCACGCAGAAGCTGCAGGCGCGCATCACCCGGGAAGAGACCGAAAAGATCATCCGCGGCGACATCGACTGGATGCTCGACGACGGACGCGGCCTGGTCGCGGAGCTCTATGCAAAGATGAAGGGCGAACAGCTCAGGCCGAAGACGCTCGTGGAGTACACCCGGACGCCGTTCATCTACGATCCCGCCGACGTGCGCGTCACCCTTGACTGCGACATCCGCACCGGCATCTTCTCGGACAATCTGTTCGATCCGTTCCCCTGTGTCCCGACGGACAGCTTCGATGTGCTGGAGGTCAAGTACAACGAGTTCCTCCCGGACATCATCCGCTATCTCATCAACCCCATCACCCGTTCGCGCCAGTCCTCGTCCAAGTACGAGATCTGCCGCCAGTTCGGCTGATTCGGAAGCCCCCGGCTCATCCCACACCACACACAAAAACAATTTTTCTGAAAGGAACCGATTCCCATGTCATTCAACGATATCTTCAAAAACAGTTTTCTTGACAAGGTCACAGAGTTCTCCATCGTGGACACGCTGATCTCCATCGTCCTCGCGTTCGCCATCGGCATGTTCATCTACTTCATCTACAAGAAGACCTACCAGGGCGTCATGTTCAACCGTCAGTTCGGCGTCTCCCTCGTCGCCCTGACCATGATCGCGACCTTCATCATCCTCGCCGTCACCTCCAACGTCGTTCTGTCGCTCGGTATGGTCGGTGCGCTCTCCATCGTCCGTTTCCGCTCTGCGATCAAGGATCCCCTGGACCTCGTCTTCCTGTTCTGGTCCGTCGGCGCCGGCATCGTTCTCGGCGCCTGCATGTATCCTCTTGCCGTGATCGGCTCCCTCATCGTCGGCGTGATCCTCTTCATCTTCGTGCGCGCGAAGGTCTCCGATTCCGACTACATCCTCGTCGTGGAATGCAAGGATGAGGCGGCGGAGAAGAGAGCGGAAGAGCTCATCAAGACGGACGTCAAGAAGTATTCCGTGAAGTCCAAGACCGTTGCCCGCGGCTACATCGAGGTTTCCTACGAAGTGCGCCTCAGCGGCAGCGACACCGAATTTGTCAATAAAGTATCCTCGGCGGACGGCATCGACAAGGCTGTTCTCGTCTCCTACAACGGCGATTATATGGCGTAAGCGGCCCGGACCGGATGCTGCGGAATCTGCGATATTGAATATTACATAAGAATGAGAGGTATTTTCAATGGGAACCAAATTGCTTGTGATTGACGACGATCCCAACATCTGCGATTTGCTGCGCTATTTCTTCGAAAACGAAGGCTACGAAGTGAAGACCGCCGGAGACGGCGTGGAAGGTCTGAGCTTCTTCAAAATGTACGAGCCCGATCTCGTCCTGCTCGATCTGATGCTTCCGAAGAACAAGGACGGCAATCAGGTATGCCGCGAGATCCGCGCGATCTCGTCCAAGCCGGTGATCATGATCACGGCGAAGGACGAGGTGCTCGACAAGGTCGTGGGCCTCGAGCTCGGCGCGGACGACTATGTGGTCAAGCCCTTCGAGCTGAAGGAGCTG
>JAEEGL012263249.1_pt1 | contig 14638 bp, 12 predicted proteins | sample 9134231 | NCBI WGS metagenome assembly JAEEGL01 (sample SAMN16246548, study PRJNA631951) | gut metagenome | biome: gut microbiome; feature: rumen; material: fiber-attached | host: Bos | place: Iran: Karaj | collected 2018-10 | reverse complement strand
TTCTCTCTTGAAGTAATTTCTATTTTACTTTGTCTCTTATTATTTTTATCTTATGTTAATATAATACTACTTTTTTTTGCTTTTGTCAATTTATTTTTACTATATTCTGTATATTTTTCATATTATTTTTTTTCCTCTATTTTTTATCTGATCTTAATATATATGTATCATTTTCACAATTCATAATCCATATTTCATTTCCGTTTTCATCGTAAGTAATTGCCTCAACTTCACCATTACAATCATTTTTAATACGTCCTTTACATTTTCCTGTTTCCGAATCATAAATTACAGTCATTGTACTCTTTGGAATATCTGGTGGGTCACCATATGCATCATATTTTCTTTTATCCTCTTCATATCCTGTATAACATACATATACATCTCCATCTTTTACAAATGTTCCACCTCTTATATTGTAGTAAATATCATTTTCTTCATCTTTAATAGCATCTGGGATTACAGTTCTACTTTCTGGTTCACCATCACCAAAAAAACTTTCATATGAGTATGTTTCTACATTTATATCTTCTGTCACTATTATTTTATTGTTTTCTTTATCATAATCTATACCATTTGCTTGTTGATTTCTTACTACTTCTCTATCCTTTTCATTTAGATTTTTGTCTAAATATATAGCTTCTAACTTCCCTGTTGCATTGTTTGGATGTATAATTACATTATCATCAGGAATATAAGCTATATCATTTGAATGTCCATCTACTGGTATTTCACTTATTACTTCTATATTCTCAGGGTTATTTGGGTCTATTTCTATAATTCGAATAACTCCCTTATCCAAATCACCATCAATATCGCAAATAGCAATTTTATTATTTCCTAGCCAAACAGCTCCTTGACATTGTGAAGAATCTGTAAATGTATTTTCCATGTATGCCAAATATTTTAACATATCATCTGATAAATTAGGAAGCTCATTATAATCTTCATCTAACGGATTTTTCTCTATTACTTCTCTAGAAGATAGTACCCCAGAATACTTAGCTAATATTCTATTTATTTCATCATAATACTCCCATGCTTTTTTCTTTTGGTCAGGCATATTATCTGCATACCTGTATTTTTTATAAAAACTATACATCTCTTGTATTTCATCATAACTATACCCTTCACTAGCTAATAATAATATTATAGTTTCCAAACTTCTGCTTGCTAAAAGAATTTTTTCTTTTGTTATAGAGGCTATTTCATTTATTTTACTTACCAAAACTGAATTAGCTGCTTTTACACCACTACTAGTTGCACTTAGCAGTCTAATACTCCCTGTTATCTTCCCTCTATTTTCAAATGTCTCAGGAATCTTAATGCTTTTTAGTATCGCTTCTGCCGAATTTATTTTGCTTCTTGATTTATCAGTCATTTTTATTGTGTTACTTGTTTTTTTATCAAATTTGAACATAAATACTATCCTCTCATTTTCATTATTTATAATATTATTTATTCTTTTCTTTTTGTAACTTTATTATTTATCTTTTTATTAATACAAATTTAGCATTATCTAGAATATAACACCTTTATAATAATTCATTTCAACTTTGCAATTTAACTTTTTTTGATATTCTTCTTTAAGCTCTGCAATTATATAATCTAAGTATTTTTCTTTCTTTGCTTTGTTTTCAAAGAATTCTTTCCCATGTAATTCAATTGTATTCTTTCCATAATTTATAAAAAGGACAATCGAATCATTATCAAATTCAAAGCAAGGAACAGCATATCCATAAAATACTTTGAATGTTTCTTGATTCTTTTTTGATAAAACTTTTATAACTTCTTTAAATGTACGCGTAACAATTTCTATACAGGATTTGTCTATAGAAAAATCATTATTTTTTATTTTCTCTATAAATACCTTTAAATCTTTTTTGGAAAGTCTTTCTATATAAAAGAAATTCCTTACAAATATGTATTTTGATTTTAGATATGATATTTTTTGATAGATAGTTTTTTGATTTTCCTCTAATAGTCCATAATCTAAATTGCTCTCTTCTAACTTTTTATCGATTTCGCTTATTTTTAAAGTTCGATCTAAAAATGTATCAAATGATTTTTTATATAATGATTGAACCTTTAAATATATATCATAGTTTTCTTTTTCCAAATCTATTAAATGCTTTTCAATGGCTTGTTCTTTGTTTATCTTAAATTTATCTACTTCAGTTTGATTTAATAATAATAAATTATCCATAGTTTTCTTGTATAATACTTAAATATATCATACTTTCCTTTCTTTATATTTTATTCATAATCGTATGTATCAATCCTAATCCATTCTGGCTCACTTATATCAAGTATGTATTTGTTTCCCCAAGAACTAATGATTATCTCGCCTTCATCTGTAATATCTACTATATACATTGCATGGGGGCCAACATTTTCATGTGTTATCACATCACGAATTTCTTCACCATTATCACGTGTATACACTCTGTATAAATCAGATCCTTCTATACTGATTACGACTTTTTCTCCCTCACTCCAATGTTTTTTTATTATTTCTATTAATTCTTCATTGCTTTGAATTTCCTTAGCATATACTTTTACTTCAACATCGCAGTTTATACCATATTTATCCTTTAAAAAATTTGTAAATCGTTTAGTAATACCTACACTAGTTCCATGGGCTTTTCCTGTTTCTATTATTTCATCCTTATTCAAGGCCCCATCTTGAGCTTCTCTTTCGGCTATATTTCCATATATTTCTTGAATCGTAAAACTTTTAGCTGTATTTCCCCATATATAACAATAATACTCTATAATTAAATATTCATAATTGTAATCTCTTACACCATCAACATCTTTATACATTGGAAATCCAAATTTTCTTTCAAACTCATCTTCTTTTCCCGCATACTCTTCAAATATAGTATTTATCGAAGCGGTATATCCACAACCATGCGTAGAAAAATTCAACAAAAATAATTCAATATCTTCTTCGGTAGCATTTGGCCAATATCGCCTTATTATTTCTTGTATCTTTGGGTCTTCAGCAAGTTCTGCATTTCTATATTTAAAATCCATCTGATTACCACCATATTGAACAGCTGTTAATATATCTGCTAATTTAATTTTGTGTGTTTTATCACTAAAAACATCACCATTTGACATTATATCTAAGTTATGCCTACCATCACTAGACTCTATTCTAACTCTTAATCCATCTTTATATCCTAATGTATTTTCTCCAAATATAGTTATTAAAGTTCCATCTTTTAATGTAATAGTTATAGTTTCTCCTTTTTTCCCCTTAATGCTTTCTATATCCCATGCATTTATTGTTATTCCATATTCTTCATATAATAGGTCTGCAATTTTTTGTTTCTTTTCGTATTCATCTGCAAATAATCCACTAAAAAAGTCTAATATCATTTCTATAATATTTAATTTCTTTTCATTATTTATTGTCTCATTATGTTTATTCCAATCTATATATCTTACGGCAAAATCAAATTCTTTTAATACAGATGCTGTCTCTATATATTCACCCATATTATGATTATTTAAACTTATGTTTGGAACATTCTGTAATTGAAAGTTTTTATTTCCTATAGCATTTATTTCCATAATTTTCTTCTCTAAAGTTGTATTGGCTGATTTTATACCATTCATAGTTGAACTTAAAAGCTTTACGTTTTCTTTTATTTTTCCTCTATTTTCAAATGTTTCAGGAAAGCTTATTTCATTCATTATTTTTTCTGCTTTTTCTATTCTGCTTTTATACTTATTTGCCATTTTTATTGTATCACTTGTTTTTTTATCAAATTTGAACATAAATACTATCCTCTCATTTTCATTATTTATAATTTCTTATATTGTATTTATAATTTCTTATATTGTCCTAAACCATTGTTTCAGCTACCATCTTATGTTCTTCTTTTGTCCATTTTTTTATATACTCTTTAAACTTGTTTATCCTTTCATTATTATCTAATACTATTTTATTATTTGAAAACAATTCTTTATCTAAATATATTTCGTAGAATATTTTACTCTTTTTAAATAAATATATTTTTTTCACTTTAAAATTTCTGTCTTCAATTGTACCAAATATTTTTTTATCCACTCTTTTATCTGTACAAATAAAATTTAGTATTTCCTTTCCTTCATTTATTACTTCTTTTATATAAAATTTATCTACACTAACATCAATTCCTTTTACAGAAATAATACCTGTTCTATAGAATTCAGAAAAAATCATATCTTTCTCTTTTTTCTCTAATTCTTCTATTTTCTTTTGATATTCAAATGTTGCATTTTGACCTTCAATTTCCATTATTACATTTAGTCTTCCAATATCTTCTACCTGTCTACCATGTATATGTTTTAGTTCATTTTCATCTTCAATTAATTTAACCTTTTTCTCATCTATATCAAAAATCTCAATCTCTTTATTATAATATCTTTTTATTGAATTTTTCAATTCATTTATTATTTTTATATTTGATAATATTTCTTTTTTTAATTCTTCTATCATAAGGCACCTCTTTTATTTATATACTTTTAAAAAAATCATCTACATACTTATAAAGATCTGGTAATAATAATTCTAATTCTTCTGGTCTTGAAAAATATAGTTGAACAATTGTTGCAAAAAATTCTTGTACATTAGGCACTCCATCTGGATACTGTTCTTTATTAGTATAACCACTACAAGATAAATCCGGAATTTCTTGTATAATTGTTCTATATTTATCATATAAACCTAGTATTTCTTGCTCATGTTCTGTATAGTATCCTTGTCCTCCATATAGTGTCGAATCTAATATATGTGCAAACTCGTGGTAAGCTGTAGATTTCTTATTAAAACTATAGCTATCCGCATATATATATATATACTGATCTAAATGAGCATATGCTCCCCAATTCTCTGATTTATAAGAAGGATTATCTGAATAGTGTGTTCCAACAACAAACCCTTTAAAATGTCCTGAATTAAAAACTCTATCTAATACATTTGGTGGATAATTGCTAACTTGTTCTTCTACTATTTTTATATTTTTTTGAAAATCTACAAAACTAACATCGTCTCCAATCCAATATACTTTAGTTTCTTTTCCATTTATAGTTACAACCGAATACCCCTTAACTGGAGCACTTTCTTCTAATCCAAACTCTTTTCTTATTTCTTTCTGTTCTTCTTCACTAATATCATATACAGGTACAATATCTTCTGGCCTTAATTCACTCAATATTATTGACAAAGAAACTTCTGACTGTGAATCTCTATATGTTATTTTTCCAAATCTATCTATTAGTAATTCTTGATTACCATTAGTTATCCTAACTCTTAATCCATGTTTATATCCTACTGTTTTTTCTCCATATATAGTTATCTCTGTACCATCGTTTAAAGCAATTTTTATTGTTTGTCCATTTTTTCCAGATATTTTTTCTATCCATGCATAATTTATACTTATTCCATACTCATTATACAATAATCTAGCTATTCCCTTTTTCTTATCCTCTTCACTTTCAAAAAGACCTTTTATAAAATCAAATATTATTTTCAATATATCTGTTTCATCACTTTTTTCTAATGTTTCATTGAATTTATTCCAATCTATATACTTATTTGCAAATTCAAATGCTGTTTTATATTCCGAATAATCAGAGTTAAATGTGTCTAATTTATTGCTTGAACACAGTTCCATATTATTAATTGACTTGTTCTTCTTCCCTATAGCGTTTATTTCAGCAATTTTTTTCTCTAAAGTATTATTTGCTGATTTGATGCCACCCCTAGTTGAGCTTAAAAGCTTTATGTTTTCTTTTATTTTTCCTCTATTTTCAAATGTTTCAGGGAAACTTATTTCATTCATTATTTTTTCTGCTTTTTCTATTCTGTTTTTATACTTATTAGCCATTTTTATGGTATCACTTGTTTTTTTATCAAATTTAAACATCATCATAGTTCCTTCTTTTATTATAATTTATTTTTATATTAATATTACCTCTGTTCCATTTCTTATCATAGATTCCTTAACTGTCATATTTATGTCATAAACTTTCGCTGTAAGTTTATCATAAAGCAAAGGCATTTTGTTTGGGGTATAATATCCCCCACTTAATTCATCTACTGATCTAATAAGAAGTTCAATAATATTATATATTCTTCTATTTAAAGGAATTAATATATCGTATTGTTCTTCTATCATTGGAATGTATACTTTTACTAATACTTTATTCATGAATTTATGCTCCTTTTTTAGTATAAACTATCTAGTTTTCTATTATAGTAGTCTATTAAGTGATTTTCTCTATTTCTTTCGTCTTTTTTATCTGATAATTGTTTTTCAAGCCACTTTTTTTCTGATGATAATTTCTTTAATTTACTATTTGCTTCCGTTTTACATATACCTAGGTTTTTATTTACACTTTTTAAATTATTAAAAGCCGTATTATATTGCTTTGAAATTTTTTGTGCAGCAACACCAACAAAATAATTATTTAAATTACTTAGCGCATCTGTTTTATCTTTTTCTGATTTAGTTAATTCAACTTGTGCAAGGTTTAATTTAGAAACTAATTTATTATATTGATCTGTTAATTCTTTGTTTTTCTTATGTTTTTTATTTAACTCATCAATTTCTTCGTCTAATTCATCTCTTCTTGTTATCGCATCGTCTCTTTCTCCTTCGTAATATCTAATTTCTTCCCAAACATCCTCATCCATATTAATTTCCTTTCTTCTTTTATTATATATTTTTAAAAGCTTTCATCTTTTTCTTCTTTAATTCCAATTAGCTTTATCAAATAGAATTCACCTTGTTTTATTACATATCCAAAGCTTGGTCCACAATTATTAATTACTTTCTTATTGCTTGAATTAATGCTAATCAAATATTGGTCATCAATTCCATTTCCAACCCAAATTCCACTATCATCTGATAAATAATTTTTATACCAATCGTCATATTCATGGTTTTTTAATTTAGTAGCATTTTCTGCTATTATAAATCTAATATTCTCTTTGTTCTCGGCCTCCTCTAGAATTTTCAGAAAATCATTTTCTCCATCCTCTAGTTTGCTTATAAATCTATCTATTCCCATAAATACACATATTGTATATTTCTTTTTATCTACCTCTTTGTATATTTCTTTAAGGAATTTTTTATAATCATCCTTTATAATACTGCTTCTTGTTTGTGTAAATCCTTCTGAATCTACAATTATTACATTAGTATCTTTTATTTTTTTCATTATTTCCGTTAATTCAATAGTATATTTAAATGAATCCTCATTATTCTTCGATGCAATAATTGTAACATAATTTTTTGTAAAGTCATAACTATATATTCTTAAACTATCCTTTTCAATTCCAAGTGGTACCTGTTCAGTACCTTTTAAGAATTCCTTCACATCGTTTATGTCTATAACCTCTGGCATTGTTGGAATCTCCATTGCTTTAAACTTATATTTTTCATTTAATTTCTTAATTTCGCCTTTTATTTTTAAATCATACTCATTTGGCTCACATATCTTTGCTGTTTGAAATTCAAAAACATTTTTATCAATTGGTATTAATCCTCTTCCAAAAATATGAGATGGTCGTTTTTTTCCAACATTTTCTATTATATTTGAATAATCATCCTCACTATTTAATTGTAATGTTACCTTTTGTTTAAAATTCTGTGTTAAACGATATCTAACATCACCGTAATTACTTACTGAAAATACAAATACTATTCCATATTTTATGCCCTCTCTTGTTATAGATAATATAATATCTTCATATTTATCATCATACATTTCAACTAATGTTTCGTAATTATTTATTATTGTCATAATCATCGGCATTTTGTTTGTTCCAGTTTTTAAATACAACTGATAATCCCCATTATAATCTGATAAAATACTCTTTCGCTTTTTTATTTCTTCTTGAATCATTTCAAAAAATCTATTAATTTTTTCGTTTTCATTTATAAAAATTATATCACCAACATGTGGACTTTCTCTGTATATTTTTAGTGCTTCACTTCCAAAGTCTAAAATATACATATTAACCTCATCAGTTGAATATGATGTAATAGTATTATAGCATAAAGTACTTAATAATGTTTCTTTCCCACTGTCTGCGCTTCCATAAACAATTGCATTTCCATTGTTTGAAAAATCAAATTTAACAATTCCTTGGCTTTGACTTGATGGGTCATCATATTCTCCAATAATTGGTTCTATGCAATTTTCTGTGTGTTTAATATTGTATTTTTTCTTTAACTCATCAATATAAATTTTTTCTGGGATATCATCTAGCCACAATTGTTTTTCTTTTATATTTTGACTATCTGCTAATTCAGATAAATATTTAACTATATTTGTTAACTGTTCTCCATGATCATCGGATTTCCTTTTTGCCGAATCATCTATTTTCTTTATAACCGTTCCAATATTTGATATTATTTCTAATGAATTGTCAACTTTATTTTTAGTAGTATTTGATGGGAAATATGGTGCTCCTGACCAAGCAGATTGTCCTAAAACAAAATACTCATCATTTCCTACCTGCAAATAGAATTGACCTGCATTTTTTAACTTTGCTGCATCAGGTTTTTTTATAACATCCATACTGTCTTCATTGTCTTGTACTTTTAAACATACCCCAAATTTACTATTACTTCTTATTTGGTCATTTACAATTCCTGCTGGTTTTTGTGTAGCTAGAATTAAATGTACTCCCAAACTACGTCCTATTCTCGCTACACTTATTAGTTCATCCATAAATTCTTCTTGCTGTTGTTTAAGTTCAGCAAACTCATCGCATATTATTAATAGATGCGGAATAGGCTCTTTTACAATTCCTTCATGATATAGTTTTTGATATTTATATATGTCAATTGTTCCTTCATCTATCATATTTCTAGCTTCGTTGAACATTACTTGTCTTCTTTTTAATTCACTTTGAATAGAATCCAAAGACCTCTGCAATCCATTTGTATCAATATTTGTAATTGTTCCTACTAAATGTGGTAGTTTTGCTTTTCCTTTTTGAAAAGCTCCTGCTAATCCTCCACCTTTATAGTCAATAAGTATAAAAGCTAAATCATCTGGATGATAATTAATCGCTAATGATAATATGTATGTTATAATAAATTCACTTTTTCCTGATCCTGTACTACCCGCAATTAAACCATGCGGTCCATGAAATTTTTCATGTATATCTAACGCAATTCGCATTCCAGACCCATCTATTCCAATAGGAGCTCTTAAAGAAAGTGTAGAATCATTCTTTCTCCATCTTTCTAAAATATTTAACTGTTCTATTGTTCCAACATCATACATTTCCAAAAATGTATACGAATTTGGAAGCATAACAACGTTTTTACTTGAATATCTCATTGGAATATTTGCTAATATTCGCATTATTTTATCAAAAAATATTTTTTGAGTTTCATCATACTTAAATTCTTGTTCTTTTTGGTTTGCTGATGAAACTTCACTTTCATATATTCTTCCATTTCCATTATCTATATTTATAAATGTTTTGCATTCATTTGGAAGTTTAGTTAAATCATTTGAAATACACAAAAGGCTAAATCCAAGGTTAGTTCTACTATTTAGAATCTCGTTTATAATTTTTAAATTTTCTATTATTTTATAATCATCTGTAATTATTAAATAATAAGGAGCATACTCTTTATAGTCTTTTTCTTGATTATTTTTTCTTTCTGAAAGTTCTTCTTCTAAATACCTTGAAATCTCCTTCATATCTTCGTAATTATCTGTAAAAAATCTAATATCTTTTGTATTACTCCATACATGTGGTAACATCTTAATGTAATCCCATTTTTTCTCTTTGTCTTCTTTCATTAGAAATACTAATTTCAAATCACAATAGCTCTGAAAAGTAACTATTTGTAATATTAAATTTTTCATATAGTTTTGAATACTTTGCTCACTCTGTGAAATAACTGCAGAAATATTATTCTCTACCAAAGATAATACTATTGGTGCTTTTTGCAATATTTTTGATTTATTGGCTACAGTGTTTAAAATATCAACCAAGTTGTCATCTTCCATTGTAAACTGCTTTTCTGGATATTGTATTTCAATATCTAAAGGTACATCACCAATTCCTAATCTAACTTCTAGGAAATCGCTTTCTTCTATCTTTCTTTCCCATAGTCTTTTACTTCTTGATAATACTATATTAGAGCATTCTTCGGCTGATGAATAATTATTGTATAAAATGTTTCTTTGTTTGGCCATTATTTCGTCTATTTCTTTTATCTTCGAATCGATATACTTTTTGTATCTTTTTTGTCTTTTTTCTTCATATTTCTTCTTTCTACGTTTTTCAAATTTTATTTGTAAAATTGGAAAAAGTAACATACTAATAAGCATTACAACTGCAATAACTATCGAAAAAATTGTTTCCTTTTTTGTAGCATTTCCACTTGCTAATCCATCAATGGATTGTATAGTCGAAATCATCATCATTACACCCATAGAAAGACTAGAGCCTAAAACAAGTGCTGCTGGCATTTCTTCTTTACTATCTATTTTTGGTGGAGGCTCTATAGTGATTTTTTCTGTTTCAATTCTGTTTCTTATTCTTGGTGACTTTGAATAATAGTCCTTCTCTTCATATAACTTTTCATTTTCATCTGTAGCAGTTAGTTCATGATTTACTTCCATTTCTATATCAATTTCTCTAAACATAGATTTATCATATTTCATACTAAATCGAGGATTATTTATAAATAAATACTTTCCAATTATGACCATCTTTAATCCCATAATAAGTATTACATCACCATTTTCTAATACTGTTGTTTGATTTAATACAGGTGAATCATTTACAAATGTTCCAAACTTTTTGTCTAGGTTTTCTATTATCCATCTTCCATTATTGTATAAAATCTTAGCGTGCCTATTTGAAACAAACTTGTTCGTGTATACTATTGAATTATTTTCAGAATATCCTATAGTTATCTCTGTTAATCGTTTTATTTCCAGACGTATAAAGTTCTTTTCGTATACTGGATTACAACATAATAAATAAAACTCTTTGTTAGCTCCAACTGTAATTCCATAAATATTGTACTCCTTTAAAACAACTTCTTCAAGTACTGTTTTTCCAGAGTCTAATACCCTTATTTTATCATTATTCAGTTCAATTTCTTCAGGATTTAAAACTTCTGCATATTTATCACTTCTTATTTTCCAATATTCACCAGTTCCTTTAATATTTACCAATTTTTTCTCAAAATCGCCATTTTTATCTGTAATCCAATAATCACCTATAGCAACCTGTGGTAAAACGATTTTATGCACTTTGTTTTTCCCAATTAGCATTACTTGCAATTAATTCACCTTCTTATGTTTATATATAATATCTTAATTGTTATTATATCATCTAACTACTCTTTGTCAACAAAAAAAAGCCAGCTTTCTTATGGCTTTTTTATTGAATTCTTAGGGATAATTATTATTTAATAATTGTAACCTAAAAATTATAATATGTTTACATTTTTGTTACATTTTTTTTGATATTTTGCTTTTTTCTTACGTAAAACTAACTTTGATAAGTATATATTTTTAGTCTTCTTTATCCGTGTTGTCTATATTTTCAATAAATGATTTTAAGTTTTCTTTGAAATTTTTTTCTTCTTCATCTTCTTCTGCAGATAATCCTAAATGAAATATTTCTTGTATTTGTTCATGGTCGAATAGGCAAGTTTCACTAGATGATAGTAGTCCTTCTGGATACAAACATCCACAGTAATCCCATATTTTTATTTCATTTTCATCTTCTTTTTGATTTTGAATAGTACAAAAACCTGCTATCATTACTCTTTTTGTTCCACCTTTTAACATTACTACTGTTCCTATTGGTAAATATTTATTTGGTATTTTCTTCTTCATTATCTTTCCTCCTTATTATCAAAATTCATGTCCATCAATACATATTTTCCATCTGTTTCTTCTCTTTTTATTTTTGCATATATACTAGGTATATCTTTTGAATCTATTCCAATGTCTTCTAATATACTAAAAGCAACATTAATATCTATTGAACTAAAAAATTGATGATTTTTGTCGTCAAACAAATTATACAATACCCTAAATCTTTGTATGTCTTCATTATTATCATGTTCACTACTTTCTTGCATGTTCTTAATTTTATTCTTTATCATTTCTTTTATTCTTTCATGTTCTTCTTTTAACATTTGAAACCTCCTTCTATCATTCAAAACTGTCCACAATTCTATAAAATTCATCCCAATAGTTATCTCCTTTTATCATTTTTATTACAGAATTATTTATTTTATATAAAAGTGTTTTTTCTTTTGGTAAGTCAATTGTAGTTATGACTTTATCTCCTACAGTAATAAAATCCGAGTATGCTGTTTTAAAGAAATACCCTGCATTATCTTTTGCTAGTAAATATGTATCTAGAGCACTATAATCATCCTTTCCTTCTAATAAATATTTTAAAACTTCTATTTTGTCTTCTGTCCTAACTTCTTTGCTTGACGTCGAAGAATAATACTCTTCTATCATTTTAATGTTCTTTGAATATTTAGTATCGTCGAATCCAATCATTTTATCAAGCTCATCAATAATTCCAATTGTCTTTCCTTGCAATGCTTTAAAAGTATTAAAATCAGATCCACATGTATTTTTTAAATTATCATATTCTTCTTGTGTAGTAATAATAAACCCTCCTGTTTTTTTTCCTAATTTAGCATTTAGCAAATCTGTCATACCGTTTATATTATTTGTTGCGTCTGCCAGTATTATTTGACCATTATCTAATTCAATTTTTACAAATCTGTGTACACCTAATTCAGAATTTTGGTTTATTATATTTATTTTTGATGGATCTATGCCTGCTTCATTTAGTAAATCATAATATATATTCGACCAATTGCTGCAAACAACAGAATCATCTGGCATATTTGAAATGTCAAAATGTTTATAATACATTTCGACCATTTTATTTTGAAAATTACTATCCTCTTTCATAGCAATCCACTCATCAGCATACTTAACGCTTTGATTTAATTTTAAATATAGCGTTCTTGCCTTTTTTAAATCATCTAATCCATTTGGCATATCATCCAATATTCCTTCAATTAAATTTCTTTTGTTAAAATCCGTATTCTGCATAAAAGCTTTTATCTGTTCATCGAGTTTTTTATTCTTTTTATAGTCAAAATATTCTCCAAATGTTGACCCAAGGAATCCCATTCCTCCGCTTACTAGCAATGATGTCCATCCACCTTGTGACTTCCATGCTTCATCCCATTTTTTTCCTTTAAAAACAATATCCATAAGACTTCTATATGGGGTATCAGCCATATTAAATCCTGTATCGATTCCAATTCGAGCTAATGAGTTAAGTATTCCACTTTTAAAAATGTTTATTCCTTTTAAAGTATCTCCCCCTACATATGCTTGTATAGCCTCCCATCCTCCAATATATGTAGCATATCCTAGCCCTTTAATTGTATCTATTCCATTTGAATTTTCATTATTTTCTTTCGAGAAATCTTGCATTGCTTTTCCTGCTCCTGTTACTCCTCATAATGCAGTGAATATTTTGGTTGCAACTGCGGGATTTGCTACGGCACCCGCTCCCATTGTAAAACTTGCTAATACCGCCGTTGCAATAAGTTCTCCTATTCCTTCTGTAAGATTTACTATAGCTCCTGTAGATTTGTACGGTTTAAATGCATTTTCATCTAACCATCTACCAAATTTATAATTATCATATACATCCTTAAAAGCACTATTAACTATCTCATTTGCTATAAGCCCTTTTGTTCCTCTCCATAATTCATCAACTGCCGATGTTTCTTTTCCCGTTAAATAATTTATTAAATCACTAAGTCCTGCTATCGGTGTAACTCCAATTGCAACAACAGCGGCTCCTGTATCTAGCAATGATTCTGCAATATTTCCTATTCCTTTTACTAAGGATAGTCCTTCATTTACAGATGACGCTGTTATTTTAGCTCCAAAATTTAATACCTCAGTTTTATCTATGTTCATTATGCTTTTACTGGCATTTGTAAATTGTAATATTTTACTAGATACAAATTTATACAAATTCCCCATATTACTATCTACATTTGTTATTCTACCTGGAATATTATTTTTAAGTTTCTTTTCAGAAGTAAATCCTTCTGGAACTTTTATATTTAATAATATTTTTTTTGCGTTATTTAAATTTTTTTTACTATCTTGTATTGAAGGATTAACCTTATTCTTCAATATTTTTGTGTCTACATATAATATCATTCATTTAACCCCTTATAACATTGATTCTAGTTCGTATATTTCGTCTCTTTTCCACTGTCTTTGTTCTCTACTTCTTTGGATTTCTCTTTTATTAGAAGCAATTATATCATTATTTTTTTTTTCGTCGTTTTCTATTTTTTTTATATCTCTTAATGAGTCTTCCTTAACTTTTATTAAATCTTTAATCACATTAGTAGTTTCTTCCTTTGATTGAGAAAAAGTTTTATTCTTTTTTTGGGCAGTTTCGCTAGTATATCCTTTTTTATACTGTTCATAAGATTTATCAATCTTACTTCCACAAAGTTTTAATTCTTTTACTGCACTGTCGATTTCTCTATTCATATTTATATATTCTTTCTTTCTTTTGTTTAAT
>JAEEGL011069894.1_pt1 | contig 14638 bp, 11 predicted proteins | sample 9134231 | NCBI WGS metagenome assembly JAEEGL01 (sample SAMN16246548, study PRJNA631951) | gut metagenome | biome: gut microbiome; feature: rumen; material: fiber-attached | host: Bos | place: Iran: Karaj | collected 2018-10 | reverse complement strand
TACCTTTAAGATCTCTTCTCTTCCGCCCACATCAGGTCTTGAAACAGTGATCTTTCTGTCAAAACGTCCAGGTCTTAAGATGGCAGGGTCCAGGATATCTACCCTGTTTGTAGCTGCCATGACTATAATGCCCTCGTTGACACCAAATCCGTCCATCTCAACAAGAAGCTGATTGAGCGTCTGCTCTCTCTCATCATGTCCGCCGCCCATTCCGGTTCCTCTTCTTCTTGCCACGGCGTCAATCTCATCTATAAAGACTATGCAGGGTGAGTTCTTTTTCGCATCCGCAAAGAGATCTCTGACTCTGGATGCTCCCACACCGACAAACATTTCAACAAAGTCTGATCCTGAAATGCTAAAGAAAGGCACTCCGGCTTCTCCGGCAACTGCTCTTGCAAGCAAGGTCTTTCCTGTTCCGGGCGCACCCTCAAGAAGAACTCCCTTGGGAATTCTCGCACCAACTCTGGTAAATTTATCGGGGTCCTTTAGAAATTCTATTATCTCAGCAAGCTGTTCCTTCTCTTCCTTAAGTCCGGCAACCTCATTCAAAGTGATCTTGTTGTCCTCACCTGTGGACATCTTTGCCCTGCTCTTTCCGAAGTTCATCATCCGGTTGTTTCCGGCACCTGCATTCTGAGCATTGGTGAACATGGAGAAGATAAATACCATGATTATAAGTCCCACAATTATGGGAATTATGCCGGTTATAAGAATGTTTTCCGAAGGAACATCCTTTACTTCTACTGTGACACTTTTGACAGTCAGGTAAGCCTCAATGGCAGTCACATCTGTTGAGTAAAATACAACATCATCGCTTCCATCGTTAAAGCTGACTCTTACAGAACCTGTAGGTGTCTCTGCATTGGGTGTTATGGTTACATATCTAACCCTCTGTGCTTCCACGTCGCTCTCAAGAGAGCGCCTTGAATACACCGATGTTCCTGTATCCACAAGGCTCCTGCCGTACTCCAGGATAACCACAGCCACCAGTAACACAATAACAAAAATAAAGATCGAGTTAAAATTTTTTGAACGATTCACTTTGAATCTCGTCCCCCTTTAACAATACTTCCTCACAAAATCAGTTAAATTCTACAACTCCGATATATGGAAGGTTGCGGTATCTCTGATCATAGTCAAGTCCATATCCTACAACGAACTCATCAGGAATCTCAAAGCCAGTGTAGTCTACCTTAACATCCGTAACTCTTCTCTCAGGCTTATCAAGCAGTGTGCAGAGCTTGATGCTGGCAGGTCCTCTGTCTCCAAGCATCTTTATAAGATATGAAAGAGTTCTTCCTGAATCCACAATATCTTCAACAATGAGAACGTGTCTGTCCTTAAGAGGCTCATCAAGGTCTTTTACAATCTTAACTACACCACTTGATTTTGTTGAGCTTCCGTAACTTGATGCAGACATAAAGTCCATGGTAACCGGTACAGTTATGCGCTTTGCCAGCTCACACATGAAGAATACGCCGCCCTTTAATACGCATACAAGATGAACTGTCTCTCCTGCATAATCTCTGCTGATGGCATCGCCCAGCTCCTTGATCCTCTTATCTACTTCTTCCTCTGATAATAATTTACGTACAGATTCAGCCATTGGTAATTCCTCCATTTGCGATTTTTATAGCTAAAATTCTTTTAGTTTTTTCACTTACCTTTGCCGCTGCGCCCATGCGATAGCCGGGAACCCACAAAATACTGCTCCCATCCGCTAATACGTACTTCCCATCCCTCTCATCCTGAGGGATTTTCTCGTCCGTATAGAACTTTTTCAGTTCCTTCTTTTTTATGGCGCCACCCTGTTCGATATACATAAAATCGCCGGGTCTTCTTGTGCGGAAAACGACTTCTTGTATTCTATCATAATCAAACCATTTCGTATATGTTTCACGAGGCGGGAATTGGGATTTTTCATAGGAAAACAGTGATATCCCGGCAACTCCCAATCCTGGAATTTCGATTTCAGTTTCCGAATCTCCCGATATATCAAGAACTATATCCGGACAAGTTTCAATCCGGTTTTCTTTTTTCCGGATAGTAAGAAGATTGTAACTTCTCTTTGCCTCAAGACCATAGGGAAGTGACACTTCACTGGTACCGTCCGTGCTGTCCATAAGCGAAAGGACCATTTCCACATGAACTGCGCAGATGTCTTTTCTGTTCTTAACGAGCTTCTCAAAGCACATGAGTACCACGTTTTCACGGATTATCTCCGCTTCCCGCAAAAGCCTGCCGCACTCAAATTCTACGCCGCTTTTCTTCTGTTTTACTATTTTGTCAAATGTCTCTTTTGCGTAGGACCTGACAAAGTCATCCGCCTTTTCAAAAGAAGCTGCCGCCCTGGCAAGATGATCCACGGTTCTTTTGTTTATCTTGTCCTCAAACTCTGGAATTATGATGTTCCTGATAATGTTTCTGGTGTGATCGTTCTCCAGATTCGTCTTATCCGTGCAAAATAATACTTCTTTTTCACGAAGATAGTTCTCAATCTCATCTCTTGAGACACAAAGCAGAGGTCTGATAATATTGTCTCTCACGGTTCTTATTCCGCTTCCACCGTGAAGCCCTGTCCCTCTTGAAAGATTCAGCAGAAGCGTCTCTGCCACGTCGTTCTGATGATGGGCAACTGCTATGTAATCTGCTCCCGTTTCGCCGGCAAATTCATCAAAAGCCTCATACCTTGCCTTTCGTCCGGCTTCCTCCAGGGTTGTCTTAGTCTCTTTTGCCATGGCGGGAACGTCCCTAAGAACAACCTTGTATTGGATTCCCCGGTCCCTGCAGAAGGCTTCGCAAAATTTCGCATCTTCGCCGGCTTCATCCCTGATCCCGTGGTTGAGATGAAGGGCATACACTTCGATCTTTAGTACATCCTTGAGCTCCCACAGCACATTCAAAAGAGCTGTGGAATCTGCTCCGCCGGAAAAGCCCACCACCACTTTGTTTCCTTCGGTGAGCATCCCATTCTTTTTTATGAAATTAAGCACCTTTGCTGAAAATTCATCCATAGCTCTTTTGCCAAAGAAAAACGCAGACTCATACGAACCCCGTATTATTGTCTGCGCCGTTGCTTTTTTAACAACTAGTTATCCGCATTTTTAAAGATTATCTCCCCCGGATACACCAGTCCCAGCTTCTCCTTAGCCGTGTCCTCTATATATTTACGCGTCTGAGTATACCTCTCAAAGTCTGCGATCTCATCGCTTCTTTGAGTCTCGTAATCTATCTGCTCTATGAGCGCTTCCTCTTTAGCCTGATATTCCCTGGCCTTCTGTAAAAGACTCACACTCTTGATCGAAACCACTGTCACAAGAATGAGTACTACAATACTGGCCCAGACAATACCTGCCCGGTTCTGAAAGCGACGCCTTTTATAACGTGCTCTTGCTGCCATCTCCACCCCATAAATACTTTTTTATTTATTGTAATACAGCCATTTTAACGCGTCAATTATATGTATCTGTACAGGTTTGTCACGTCCTCTTTGTGAATGGTCTCCTGAACATCCAGAACCTCAACGGACACATCCTTGTTTCCAAAGCCGATGGTTATCTTATCTCCCACCTTGACTTCCGTTGAAGCCTTAGCAGGCTTTCCGTTTATCTGTACTCTTCCCGCATCACAGGCCTCATTGGCTACTGTCCTTCTCTTTATAAGTCTTGTTACCTTTAAATACTTGTCTAATCTCATGTCTTTTCAACCTCCGGATGCAGCACTGGCTGCATCAACGGATTCCTCCTGATTTGTTGTAGATCCGGTGCTGGCTGCATCGGAAGCCTGCTGTGCCTGACTTGTGCCGGTATCATTGGGATTTCCTCCTGCGGACTCTCCCGAAGCCGCTGTAGAAGCTCCGGTATCCCCGGTTGTTGCCTCTGTAGAAGCCTGTGTTCCGGCAGTGACCGCCTCTGCTGGTGAACTCGAAGCACCGGTTCCCGAGGTGCCTTCTGTAGATCCTGCATCTCCTGTGGCTCCGGTATTGCTTCCTGTATCTCCAGTGGATGCTGAGCTGCTTCCTGTTGAAGAGTCTCCTGTGGACGCTGAGCTGCTTCCCGTTGAAGAATCTCCTGTGGACGCTGAGCTGCTTCCTGTTGAAGAGTCTCCTGTGGACGCTGAACTGCTTCCTGATGAAGAATCGCCTGTAGAAGCTGAACTGCTGCCCGATGATGAATCTCCTGTGGATGCTGAAGATGCACTTCCGCCCGAGGAACTGTCTTCCTTCTCAATCTTAACAAGATCCGGGAAGGTATATGTCAGATCCACCTGATCCGAATCAATGCTTATCCTGTAGCTCTTTGTCTCATAACCATCCTTCTTAAGGATGATCTCATGTGATCCCGATATCTTTGTGACGTTTGTAGGGATCATTCCCACATATGATCCGTCAAAGTAAAGCTCCGCATCATAGGGCTTGTCAAAATAGATCTTATATCCGTCGATGACCTTGTTAACGGGCTTACTGCTCTCCGACGAATTGGCACTTATCGTTGATGCCACTGTTGCTGCAGAAGCAACCGAGGAAGCATATCCCGTACTGTCAAAGACACTGAAATATGAGGATGCACTGTCAGCAGAGCTTGAAGCTGAGCTGGCTTCAGAGCTGCTGCTCGATGACTCTGCATCTTCTGATTTCTCCAGTTCAATGTTTATTACAGACTTGGGTGTTCCTATCTTAAGGTATTTATCCTGAGTAATATAATCCTCAGCCATGATCTTCAGATTGTGGAATCCATATCTGATGGACTGGGGAATCCCTGTAAGAACTCTTTCTCCGTCCACGAATACTTCCGCATTCTCCGGGATGACCTCGAAGGTTACAATGCCCTCCTTCGGCTTTTCTATGTCCACATTGCTGGTGTCAATCACCGTCTCCTGGTTTCTTGATATGGTGACTTCAGACTGGTAGCTGGCTCCATTGCCTAATATCTGAAGATTATAGTCACCCTCCGGTGCGCTCAGGAGCATATTGGGTGAAATCTTGTGGATGACCTCGTTGTCCAGCTCAATCCACGCACCCACCAGGCTGTGATCCTCAACCACATCTGAGGAAAGGCTCACATATCCGTGACCGCCTGTGACCATTACGCTGTAGATCTCTTTTCCTATACCGCTTACAGTTACGGTATCTGTTGCCAGTACATCCTCAGCAAGAGCCAGATTGCCGTCTGCCATCACAAGAGTTCTGGTATCTATCTTGTATAGATCGCCCTTGATCTTAGCAGTGCCATCGCCTCTGACCAGCTCGTGATCCCTGGTATCCTTTACCACCCATGCATCCTTTGAGACATTCATGGTTGTGATATGCCTTGAGCTCTTTAAAAAGGTGACATCCACGATCTGTCCCACTTCAAGAAGAGAGGCAGAAAGAACTGTCCCCCTGGCATCATATATCATGCTGGTGTTGTCATAGGTAAGTGTATATGTTTTCCCCGTGGAATGATTGCGAAAACGTATGCGTTTTCTGACAGTATCGATATCTCTTATGGCTGCGGTATCTGCAGAGTCGTATTTTCCGACCATGGAAACACTGACCTTATCCACATTCTCTGCAGCACTCACCACACTCTTTGGTGAAGATACCAGCATCAAAGCCACAAGGACAAAAGACAAATATCTTTTCATATTCCCCTCTTTCATAGATGCTACTTCAGTCTTCAGATTGCTCAGCCATCGTGGCAAATCTTCTTAGGCGCTCAGGCTCTAGCAAATACTCCTTTGTATTGTGTGTCGGTTCTTCAAGCACATCCATGAGCATATTATTAAGGATCTTCCCCAGCTCCCTCCCTGGATTTATGCCAATTTCGATAAGGTCTTTTCCATTTACCGCAAGTGACTTAAGATTTACACAGTCCTTCCTGTCAATTACCTCCTGATATACAGCCTTAGTTTCTTCTATGAGGGCAATCTTCTCATCCCTCATATAATCACTCTGAGCCATGGTATCAGCATACCTTATCTCAAACAGAAGCGGATAATCCTGCTCACCCACTCTGCTTATTTCTTTTCTTACGTTTCTGGCAGTGGCAGGATACCTGTCATCGTGGTACCTGATCAGATTGCATACTCTGTCCATGGTGTCTCTGTCGAACTTAAGACGTCTGAAAATATCATGGGCAATCTTCTCTCCTGCCTCCGGATGATCGTAAAAATGGTTGATTCCTTCTTCATCCACACTTATTGTAACAGGTTTTCCTATGTCATGCATCAGCATTGTAAGCCTCAACAGCCTGTCAGCCCTTATATTTCTTAGGGATTCAACGATATGATCCCCTACATTGTACATGTGATGCTTGTTTACCTGGGGTGTCTCCATGCACCTGTCAAACTCAGGGAGCACGACTTTTGTGATCCCAAGTTCATATGCCATCTTTATTTTTTCCGGATGATCAGACAAAAGAAGCTTAACCAGCTCCGTCTGTATCCTCTCGGCACTTATCTTTTCAAGATTTGGTGAAAGCTCCTTTATGGCTTTCCTGGTCTCTTCCTCGATCTCATAGTCAAGCTGCGCTGCAAATCTCACAGCTCTCATGATCCTTAAGGCATCTTCCGAAAAGCGCTCCAACGGACTTCCCACACACCGGATAATGCCCTTATTCAGGTCCTCAACGCCCCCAAACCTGTCAACCAGCCCCTCTTCCTCATTGTAAGCCATGGCATTTATAGTGAAATCACGGCGTCTCATATCCTCCGTGATATCCCGTGTAAATGTCACTTCGCTTGGGTGTCTGCTGTCCTCATACTTTCCGTCTATCCTGTAGGTCGTGATCTCATAGCCCTCTTTCCCGATCATGACCGTGACTGTACCATGCTCTATCCCTGTGTCAATGGTCCTCTTAAAGAGCCTTTTTGTCTCCATGGGTAGAGCGTTGGTTGTGATATCCCAGTCCTGGGGCTGCCTGCCAAGAAGCGCATCCCTGACACACCCGCCGACAATATATGCCTCATACCCTGCCTCATGCATGGTATCCAGTATCATTTTCGCATTTTTCGGAATCGTAATCTTCATACCTTCATAATATAATCCACTAGGAATTTTGTCCATTAGGATATATACTTAATGTATGTAATTATGAGGAAAAATATATGAAATTATGGAATCCCCATCGGTACACCCGAATAGCTGTTGCCCTTTTTCTATTGGTAGCATTTATCGTGGTTACCCTTTTAGCATCCCGCCAGTATCTTAAGCCTGTTTATTCCATTTACAGCATGAATGATGACTGGGATATAGCACTAAACGGCGTAAAGCAGAGCACTGACTCCTTGCTTTCTTCTAATATTGGGCTTATCGGTTCCGGTGACATCCTCACCATGACCAAGGTTCTCCCTGATTTTGGAATAGAAAATCCCTGCGGTTCAATTTACAGTATCCATGCCATGATAGATGTGTACCTGGACAACAGGCTTATCTACACCTTTGGAAGGGATTACCTTTTTGCGGAAAAAACAGTCCCCAAGAGGATAAATTACTTTCCTTTGGGAAATAATTATGCCGGTAAAAAGCTGACTATTATCCTTTCAGGCTCAAGGAAGGGTTCCTTTACGGGACTTGCTCCCGTCTATATCGGCGAAAGAAACGATATCCTCACCTCCCATATCATTGAAATGCGCTTCAACATTCTGGTAGGAATGTTCCTTATGGTGCTAGGCGGCGTTCTTATGATCCTCTCACCCTACATGGTCATCTACCATAATAATGATGTCCGCCTTTTCTTCAGCGGACTGGTGTCGCTCCTTTTGGGATTATATACCTACGCCTACTATGGTCTTATCGATCTGCTATGCAATAATCCTAGCCTCAACACTGTCTGCGAATATTCCTCCTTTTACAACATCCCGACAGCAATTCTGGGCTACCTGATGTCTGTTTACACCGGAAGACTTAAAAAGATCTTCAGGGCTCTTTTCTGTATCAATCTGGTGGTCTTTCTCTACGTATTTGTCATGTGTGTCATCGGAAGAAGCAGAATATTTGAATTCACTACTGTACTGCAGGCGCTTGCTTCAACCGAAGCATTATTTGCCATATTTATCCTGATCAGGGACTTCTTCAGAAAGCTCAGAGAAAAAGGGACACACCCCTTCACCTCTGACAATGTCTTTTCCATCGGTCTTATCATTTTCATGCTGCTGTCCATTTTTGACATGATAAGATACAACATAAGCAAATATCTTGGCCAGGCCGGTGAACCGTCTGTAAAGATCAACGGCTTTCTTACCGGTGCTCTTATATTTGTATCCGGTCTTCTGATAAGCTACATCCTTTACATAATCTATAACTCCAATCTTGATTCCATGCAGAACAAGATTGCGTCTCTGGCCTATATCGACCCTCTCACGGGACTTGCCAACAGAGCACGCTGTGAGCAGGTCATGGATGTGCTTAGCGAAGAACATGTACCTTACACCATCATAAGTCTTGATCTGAATAAGCTTAAACAGGTTAATGATACCCTTGGTCACCACGAAGGCGACAGGCTCTTATCAGGCTTTGCCACCATACTATCCGACTGCTTCATGGATGCAAATCTCGTAGGCAGGATGGGCGGCGACGAGTTTATGGTTATCCTTGCTGAGGATCGTACCCTTAACACCACAAGAAGGATCCACGAATTCTATTCCATGATCAATGACTGGAATCATAAGGAGCAACATTTCCAATACAGTGCTTCTTATGGTTATGCCTATAGCTATGAAGTTCCTTCCGGCTCAGCTCAGGAAGTCTATATGCTGGCTGACAGCCGTATGTATGAAATGAAGAAGGAGCACCAGGTAGACAGGCGTAAGGGGGTGATAAAAAATGCGTAAACTCTTTTCATTCCTGGGACTTGCCACGCTTACACTTATCATACTGGTATTTATCTCTGTTCACTTTTTCCACTTTAGCCCCGGGGATCCCATCAACCACCTGAATAAGGGCTGGACAGTAACCTATCACAACCAACAATATCTGAACACCAATCTGGAATCAATGAGCAGCCAGGTAGGTGGTTTCTTCTCCAGGGGAGATGTTATTACCTTAAATCAGACTCAGACACTCAGGGATATGCACGTTTCTTTTCCGTATCTCTTTTTTAAGACTCAGTTTTGTGCCTATGAAGTCTACCTGGATGACCAGATTGTGAATACTCATTACGTTGCAGAATCTATGGGAAACGGCTTTGTTGGCATCGGCTATAATTTTGTGCCCCTTCCGTTAAACTACCCGGGAAAAAGACTTTCCATAAAGCTCTATGTGACTGAGAATTCATCGAGAGCCGATATAATATCCCCGATGGTAGGCAATTACGATGATCTTTACAGAGAACTGATCAGAACCGTCCTGTTTCCTTTTTCTGCAGGTCTGTTCCTGATACTTTTCGGCGCAGTTTTCCTCGTAATTTCTCTTTTGTTCTCCATGCGGTCATCGGGAATGTCAACCCAGATCCTATGCTCACTGCTCACCATTACTATGGGTTTCTGGATCCTGACCGCCTATAATGTTTTGGACTACATTTTCCCATCTCCCGTGACCACCACGATAGAGTACGGCTTTTTGTATCTGGTAACGCCTCTGATGTATCTGATCCTATGGGACCTCCACAGGCGGTACAACAACCGGATACTTATAATCCTCGCCTGTGCTACCATTGGATTTTCATTGATATTCATTGTGCTGCACCTTACAAATATCGTTCATATAAACCATTTCCAATACCCGTATTACCTGATCTCGGCAGTTGGTCTTTTGGTTTTGGGAATGTATGACTATATTGACCTGCACAGCAAAACCAGGAATTCATCCAGACGTATTCTGATGATAGGACTGAATTTCCTGGCCCTGTCACTTATTCTATATGCTCTTGCAGCCATATCAAAAAGATTTGTGGATTACAGGCAAAACATTATCCTGAACTATACAATTCCCGCCGGAGCCATGTTCTTTGTTGTCACGCAGCTCTTAAACTACTTTGTATTTATGGCACACTCTTTTGCACAAAAGAAAGAATTCGCAGCCCTTACTAAGATTGCTTACGTAGATAATCTCACAGGTCTCGCTAACAGAGTCCGCTGCAATGAAAAGATGTTGGAACTGGATAACTCGGAAGATGATTACTGCATTCTCAGTCTTGACCTCAACGGCTTAAAAGAAGTAAATGATAACTCCGGACATCCTGCAGGAGACAGGCTCCTCAAATCATTTGCCGACACGCTGTCTGATGTATTTAAAGAAAAGGGCTTCTGTGCCAGAATAGGCGGAGACGAATTCCTGGTGCTTCTCAATAGCATTGCCAAAGAGGAGCTTGACGGTATGTTAAAGAGTCTGGATGAGATGCTGCTTAAGCTTGATGAGATAGACCAGGAGATAAACCACAGTGTTTCCTACGGCTATGCATACCGTTCCGAAACAGAAGAACGTGATACCCACTCAGTATTTATGCTGGCGGATCAGAGAATGTACGACTACAAGAAAGCGCACTATGCACACATGATGACTCGCTGAGATAGAAAAAACGCACAAAAAAGCCTTAGCTGCAGCAATTTCGCTGCCACTAAGGCTTAGTTTTTTATCAAAATGAAAATTAGTATGCTCTTCCCCAGTAAACCATCTTTGCTGCAGGCTTTCCGCAAACTACGCATGTGTCGGAGAGCTGTTTCTGCTCAAAAGGAATACATCTGCTGGTTACGCTGTAGTCTTCCTTGATCTTCTCCTCGCACTCGCGGCATCCGCACCACATAGCCTTAACAAATCCCTTTGTCTCCTTGAAAGCATCCTCGAACTCTTCCTTGTTGTGAGCCTCGAAGGTATGTGACTCAAGGTGCTTCTTAGCTTTGTCATACATATCCTTCTGGATCTGGTCGAGAAGTTCTCCAACCTTTGCAGATACTTCGGCGATGGCACACTCGATCTTCTCTCTTGTGTCACGTCTTACAAGTACGCACTTTCCTGCCTCAAGGTCCTTAGGTCCGATCTCTACACGAACAGGAATACCTCTCATCTCCTGCTCAGCGAACTTAAATCCCGGAGTTCTGTCTGTATCATCAGTCTTTACTCTGTAATCGGAAAGGCTCTTGGCAATATCGTAAGCTGCATCAAGAACACCTTCCTTCTTCTGCTGGATAGGAATGACAACAACCTGGATCGGAGCGATCTTAGGAGGAAGAACAAGTCCTGAATTGTCTCCGTGAACCATGATCATAGCGCCGATTGAACGTGTTGAAAGTCCCCATGAAGTCTGACATACGTAATGAAGCTGGTTGTCTTTTCCTGCATACTGAATACCAAATGCCTTGGCAAAGCCATCACCGAAGTTATGGCTGGTTGCGCTCTGAAGAGCACGGCCATCATGCATCAGGGCTTCTACTGTATAAGTAGCCTCAGCTCCTGCAAATTTTTCTTTATCAGTCTTCTGTCCCTTTATAACCGGGATAGCCATGTCATTCTCAAGGAAGTCTGCATATACATTGAGCATCTGCTGTGTGCGCTCTTCAGCTTCTTCCATTGTGGCGTGAGCTGTATGTCCTTCCTGCCAGAGGAACTCTCTGCTTCTAAGGAAAGGTCTTGTCTCCTTCTCCCAACGAACAACGCTGCACCACTGGTTCAGAACCTGTGGAAGATCCTTATAGGAATGGATCTCTCCCTTATAATAATCACAGAAAAGAGTCTCTGATGTGGGACGTACGCAATATCTCTCTGTAAGGGGCTCAAGTCCGCCATGTGTTACCCATGCAACCTCAGGAGCAAAACCTTCTACATGGTCCTTCTCCTTCTGAAGAAGTGACTCGGGAATAAACATAGGAAGGTATGCGTTCTGTACTCCTGTTGCCTTGAATCTTGCATCAAGGTGCTTTTGGATGTTCTCCCAGATAGCATAGCCAGCGGGTTTGATAACAAGGCATCCCTTGATATTTGAATAGCTCACAAGATCTGCCTTAATGCAGACATCTGTGTACCATTGTGTAAAGTCCTCATCCATTGAGGTAATTTCTGAAACGAGTTTTTTGTTATCAGCCATTTTATTTCTCCTATTTATATAAGGAAACACTTTAATCAGCATTTCACTAATGATATAAAATTTAGCGATATTTCCCTTAAATGTCAAGGGATGCTACGCCATCTTTATTCAAAATAATCCACATTTCGTATCATGTAAGCTCTTACATTTGCTTTTCTTTTCCTTTATCATATCAACAACAGCAGTTTTGCTGGTAGTAGTTTTGATGGTGACTAGTTCAAAACGGAGTCCGCTCCTCCCTCAAAATGCGGATTCCACTCAAAAGGAGGCCTGCCATGGGAGACGGAAGATTCGATCTTATTACATTTGGTGAGATAATGCTTAGGCTTTCTCCGCCAAATTACGAACTTATGACACGGGGAGATGTATTTGACAAAAGAGCAGGCGGTTCCGAGCTTAATGTAGCGTCCGGGGTAGCTCTGTTAGGGCTTCGCACCGGCGTTATATCAAGGCTTCCCCAAAATGCACTGGGAACTTTCATCAAGAACAGGATAAGATTCGAGGGTGTATCCGATGATTACCTCATATACGATGATTCTCCCGAGGCGCGCCTTGGAATCTACTACTACGAAAACGGGGCAGCACCAAGAAAGCCCTCCATTGTGTACGACAGAATGAATTCTTCGATAACAAGGATCTCTCTTGACGAGATTCCCGAGAGTGTCTACACAAATACAAGAATGTTCCACACCAGCGGCATTTCCCTGGCTCTCAACGAGAACACACGCCAGGTTGCCACTGAGATGATAAAGCGCTTTAAAGAAGGCGGCGCTCTTGTTTCCTTTGACTGCAACTACCGCGCCAATCTCTGGAGCGAAGAAGATGCCAGATCTACAATAAAGAGCATTCTTCCCTACGTGGATGTCCTCTTTGTTTCCGAGGAGACCTCAAGGCGCATGATGCAGAAGGATGGCGAGCTCTCAGATATCATGAAGAGCTACACCACAGATTATCCCGTAAAGATCGTCTGCACCACACAGCGCCAGGTAATAAGCCCAAGAAAGCACAACTTTACTTCTACAATATACAGTGCAGAAACAGATAAATTCTACACCGAAAAGCCCTACACAGGAATCGATGTAATAGACAGAATAGGCTCAGGTGATGCCTATGTCTCCGGAGTTCTCTACGGATTATTGAAATACAATGATGTTGAAAAAGCTCTTTACTACGGAAATGCTACTTCCAGCGTAAAGAACACTGTTCCCGGAGACCTTCCTGCCTGCGACCTTCAGGTCATTGACAGCATCATAAAAAATCACCACTCAGACGGCCCTGTCAGCGAGCTCAATCGCTAACACTGTTAATTATGCCGATTTACGTTCGCCATAACGTATTTCCTTATAAACCTCTATAACTGCGGGATACCTCCCGCAAATGAAAAAGACCGGTCAAAAGCCGGTCTTTTTCATCAGATCTTTTCACCTGCAAATCTGGAATCATCCCTGTCATTGTACTTGGAGAGCACCACTTCTCCACTCTTTAGTGTGGCAGGAACATCGATGACCCTCTGATTGGAGGATCCCCTGAATCTCAGCATCAGATTCTTTTTATCCTCCACAAACTCACCGTCCACAAGGACATCCAGCATATTAAGGATAGCATCCGTATCCGCTCCGTGGCATCTCTTGTTTTCAGGATCTGTGAGCTCTTCCCAGACATATCCTGAGTAGATCCAGATGGTAGCCTTTGGAACCTCCTTTTTTATTCTCTCCAAAAGAGGTCTTATCTCCTTCTGGTTCACAATTTCCATGGGCTCGCCCCCAAGAATTGTAAGACCGTCAATATATCCCGGCTTTAGAGACTCGATAATCTCATCCTCAACCTCTTTTGTATAGGGCTCACCGTAGTTAAAGTCCCAGGTCACCTCGTTAAAGCACCCTTTACAGTGGTGAGTACAGCCCGAGACAAAAAGCGCTGTCCTGCATCCAACTCCGTTAGCCACATCGTTATAGTAAACCTGTCCGTAGTTCATGGTATATCCTTCCATCATCACTTTAATTCCGGCATCATTTTTCGATAATAGACGGAATCTGTAGACAATACAAGCCGGACTTGATTGCCCGGCCTGTATCTCTTATGTTTATCTTTTTCAACCCCCAGCGAATACCTACACGGGTTCGCTACCATAAATCATTAGCAGGAAATCTTAGGATTGGACATATGGAGAACTCTCTCCTTGATCTCCTGAGTACGTCCCTGGTTCCAGAACTGTGTTCCGATATAACCACAGGTACGTCTTGCAACATTCATCTTGTTCTGATCGCGGTTTCCACAGTTCGGGCACTCCCAGATGAGCTTTCCGTCTGTATCGGTAACGATCTTGATCTCCCCGTCATAGCCGCAGCACTGGCAGAAGTCTGACTTTGTGTTCAGCTCTGCATACATGATGTTGTCATAGATGTATTTCATAACTGAGATAACAGCCTCTATGTTGTTGTTCATATCAGGAACCTCAACATAGCTGATTGCTCCTCCGGGTGAAAGAGCCTGGAACTCAGATTCAAACTTAAGCTTCGTAAATGCGTCGATCTGCTCTGTTACATGCACATGATAGCTGTTTGTGATGTAGTTCTTATCTGTTACATCAGGAATGATTCCAAATCTCTTCTGAAGAGCCTTTGCAAACTTGTAGGTTG
>JAEEGL017198665.1_pt1 | contig 14639 bp, 12 predicted proteins | sample 9134231 | NCBI WGS metagenome assembly JAEEGL01 (sample SAMN16246548, study PRJNA631951) | gut metagenome | biome: gut microbiome; feature: rumen; material: fiber-attached | host: Bos | place: Iran: Karaj | collected 2018-10 | reverse complement strand
GACAGCGCTGAAGGCGCACGACCAGTCCTTGACGGAATCGCCGCTGCAAATGCCGGACTGAACCGTGTCTTCGAATCACTTGGCCACCGTCGTACGCCCACCAAGAAAGACCGTGAGCTCTATCGCCGTTGGACGGATGAATGGGGCTTTGATGAGGAAATGCTGATTCTTGCTGCTGAGCAGGCCCGAGAGGCTGAGCAGCCGCTGCCATACATAAATAAAGTACTGCAGACCTGGCATGAAGAAGGCGTGAAAGAGCCCGGGCAGGCTGTGAAAAAGCGTCAGCGCTCTGCTCCCGGTCGGCAGGTAAGCGCTCAGCAGTACACACAGCGCGAGTATAGTGAAGAAGAGCTCGAGGGACGTGCCGTCAATCTGTTAGAGGAGGCATCGAAAGAGAATGAATGAGCAGGTTTTTCAGCGTGTGCTGCAGACGCTTGCTGAACGCCGTGATGCCAACGAGCGTGAGGAACAGCACCGCCTGCGCGAAGTCCTGGACAAATGTCCTGAGATCGGCACTCTGATGGAAGAGCGCCGCAATGCCGTCCTTGGCAGCGTATACGGTGCCTTTTCTGCTCCCGTGGCAAACGATCTGCCCGAGCGCGTGGAAGCCTGGAATACGCAGATTCGTTCCCTGCTGACCGGGAACGGATTCCCTGAAGACTATCTGGAACCCATATTCCAGTGCCCGCTGTGCGAGGACACCGGTTTTACCGGCAGCAGCAGGAAAGCGGTATGCAGCTGTGCCAAAGCCATGTATGCACAGCTCGTCGAAAGCGAAGGCGGTTTTGATGAGGACCAGACCTTTGAAAGTTTCGACTTGAATGTATTCCCAGAAGAAGCGGTTTCCGATAACGGTGTGACTCAGCGCCAGCTGATGCAGGTCATCCGCCGCAGATGCGAAGAATATGCTGATGCTCTGCCCTATCCCGCGCAGAAAACATTACTGCTGTACGGCGGCAGCGGATTGGGCAAGACATATCTCCTGCGCTGTATCCACGAGCGTGCCCGCAGACATGGGGTACCTGCTCTCTGTGTAACAGCCAACCAGCTGATCCGCACTGCTCGCAAGGCTGTCTTTTCTCGTGACCAGAGTGAACTGGATGCCCTGTATGAAACGGACCTGCTGCTGATTGACGATCTCGGCACGGAACCGCTGATTGAGAATGTTACAGTGGAAGAACTGTTCAATCTGATCAACGAACGACAGAACGACGGAATGTGCACCGTACTCTCCACCAATCTGAACCTGAGTGAGCTCAAGCGCCGCTATACCGAACGAGTGGTCTCACGACTGCTGGACCGCCAGCACTGCCAGGCACTGCATTTTCTAGGCCGTGACATTCGGTAGTTGTCAAAAACAAAAGCAAAGGGTATAATACTTTCTATCTCTGTAAAGGAAAGGAGGGAGCACCGTGCGCGGCAGACTGCTGTTTGCCCTGCTGTTTGCTTTGGGCATGTGGGCTGCACTGCATATGTTCAGCCAGACTGTTGAAGAGCAGCGTACCGCCGCTCCCATGCAGTCTGCCGTTATGCAGCAGGCTGCGCTCCCGTCCGAAGAAAAGGCACAGGATACGCCTCAGACATCTGCCCTGCAGCGTATCGCAACAGCACAGGATGCTCCTGCCCCGACATTTGTCTGGCATGCGTCGATGCCTGATGCGCCTTATTACCGCATATTCTACCAGGCATTCTCCCTGACTAACAAGGCCGGCTAGTCTGAGGATGATCATGCTATAATCATTATCTGATATTTTTACGAAGGAGAATAATTCATAATGAAAAAGAATACTACCCGCAAGATCGTCAGCATCGTAGTACTGGTCGTACTGCTGTGCGCTACCATAGTAGGCGCCTGGCTGGGCATTGCCGGCCGCAACACCCAGTATGTCACCATTCATGAAGACGGCCAGGATGTGCAGGAAGCTCTCTATCGCCAGGTCGCTTTTATTCCCAACACCATCAACGAGAACTGGCGTGAAGCCATTCATCCCTCTGCTGAGCTGGGCGGTGGCTACAGCTACACTCTGACGGCAGAAGGCGCTTCCGCTTCCGATCTGAAGAAAGCTGCTTCTATCATTAAAGACCGTGCTGCCATGGTCCTGGGCAATGCCTCTGTTAAGACCGCGGAAAGCCAGATCGTACTGACCGTTCCCGAGGACAGCTATAATAGCCTGATCGCTACTATTATTCCCGAAGTTGGTGATTATTACTTTGCTATCTACGACAGCTCGACCGGTGGCGTAGGCGAAGCCGTCCTGAACCGCGACCATGTGAAGCAGGCTTACTATTCTGCCAGCAATGACACCTACCAGGTGCAGGTTGTGTTCAACTCCAAGGGCATCAAGGCTATCACCGAACTGCTCGCCTCCAATTCCGGTTCCTATCTTTACCTGATGCTGGATGGCCAGGCTCTGGGCTATGCTTACTTCACCACTCCTTCCAATGACATGCTTGCCTTCACCGCCGGCGACTGGACCAGTGCATTCCTGGGAACCGCCTGCATGCGTACCGGCAGCCTGCCTGTAGAAGTCACTCTGACTGCAAGCGCTGCTGCTGAGGCTTCCATGGGATCCCTGCTCAATATTGTAATCATCGCTGCTGCTATCGTGCTGCTGCTGGTTTGTGTATGGCTGATCGTGCGCTGCGGCATTGCCGGCCTGCATGGCATCTGGGCGCTGATTGCCTGGGTAGTAGTCTTCTTCCTGGCTACCGCTCTGATCGCCGTATCCGCCAAGTGGATCATGACTCTGATCTCGGCCATTGCTATCGTACTGTGCGTATGCGCTTTCGTGTATGGCCTGGTTGTGCTGTTCAACGGCATCGCTTCCTCTGTGCGCGCCGGCCGCAGCCTGCTCCCCGCCTATAAGGCGGTCTCCGGTCAGAAGCTGCGCCTGCTGGCCATCGTATATGGTGCTTTGCTGGCCATCGGCGTACTGCTGATGTTCATCTTCCAGAATGCCGCATACGGCGTACTTGGACGTATGATCGCCCTGTCTGCCATCATCAGCTTTGCTGTCCTCTATCTGTTCCTGCGAGTGACTATTAGCTGCGCAGCAACGATTGCGAACAAGCGCTGATTCTGATTCATGATCAAAGCGTTCTTCCGAATCCGGGAGAACGCTTTGATCTCTTTTTATTCCTAACTTCTGTTCTTAGGAGGCTTCATGCGCAGGCTGATTTCCCGTGCTGTCCCAGGTTCGCTGGAAGGGGTATCCCCCCTGCTGGCACCATTGCTGCTTGCCCGCGGCGTAGATACGCACGACAAGCTGCGTGCATTTCTGCACCCTTCAGCACAGGATCTTTATGACCCTTTCCTCATGCCGGATATGGAAAAAGCCTGCAGGATAATCCGGGAAACCATTGACGTTGGGGAAAGCATTGTCATTTACGGTGATTACGACTGTGACGGTGTCTGCGCCTCAGTGATCATGCTGGAAGCGCTCAAGAGCCTTGGCGCACGTGCTGAAGTCTATATCCCCAGCCGCAAGGAAGAAGGTTACGGTCTCAATCCGGCTGCGATGCAAACATTAGCCGGAAGGCAGCACCGTCTGATGATCACCGTAGACTGCGGCATCACGGCCGTGGAAGAGATCGCCCTCGCCAAATCGCTTGGCATGAATGTGATTCTGACCGATCATCATACTCCGCCTAATCCACTGCCTGCCGCAGATGCCATACTGCACCCGCAGCTGGGCGGCTATCCCTGCAGCAATCTGTGCGGAGCAGGTACTGCCTATAAGCTCGCATGTGCATTATCCGGAAAACAGATATTGTCAACGCTTCCCCTGTGCGCTTTGGCTACGGTTGCCGACATGGTCCCCTTGCTGGGTGAAAACCGCACATTGGCATCGCTGGGACTGGCCGCCATGTCTGACACGTCCATCGTCGGTCTGCGTGCCCTGATGCGTGTCTCCGGGATCAGGAGCGGTGAAGCTGTAACCGGTCAGCAGGCCGGTTTTCAGCTGGCTCCGCGAATCAACGCCTGCGGGCGGATGGAGACCGCACAGATTGCCCTTGAACTGCTTTCAACCCGTGATCCGGCCCGTGCTGCAGAGCTTGCCGACACATCTGACGGTCTCAATGCACGGCGCAAATCCTTGGAAAACCAGATACTGGAACAAGCCAATGCTCAGGCATCTTCATTGGATCTGTGCACGGAGCGAGCTATCGTCATTGAAGGCGAAGGCTGGGAAGGCGGTGTGGTCGGGCTTGCAGCAGGACGCCTGGCCGAACGTTATGGTTACCCGACAGTAATCCTCAGCCGTGACGGTGATGTATGCGTAGGCAGTGCACGCAGTGCCTGCGGCGTCGATCTGTATCAGGCACTCTCCGCCTGCTCCGATCTGTTCACACGATTCGGCGGTCACAAGCAGGCTGCAGGCCTGACACTTCCGGCTGAAAACGTTCCTGAATTCCGTCTCCGGCTATCTGATGCCGTAGCCAAGCAACTGGAAGGCCGTACTCTTATGCCTGAAACGGCCTATGACGGTGAATTACAACTGTCAGATATCACACTTGACCTGATAGGCAGTCTGCGTTTGCTGGAACCATTCGGTACGGGCAACCCCGCACCGGTCTTCCTGCTCCGAGATGTGGAAGCTCTTACTGCGCGTGCGGTAGGATCGGAAGGCGCGCATCTGAAACTCACCCTTTCTCAGGGCGCATGTATGCTGGATGCCATTGCATTCCGCATGGGTACGCTCGCCTCTTCTCTGCGTGGTATGTGTTCCCTGGCTGTCACCCCGGTTTCAAACACTTTCAACGGCATCACATCCCCCGAATGCCGCGTTGAAGCCATTGCCTCAATGCAGCGTCAGTTCTCACGCCCGGCAAACGATGAAGCTGCCGTCATTTTGCAGGAAATGGCACGCTTATGCCGAATAGATAATTTTTCAGGTCTGCCTGTGCAGCTGGAAATGCTGCCCGTACCTCAAGAAGACCAGGGCACGCTGTACCTGTGCCGCACAGCTGCGTCTGCTGTCCGCATCACGGCAGCTTACCCGCACCTGGATATCCTCGATGAAACGCAGGCAGATCCCCGCGCATACAGCGCGGTCTGGCTATGTGATGCATTGGCTTTCCCCGGGCCTTATCGCCGTGTGATTCTCTGTGACGGGCTGCTATGTCCACAGGAATTCGCAAAGCTCCGTGAACTACTGCCGCAGGCAGAGATACTTGCCCTGCCGCGCAGCGCCGAGTTGAACAGTGCGCTGATGCTGATGCGTTTTTCAATCGACGAGCTGCGTGCCTTTTACGTCACGCTGCGCAAGGGAGGCACATTCGACCGGAAGGATCCACGCACGGATGCAATGCTTCGGGTATTATACCGCGTAGGCCTGACGGATGATATCGGTCTCCTGCAGCCCGCGCAGCACTGTGATCCCGCCGCTGACCCTCTCTTTCAACTGATTCAAGGAAGTGAACACTGATGGCTGCCGTTTACGAATGCATGACGCTGGAGCAGATGATTGCACGCATGCTGCATTATCACCCCAACGCCGACAAAACGCTGATCGAGCATGCGTATGCCTTTGCCGAGGAAAAGCACGGCGGGCAAACGCGCCTGAGCGGTGAGCCTTATTTTGTGCACCCTGTTTATGTGGCCAGCATCCTGACTGAAATCGGCATCGATGCTCCCACTATTGCCGCGGGGCTTCTTCATGACACGGTAGAAGACTGCGAGGGCGTAACTCTGGATACAATCCGTGATGAGTTCGGGGAAGAAGTGGCAATGCTGGTCGACGGTGTGACCAAACTAAATAGTCTGGACTTTACCGACCGTGAAGAGCGTCAGGCGGAAACACTGCGCAAAATGATCCTGGCAATGGGCAAGGATATCCGCGTAGTACTCATCAAGCTGGCCGACCGTCTGCACAATATGCGCACACTCAAATTCCAGCCGCCTGACAGGCAGCTGGCAATTGCCCGTGAAACGCTGGACATCTATGCCCCTCTGGCACACCGTCTGGGCGTATACAGCATCAAGGCTGAGCTGGAGGATCTTTCCCTGCGCTATATCGATCCCGAAGGTTATCAGGATGTAGCGAAAAAGGTCGGAATGAAGCGGGCTGAGCGTGAAGAAAACATCAAGATCGTTATCGAAGAGCTTTCCCAGAGGCTGGATGCCATTGGCCTTCACTACGAAGTAGCCGGCCGGCCTAAGCATCTGTACAGCATCTATAGGAAAATGGTACTTCAGAATAAGCCCTTTGACCAGATTTATGACCTGATTGCCATACGCGTTCTGGTGGATACTATACCGGACTGCTACACTGTACTGGGTGTTTGCCATACGCTGTGGACACAAGTGCCCGGCCGCTTTAAAGATTATATTTCTGTTCCCAAGAACAACATGTATCAGTCGCTGCACACCACGGTGATCGGCGGCCGGCGTATTCCTTTCCCCTTCGAGATCCAGATCCGTACCTGGGAAATGCACCATGTTGCCGAGTACGGCATTGCCGCGCATTGGCGCTATAAGGAAGGCAGCGACGATAAAGCATTTGACCAGAAGCTTCACTGGCTGCGGCAGATCCTGGACTGGCAGAGCGAAACACGCGACAGTCATGAATTCATCGATGGCCTGAAGACGGATATCTTTGCAGAACAGGTATTCATCTTCACGCCTAAAGGCGACATCATCGACATGCCCCGCGGAGCCACGCCGCTGGACTTCGCTTACCGTGTACATAGCGCAGTCGGCAACAGCTGCGTAGGCGCAAAAGTAAACGGCCGTATCGTACCGCTAGACACCCCGCTGGAAACGGGCGACCGTGTGGAGATCATGACCAGCTCCTCCTCCAAGGGACCCAGCATGGACTGGCTCAAGATTGTCAAAACACAGGGTGCTAAATCTAAGATCCGCCAGTACTTCAAGCGTGAACTGCACGGCGAGAACGTCCAGAAAGGCCGTGAAATGGTTGAACGCGAAGCCAAGCGCCGCGGCCTGCAGATGAATACCCTGCTCAAACGTGAAAATGTCGATCCGCTGCTGCGCCGGTATGATTTCCATGATATGGACGATATATACGGCGCGGTCGGATATGGCATGATTGCTTCTGCATATGTGGTATCACGGCTGTATGAAGAACAGCGCAAAGCTGAGGAAGCTGCAGCTCCGAAACTGCCTCCGCAATTGCCCGAGGTAGGACAATCCCCCGCAAGCCCAGGCGGCAAACCTACACAGGGCATTTATGTGGAAGGCGGCAGCGGGATGCTGGTTCGTTTCGCCAAATGCTGCAATCCCGTTCCCGGCGATGATATCGTGGGTTACATCACCCGCGGTCGCGGTGTGACAGTTCACAAGGCAGACTGTGTTAATGCACAATATACTGAGCCTGAACGCCAGGTGCGTGTTTCCTGGGCAGAGGATAACGGCGGCAGATTTAACACGACAGTTCAGGTTATTGCCTATGACCATCCGAGTCTGCTCGGCGAACTGACTGTATTCGTACAGGACGGAGGCACGCCCATTACCGCCATGAGCGTCAAGATCAACAAAAACAAGACCTGCACCATCCATATGGTCCTGCAGGTAGAAAGCCGCGAGAAGCTCGATCAGGTACTGCGCCGTATCCAGAAGCGCAGCGACGTCATTGAAGCATTCCGCGCAGGCAGCTGAGAAAGGAAACTGAGTATGCGGGCTGTAGTTCAGCGAGTCACACACGCGCAGGTGCAGATAGCCGGCGAAACGGTCGGCAGTATCGGCCAAGGCCTTTTGGTACTGCTTGGCGTTAAAGCCGGGGATACGGAAAAAGACGGTGATTATATTGCCAGCAAGCTGGTCAAGCTGCGCATTTTTGAAGACGAGAACGGCAAGATGAACCGTTCTGTCCTGGATGTGAATGGCAGCATTCTTTGTGTCAGTCAGTTCACATTGCTGGGTGATGCGCGCGGCCAGAACCGGCCAGGGTTTACTCTCGCTGAAGCGCCTGAACGCGCCAATGAGCTCTATCAGAATGTCTGCACGCACATCCGCACAATGGGTGTGCCCGTTGAAACAGGAGTTTTCCGTGCCGACATGCAGGTAACACTGTGTAACGATGGCCCGGTTACTATCCTGCTGGACAGTGAAAAACTGTTCTGATGCCATGCTGAATATTGAAACTCTGCCTTTGGGACCCCTGCAGGCGAACTGCTATATCGTTTCCGGTGATGATCCTTCCTCCGTAGTCGTTATTGACCCGGGTGACGATGTCGCCGTTTTGAAAAATGCCCTGCGTGGACGTACGGTTGCAGGTGTATTGGTCACGCATGCGCATTTTGATCACATACTCGGACTGCCGGCTTGTGCAGGTGCGCCCATATATGTGCACAAGGCAGATGCAGATGCCATGACCGATCCTGTGCTCAACTGTGCTCATTGGGGACGAGAACCGCGTATCGCAGCAGACCACACGCTGCAGGAAGGTGATGAGGTTGCTCTGGCCGGCATGCGGTTCGCCGTAATGCATACACCTGGACACACTCCAGGTTCGGTGTGTTTTCTGTGCGAAGATCAATTATTCAGCGGTGATACCCTGTTTGTCGGGGGTTTCGGACGAACCGATCTTCCCGGTGGCAGTTTCGAAGAACTTCGTGATTCATTGCGTCGACTTATGACACTGGATGGCAAGCTGCGTCTTCGCCCCGGCCACGGCGAAAGCGCATTACTGAGAGAAGTATGAAAATCATATCCCTTTTTACCAATGCCCCTGCCCTGTCTAATGACATGGCTGAGGTTTTGCGTCTTTTTTACAGGAATATTACTCTGCTTGTCAATGAACCCGGCGGTGATTGGACTGTCACGCATGAAGAACGCGAAGAGAACGGATTGCGTATTGTTCGTGTATATGACAGCAGTTCCACCTATGAAACCTGCGAAAAGCTGACCGGCGATGCTGTAGATGACAAGCGCCTGCGCCGCCGCCAGGCCAAGCTGGGCATATACCGCCTGCTAAAAGAGCGAACCGGCATCACCCCGCCCTGGGGCAGCCTGACCGGAATCCGTCCGACACGTCTTGTATATACTGAAATGCAAAATGGTTATTCGCTGGATGAAGCGTTAACCCACGTGCGCAATGTATTTGATGTCAGTGAAGAAAAAGCCGAGGTACTGGCTCGTATCATCAAAGCACAGCAGACCATGCAGGAACCCCGTCCTGATGAAGCTGATATCTATATCGGCATCCCGTTCTGTGCCTCACGTTGTGCCTACTGCAGTTTCCTGTCCGGCGAAGTTGGAAATGGCAGGTTGCTCGTTCCCTATACTGATGCTCTCTGCCGCGAAATTGATTCCACGCTTCGCCTGCTGGAAGAAACCGGGCTTCGTCCGCGCGCCTTTTATATGGGGGGCGGCACGCCTACTGCCCTTCCTGCCTCATTGCTGAACCGCGTACTTACGGCTGCCGCGCCGCTCATGGCCGGATGCAAGGAGATCACTGTGGAAGCCGGACGTCCGGATACCATCGACAGAGAAAAACTGGCCGTTCTTCGCGAAGCGGACGTAACCCGCATCAGCGTCAATCCGCAGACCAAGCATGATGAAACACTCATACGCATCGGCCGCCGCCACACCTGTGCCGAGACTGAAGAAGCATATGCCCTGGCCCGGGAAATGGGCTTTGATCACATTAACATGGACCTGATCGCAGGTCTTCCGGGTGAGGATCTGTCCATGTTCCGCCAGACACTGGAATGGGTCTCCGATCTTGCGCCCGAAAGCATGACTGTACACACACTGTCCATCAAGCGCAGCAGCCTGCTCCATCTATGGGAAGCGGAATTACCAGACGGAGACATGGTCGCCGATATGGTGCGCGCCGGCGCGGAAATGGCTGAACACATGGGTCTGCGGCCGTATTACCTGTACCGGCAGAAATACATGGCAGGCAATCAGGAGAATGTGGGGTATGCATGTCCGGGTCACGAATGTCTGTACAACGTGGACATGATGGAAGAAACGGCTTCCGTCATTGCCCTCGGTGCAGGCGCTGCAAGTAAGCGGTTGTTCCCTCAGAAAGGCTTCATACGCCGCGCGTTCAACGTCAGTGATATCTGCCAGTACATAGACCGTGTAGATGAAATGACAAAACGCAAGCGTGAGTTGTTCTCAGAAAAATAAGCAAAGAAATGGTGCGATTCACTTAAGAATCGCACCTTCGTTTTATGTCCTTTTCTATTTCGTTCAGTAAGAATACAGCCCCTAGTTACAACGCCCGCAATGTGCCTTCACCCAGTATCAGCGCTCGCACTGCCCGGGCTACTCCTCCCTCGCCGCACCGGCCGGTCATGTAAGCTGCCGCTGCTATTGCGTCAGCAGAAGCATTTTCCATGGCTACCGCGATGCCTGCGCTTTCAAACATTGCGAGGTCATTCTCGCTGTCGCCTACTGCAATACTGTTTTCGGGAAGCACTCCCAATATTTCACATGCATGCAGCAACCCGCGGCCTTTTCCACGGCCGGGAAGTATATCCTCAAACCATTGTCCATTGCTTTACAGTACGGGCTCGAGATCTTCTCCGAACATCTCTTTCTCTTCCGGAATCATGCTCCCGATTATCGTCAGCTTGATTACATGCACATCGGTGTAAACCGTTTCGAAATCATCTTCATTTTTGACCTGCGGCCACTGCCCACCTTTATAATCGCCATTGACGATATAGAGTCCGTCCTCTGCCTCAAACAGGCAACGCCGGCCGGGGCGAGCCAGATAAAAGGCTGCAGCGCGCCGCAGCAGCGGTCGCGGAAGTTCTTCGCTGAACACCGTTTTCCCGTGCAGAATCAGCTGTGTACCGCAACCGCAGAGAAACCCATCCAGATAATCAGCATCTCGCAGGCTTTCCGGAAGGAATCCGCTCGAACGTCCGGTATTGATCAAGACAAAATGCCCCGCAGCGCGAACTGCGCGCAGGGCATCAATATCCTCGTCACAAGGCGGTACGCCGTTCCACGAAAGCGTCCCGTCTATATCAAGAAAAACTGCTTTAGTTCCTGTCGTCATGCAACGGCACCCGTCAGCAGCATGCCCGCGAAGGTGCAGAAGATCAGCAGTGACAGGGCATCCACGATGGTAGTAATGAAAGGACTGGCCATTACTGCCGGGTCAAAGCCCAGCTTGTCGGCGAGGATAGGCAGCGTACATCCAACGAACTTGGCAATCATTACGGCAGCCAGCAGTGTCAGACAGATCGTCAGGGCGATCAGCGGAGGAACACGTTCAATCAGAATCAGTTTGATGAAATTCGCCGCAGCTAGCGTAACGCCGCACATGAGCGCCACGCGAACTTCTTTCCACCAGACCTTGACCAGATCCGTAAAGTGCAGTTCGCCCAGTGATAGCGCACGGATAACAGTTACCGAAGACTGGCTGCCGCAGTTACCACCTGTATCCATCAGCATGGGAATGGCTGCTGTCAAAGCAATTGAAAAGCTGAGTGTTGCTTCAAAATGCGTAATGATCATCCCGGTGAAGGTAGCTGAAAGCATCAGCAGGAGCAGCCACGGGATACGGCTTTTATAAAGTGTGAACACAGAAGTCTTGAGATATGGTTTATCCGACGGCGTGATAGCAGCCATCTTGCTGATATCTTCGGTGACCTCTTCTTCCATGACGTCGATAGCGTCGTCAACGGTAACGATACCGACCATGCGGTTTTCCTTATCGACTACAGGCAGTACGTTCAGATCGTAAAGACTGAACATATGTGCCACGGTTTCCTGGTCTTCCTGCGTAGTGACCGAAATGACGTTAGCTGTCATGAGGCTTTCCATGGTATCGTCATCCTGCGCCATAACGATAGTACGCAGTGTGACCGCACCCATCAGCTTCCGGTCAGTACCGATCACATAACAGGTGTTAACTGTTTCCTTATCCATGCCCGTACGTCGAATGGAAGTAAGGGCATCCGCTGCAGTCATATGCGGACGCAGGGCCACAAATTCCGTGGTCATGATGCTGCCGGCACTGTCCTCCGGATACTGCAGCAGCTCATTGATGCTCTTACGCATCTCAGGATCCGCCTGAGCCAGGATACGCTTGACTACGTTGGCAGGCATCTCCTCTACCAGGTCGACGGCATCGTCCATGTACAGTTCATCCAGCACACCTTTCAGTTCGGTATCTGAAAAGCTGCGAATCAGTTTTTCCTGCATGTCCGGCTCCATCTCGACAAAAGTCTCTGCCGCCAATTCCTTGGGCATCAGGCGGAAGAGCGGTGCCGGAGCATTTTCGGGCATAACAGCAAGCAGCTCAGCTGCACTGGCTGGCTGCATCGTGCTTAGCACGTCACGCAGGGTATTGTATTTTTTATCCTCCCACAGTTTGGTGACCGTGGTCTCTAAAGTGCTACTGACCTGCGACATCCCTGTTCCCTCCGTTCAACAGTCTAGAACGGCACAGAAACGGTCAGCGCGCAGCGGGCCGTTTCATCATGCCGGTATAGCATATTCGTACAGTTTGCGAGCCGGGGTCGCCGAGACTCTGATCCATAAAACGGCCCTCCCTTCAATGTTATTCAGAATAAAAATATTATACGGCGCTTCTGCGCCGGTTGTCAATTTTTCTTTTGGTTGTCAGCGATAGAAAAAAGGCATATAATATCTACGCACTACACCAATTCCAAAGGGGCATGAACAATGAATTCTATTCTTGACCGTCTGACCGCCTGGAACACGAAAATGAACGATGTTCCGCGGCGGTTGATGATTGTCGCAGGCACAATCCTGGCCTGCGTACTGGTCGTCGTGCTCTGGCCATATTTCTGGCCTTTTGGTATTGCACTGATCTTTGCTATGATGCTTGAGCCGGCAGCACGTCTGATCAGACGTGCTCTTAAACGGTTGAAAGCCGCGCGTGCTATCGCTACACTGCTTTGTATGATACTCCTGTTCGGCCTTATGACCGTGGCAGTTTTGTATCTGTCCAACCGCCTCTGGCACGAGAGCATCGCACTGATCCGGGCAACGCCTGATTTTGCACGTTCGGTCGGCAGCAAACTGACTGTATGGTTCAATGATCTTTATACGCGTTACAGCGAGATCCTGCCTGAGGATTTTCTCACCACGGCAAACAATCTGCTTAATAATGCATTGTCCAGCATTGGTTCTGCGGCAGCCAATCTATCCGGACGCATCGCCAGCTTTACTATCAGCACGGCTACCTCACTTCCACGCATCATCCTCTCCATCGTGTTTATCGTGATGGGCACCTTCTATTTCAGCTATGACCGTGAGCGAATCAGTTGTTTTTTCCGCCGCACTTTCCCCAACTCTGTTATTAAGGATTTCCATTTGGTAAAAGACGGTGTATTTACCGCTTTCTTCGGCCAGATCCGCGCACAGATCTTCATTTCATTCGTATTGACTCTGATCATTATCGCCGGCCTGTTCCTGCTTAGACAACCTTATGCACTCCTGGTCGGTTTTCTTATCGGCTTGGGTGATGTATTACCCGTTATCGGCGCCGGCTTGTTTCTTAACGGCTGGGCAATCGTAGAACTGCTTCTGGGTAATTATTCGCTGGCTATTGCCCTGTTTGTCCTTTACCTGGTAGTAGTTGTTGTACGCCAAATCATTGAACCGCGCATCGTCGGTCGCCAGTTGGGGTTGTATCCTCTGGTCACCATGGTTTCCATGTTCGCAGGCTTCCGGCTATACGGTGCTCTGGGACTGATCGGCGGTCCGCTGATTGCCAACATCTGCCGCGTTGCTCTGGATGCTGATGCCGGCCGTTTGGGCGGCCCCAAGCAGGAAACGCCCTTTTCCAAATGGTGGAAAGGGTTTCGCGAGAAACGCGGGAAAAAGAAGAAAGAGAACAAATAAAAAGGATCCGCTGAGCAATCCTTGTCTCAGCGGATTTTCATTTATCTGTGTGGCGGTGTAGCCGTTGGTCGGGTGTTAGTACTGTTCGTAGTTGATGGGCGTGTATTTGGTACAGGCGTCGGCGTCGTGCTTGATACGTTCGGCCTCGTATTGGTGCTGTTATTGTTCGACGGGCGTGTATTCGGCACAGGCGTCGGCGTCGTACTTGATACATTCGGTCTCGTATTGGTACTGTTCGTTGTTGATGGGCGTGTATTTGGCACAGGCGTCGGTGTTGTACTTGATACGTTCGGCCTCGTATTGGTGCTGTTATTGTTAGAGGGGCGTGTATTGGGCACAGGCGTCGGTGTCGTGCTTGATACGTTTGGCCTCGTATTGGTGCTGTTATTGTTAGAGGGGCGCGTATTTGTACTGTTATTATTCGTGGGGCGTGTATTGTAGCTGTTGCTGTCCGACGAATTCGTATCAGATGAATTATTATCAGTAGAAGGCCTCGTATTGTATGTGTTGTTATCTGTTGTTTCAGTGGGCTTGCTTATAGTACCCTCAAACACCGGTTCATAGGTCTTTGAGACATTTAGCCCACGTACTATGAACTGTGTTACATTTGTGTCAAAATCAATCATCATACCGTCAAACTTCCAGTAGCTGATTACTTTGTTCTTGGGTATGGTAGCACGCACGCGTGCAGTCAGCTGGCCTCCGGGCTCTTTCTTGTTTGAGGACAGGTTTTTGTGCTCTTTTGTAAAATCAATGGTATCATACCAGCCACCGGCACCATAAGCCTTGTCATTGATATAGCACAGCTTGGCATGTACCGCTTCTGCGATCAGTGTAT
>JAEEGL012506318.1_pt1 | contig 14639 bp, 8 predicted proteins | sample 9134231 | NCBI WGS metagenome assembly JAEEGL01 (sample SAMN16246548, study PRJNA631951) | gut metagenome | biome: gut microbiome; feature: rumen; material: fiber-attached | host: Bos | place: Iran: Karaj | collected 2018-10 | reverse complement strand
ATAATTTTCGAGTTTTTGAATTTATATTTTCTTTTATCATTTTTAATTCTGGCTTTTTTATTTTATCATGACCACATTTAAATGTATAAGATAATGATATTATTGAAAGAAAAATAAAAAATAAAGAATAAACTTTCATTTATGTTATAATTTATGCTTATATTTTATTGATATTGTGTAAAAGATTATTTTTTCTAATTTTATTTTTAAATTAATATTTAAAAGTATTTTACTTGATTTAACTAAGTGAATTAGATTAACTGTCGCAGGAATTATTTCATATTTTTTTACTTAAAAAAGTTTTATCACAAAAAAATAAATTTTAAAACAAAAGAAATTCTTTTACAAAATCTATTAAAATTTATCTTATAAAATATAAACCGAAAAAATTATATCAATACCTTAAAATCAGTATAATAAATTTTAATAGAAAACTTAAAAGATATTAATTTAAATATTTTTAATTTATAAAGGAATAACCTTATCTTTATTTTATTTAAGTAAAAAAGAAAATTAAAAGTTTATAATATAAATGAATGTAGATAATAATTAAATAATCCTTCAAACATAAATATCAAAAAGTATAATATATATTTTTAAATTAATTGATTTAATTAAGAATAAAAAATTTTAATAAAGAATTAAAATGTTTTAAGATTAAAGAATAGTAAAAATTGGTCAAATGTGATGATATAAAATATTTTTCTTTTTAATATTTTTTTAAAAAACATAAATATAATGAATAAACAGAAAGATTTAACATTAGTTTCAAAAAATGAAAAAAAAATGAGTGAAACTCTAAATTATGATTTATTAAAACAATATAAAAATAATATTCCAGAATATCCAAAATCAAAAGCAGAAATAAATTTAGATAATGAATATGCAATTTTATATAAATATTTAAAAGATTTTATAGATGGAAAAGGACATAAAGAAAAAGGAAATTATACTTTTAACCAAACAAGTAGAAGTTCAAATCAAAAATCTCAAATCATTAAATCTGATGAAAAAGTTCAAAATGTAAAAATTACTTTTCAACAATTAATAAATTATGAAGATAAAACAAAACCAATATTTCCTCCAATAATATTAATTGATGAAGAAATAAATTCAAAAACAACTTATAAAGAAAAAATAGAATATTTGTTGAATATATTAGAAAATTATAATGATACAATAATAGAAAGAGATTATTGTAAAAATATTCAAGATAGATTAATTTTAGAAATTTATACAATTCTTTCTCAAAAATCATTTAAATTATATTCAATAGAAAATAAAGAAAAAGCAAAATATATAAGAAAATATTTAATGCATTTAGCAGGAAATATTCAATATGATATAACAGGATGTCCAAATTCAACATTAAATTATATAAATCAAAATTTAATAAATATTCAAGATTTAAATAAGGAAAATTTTGAATTTTCAGCATTAGAAAATAAAGAAAATATATATTTTGAATATGATGAAGATGATATAGAAGAAAGAGAAAATTTTAATAATTTATTAAATGTATTAAATAAATCAATAACATCAAATAATTTAGACATTTCAGAAGAAGAAATAAATGAAAATGATTCAATAATTCCAGCAGAAGAAATAAATGAAGAAGAACAACATAAATTAGTATTTTATGATGATACAAGAAAAGATACTGAAAATAAAATTAAAAAAACAGAAGAAATTGAATTTATACCAAATGAAGATTATTTAATTAGAAAAGGAAAAATAATGAAATTAAGACAAACTGCTTATGAAGATATCATTGATATTATTAATACAGATAATAAATTTTTACCTAAAAGTAAAGTTAGTTTATCTATTGAAGAAATCAAAGATCACATTAATGAAATGAAAAAAAGATTTGAAGTCGAAGGAAAAAATAAAAATAAAGCTCCTATTTTTCATTTATTAGAATCTTATTCTAGTTCTTCTTCAAGTGAAACTGATTCTCTTAATTCAAATAATCAAAGTGTTAATTTAAGATTTAAAAATTTAAAATTCCATGATTCTAATTTAAGAAATTCACATATATTTTTCCAAGAAAGAGAAAAAAAAAATAGAAGAAGTCAAAGTAGATTATCTCTACAAGTACTTAAAAATATTAAAAAACAACATCAAGATTTATTTAAATCTAAAAGTTCTTCTAGTGAGGAAGATGAAAGTGAAAATGAAAATAAAAATGAAAGTAAATAAATATAAAAAGAGAATGATTCATATTACTTTTTAAAGAATTTTAAATTTTTTATATTATGAATTATAATTAATAATAATTAATGAGAATTAAATTACTAAAAAAACACAGAATTAAGATAATAAAATATAAAAAATAAAATATTTTAATATTTTCCTTTAAAAAAAGTAATGAAATTATCAAATAATTTTAATGAAAAAAAACAAAAAAAAAATGAAAAATACACTTTAAAAATAACAAAACAATAAATATATTAAAATAAAATAGACTATATATCAAAAGAGATAATATTCTTTCATTAATAAATGATTTTTTTCATAAACAAATAAGCTTTAAATATATAAAAATATATTCTTTTTATTATGTAAAATATATAAAAAAAGCTCACAATATTTTATCATGATACTTAAAAATTGTGAAATCATTATGTAATATTTGTTTACTTTTACTTCGATAAAAAAAATGAGAATAATTACATTTTTTAAAATTATCAGGATATTTAGAAAATACACTTAAAGATCTTTTAATAGGATTAATTTTAAATATTTTATTATTATAAATAGGAAAAGAAGAAATAAGTGAATGTTCTTTAATCATATCATTTTTTTTTTCATTCATATTTTTAATTAAATAATGAGTTTTAGTGATTTTAGGATAAATAGCATTAATAATATTAATAATAAAATCTGATTTCTTAATTGAATCACATAAAATTTTTCCATAAGAATTAATAAAAGGTTCTAAATTAACTTTACTTTTTATATCATCACATAATTCTCCATTTGCATTTTTATTTCTTAAATTTCTTGTTTTTATTCTATCAAAAAGAATTCCATTTATCATTTTTTCTTCTTTCTCATTTAATTTATTATTATCATTATTAAATAAATATTCATATTTTGACTTTAACTTTTTTGAATTATTATTTCGAGGAGTTTTACTAAATAATTTATTTGTTATATTTTGAATAAATGATATTTTTTGACTTAATGGAATTTCAGTTGAATATTCAATTTTGTGTAAATTTTTATTTTTTTTATTTTTTAATATGTTACTCTTTAAAATGTAACTTGATATAATATTATTATTATTAAATAAATTTGTTGTTGATGTTGTTTTTGATAAAAATGTTGGATTATTATTTGAGTTTAATGTTCTATTTGATGTACTGTTTTGTAACACATTTGAATTATTTGTTTCATTTGAATTTTTTAAATTTTTATTATATAATATTGGATTCTTTATTTTTTTTATTGGAGAAAAAATTCTTAAATTCGTTTTTAAGTCTATTGAATTATTATTTTCTATTTGCTCTTTTATTGTAAATATGTTATGAAATTTTTGTTTTAATTTTGCTATTGAATGATTTTTTTTTATTTTCATTATTGATGAAAAAAAATTATTATAAATAATTTTTTCAATTAAATTTTTTTGGGGATAAAAAAAATTCAAAGATGATTTTATATTTAAATAGTTTCTTAACTTAAATAATTAAAATAAATTATAATTTTTCAATTTATGTAAATCAAAAGATATATTCTGATTTTTCAATAATTAGTGATTCCAAATAAAATAAATAATTTAAATAATCTTTTATTTAAATAAATTATAAAGTATTTCCAAAGTGTAATTTTTCTTTAAAAAATGAGTATTAAAATATTCTTTTAACTTAGGACATAGAGGATAATATTGATTAAATAAATCTTCAGCAATATAACTATAATTACTAAAAACCTTCATATGAAAATAATAATTCCAAAAAAACTTTTTAAAATTTTTAATTAAAGGAGCTCTAAATTTAGCCCAATAATATGGTTTAAACCCATAAGCTAAAGTAATAGTAGGATTAACAAGAATTTTTTGATAACCATTTAAATATAAATCAGCATTAAATAAAGTACATTCACTACAATTATCTCTTTCACTAAATCTAAAAGAAATATTATTATAAATAAGAGGAAAAGCTTTCATAGAAATCATTCCATTCCAACAAGAAAAAACTCTTAAAGGTTCTTCATTAATAATAGAATTAGCACTAATTAAATCTAAAATATAAGGATATTGATTTATAAAATGATTTCCATTTATATCAATTGATACCCATGTATCATAAAAAGATGCTTTTCCTTCAAAATCCAAAGGACATGCTACATCATAATTCCTTTTATTTGTTCCTATTAATTTTATCACATCTTGATAATTATATATTATATCATTTAAAAATAATATTCTTGTCTTGTTTATATTTTTTAATGAATATATTGGTTCTAATACTTTATTTCGTAATTCTGATAAAAATTGTATTCGTTCTTTTCCTTTCTTTATTATTATTGGAGTTGTTATTATTTTATTTTTTATCTTTTTTGAATTTAAATATTCTCGAAAATTATTTAAATATATTTGAGATTTATCATTACTATCACCATTTTCTAAAATACTTATAAACACTTTTTCAGGACCTAAGAAAAATATTAATTTCTTCATTTGTTCTATCCAATTCGGAAGAATTATTTCATTATTATATATGTTTGCACAAATAAAGTAATTTTCTTCTTTATCTAATAAATATTTTTTTGGTATTATATAAACAAATAAATTATTATTGAAATATACTTCAAAAAGTCTTAATAGAAATAATAATATGTTTAAAAGTATAAATTGGAAATAATGTGTTTTAAAATAATTATATAATTTTTTTATAAAATGATTCTCTCTTTTTTCTTTTGGTTTTATAATAAAACTTATAATGGAATAATAAATTAAACATCTCATTAATCTTCTTAAAGGTAAATATGAAGATAAATAAAATATAAATGGATTATTTTTTAATATAAAGTTATATGACAAAAAATAAGTTAATATATATTTGATAAATCCAGTTTGTGTTTTTATTAAATTGTAAATTCCTGGAAATAAACTTATGGTAAAAAGATATTGTGTAAATATTTTAAAATGATTATCAAATAAAAAAAACGATATTGTGATTAAGATTAATAAATAAAATTCAATTTCCATATTTAAATTATAATATATTTATTGAAATCACTAAATATTAATAACCCTTATTAATTCCCAAATATAAATTAAAATCACTTTAACTATCAAAAAAATAGATTGATAATAAAGAACTTTCAAGTAGATTTTATTTGATAAATTAAAATTGATATATTTATTAATTTAAGCTGCAATCATTAAATAATATTATATAAAAATTATATAATATTTCTATTGAGTTATTTTTAAGTAAAAAATCATTATAAATAATAATATAGAAAATAAAAATTTTAAAATCAAAATGGTACTAATTTAGAAATGTATATAATAAATACATAAACAAATAAAAAATATTTATAAACTTATGTTTCTTTTTTTGGAATTTGTTCTAATAATTTTTTGCTTTTTTCTTCTTCTTCATCTCCAATAGTACAATCAGGTAATTTTTGAATAATTTCTTTTAATGAATATAATTTTAATCTTTTTTGTCTTGAAGAAACAGTTTCATCTCTTAATTTAGAAACAGAATGACTTTCTTTATTTTTTATAGGTGAAAAATCATTTTTATTATTATTATTATTGTTGTTATTATTGTTATTATTATTATTATTATAATTATTATTATTATTAGAAATATTTTTTTGTTTACTTTTAAACCTTGGACTTGAAAAAGTTTTTTTTAATTTAAAATTATTATTTCTTATTTCATCTGAAGGAATATTATTTTTTTCAAATGAATTTAAACTATAATAATTTTGTTTTTGACTATTATTGTTATTGAAAAATTCTCTTGTGGTTTGTGCAGCATAACTATTTCCTAAATAATTATCTTGATATTTTAAAGATTTTTGTTTGTTTAAAGGAAAAAAAAAATTTTTCATATTTTTTTGTTTTTTTTCTCTTTCTAAAATTCCGTTTATAATTAATTCTAATTCTTTATAATCTTGAGAAAATTTCATAAAAGTATTATCAAATCTTTTCATTGATAGATTAATAAAAATATTTTCTTTCTTTAATTTTTCTATTTCTTCATTTATTATTTTTTTATCAATTATTAAATTTTCTAATTCTGAAATTTTTAAATTTAATTCTTTTATTAATTTTCTATTTTCATATAATGATTTTTCAAAAGTATTTATTTTATCTGTAAAATTATTTATTATTTTTTCTTTTGAAGATAATGAATTTCTTACTTGATCATTTATATTTAATATTTTATTATTTAATTTTTCTTCTAATGTTAATCTATCTTTTCTTAAATTTTTTTCAATTTCTTCGATTTTTTCTTGAAATTTAGAATATTTTTTTTCTATATTTTGCTTTATTATTAATAAATCATCATTTAATTGATTTGTAATATTTTCATAAATATTATTTTTCACATCATTTATTTTATTAATTTCAATTTTTTCTTTTTTTGAATTTTTCACATTTATTGTATTCTTATTTTCAATATTTAAATTTGATATTTCTAAATTTCTTAAAGACTTTTTAATATTAATAATTTCATCATTAATATCATTAAACTTTTGTATAAAACCATCATCAAAATATTTTTTCTGAATATCATTCTTAATTTCATTGATTATTTTATCATTATTATTTAATTTAGTCATAACAAAATCAATTTTTTCATTTCTTTCACTTTCCATTTTTTCAAAAATTTCTTGATATTCATCAACTCTTTTCTCCATAACAATAGATAAATGATTTAATTTATCTTTTAATTCAGAAAGACTATCACATTTATTTAAAAGTTTAATTGCATATTTATGATTTTCAATTTTTAAATCCTCAATTTTACTATAAAATTCTTTTGGAATATTATTAATAATATTTTCTAAATATTTTTTGTTATTATCTACATATAGTTTAGATACTTTTTCTGATTTTTCAATTTGTTTAACTAAAAAAGAAATATTTTCTTCAAATCTTCTTTCTAATTGTTTTGTCACATTAATTTGTTCATTTTTTTCAATATTTAAATTATCTGTTGTTTCAATTTGAAAAAAAATATATTCTTTAAAATTTTTAAATCTACTTTCTTTATCTCCAATTAAACCTGGAAATTTAAAATTATCAATATATATTTTATCATATTTAAATGATATATCATTTATTTCTTTTTTTAAATCTTCTAATTTAATTTTTTGAGTATAAGTTTCTTCTTCAATTTTTGTTTTAAATAATTGGATTTCTGCAATTATTTCTGTTTTTCTTTTTAAATCAACATATAATTCAATTAATTTATTTTGATTTTTTTCTATAATTTCTATTTTAGAATCTATTTTTATATTCAATTCTTTCATAAACGATGAAAATTTATTTATTTTTTCTTTACAATATTCTCTTATTGTTCTTATATCTTGTAAAAAATCTTCTTTTTCGTATATTTGACTTAAAAAATGTGGAGAAGAATTATTCTTTATTATTTCTCTATTTTTTATTGATTTTGATTTTTTTTTTTTTTCATTGTCATCTAACATTTTTAAAATGTTATTTTTTAATTTTTAAATTTTCAAAATACTTTTATTTAATTATTTTATTTATTTATATAAATGAAATTTATTACTTTTAATATTTACAGTGTTGCTAATTTATATCCATGTTTTTTCTGTCTTTTTTATTTTATAAGAACTAAAATAGAAGAAACTTATTTGAATATTGATGATCAATTTTTTTTTTCATTTATCATTTATTTCAGTGAAACTTTATCCATTTTTGGTTATTTTATTTTGATATTTAACACAAAAAAAAAAAAAAAAAATGATAAAAACGAAGAAAAAGAAAAAACTAGCATAATTGAAGCAAATAAAGTATCATTTCTTATTCCATCATATATGGAGGATAATGATAAAATAAAAATTTTTTTTCAAATTTTATTTGTAACATTATTAGATTTAGGAGTTTCAATATTTTTAAGCTTTCCATTCAAAAATAATTGTAGTTTAAATCATTTCATAAGACCTTTTCAATTGATGATAAATACAATATTATGTTTTTATTTTTTAAAATTAAAAATTTATATTCATCAAATTTTATCTATTTTAATTATAATAATAAGTGGATTTTTTTTATATTTTGGAGAATTCCAAAAGGATAAATCTAAATGTTATCAAGAAGAATTTTTTTTAAAATATTTTATCGGTTTTATTTTAAGTGGTTTTTTAGATATAACTGAAAAAAAAATATTAAATTATATTTCCCCTTATTTATTATTATTTTTAAAAGGTTTTATGGGAATGATTATAAATTTAATAATCATTTTTTTAATGGAGCAAAACTTTTCACTCTTTATTTCGAATGTGAAAGATAAATTTAAAAATATTTTATATATTCCTTTCATTTTATCAAGTACTTTTTTTAATATATTTTTTGAATTAACTTTAGAATATTTAACTCCTACTCACACTTGTATTGGAGATATTTTATTTTCTATTCTTTATTTTATTTGGAGTTTTCATCAAACAAAAATTTTAATATTATCAATAATTGGATATATACTTTTATTTTTTGCATGTGTTTTATTTAATGAATTTATAATTTTAAATTTTTGTGGATTAAATGAAAATACCAAATTTGAAATTGATAAAAGAACAAAAGTCGATAAAAATTTTACTATTTCAAAATCAAATTCGGACTCACTGGATGATGAATTTGTGGATATAAATAATTTATATTGATAAATTATCATTTAATTTCTTTCTTATTCATTTTGTTATTGATATATAATGAATTTTTCAAATTTTAGTGTTCTTATTATAAAAAATAAATAGTTTTGATACCTCATTTATATATTATTATTTGTTTTTTATTAATTATTTTATAATAAATTTTAAAGTTTGTTTTAATATAAAAATTTAAGAATTCCTTCTTTTTTAAATTTCATTATTTATATTTTAACATATTTAAAATAAAAATTCGATTTTATCATTTATATGTTATATATTATTTTTTCCATAATAAACCTTTCATTTATTTATTTATTTATTAATAAAAGATTTAAGATAAATACATCTTTTAATAAATAATAATTATTCTTTATTGTCCAATTGTAGAATTAAAATAGAATAAATTATTTTGATTAATTGGATATTGATTATTATTTTGAAATAAATTAATGTTATTTAAAACATTAATATTAAAATTATTAAAAGTCATTAAATTATTAATATTATTATAAGAACAAGAATATGAAGTTTGAGAAAAATTATCAATTAAAGGATTATTATTATTATTATTATTTTCTTTATTATCTCTTGTTAATAAATTTACCATTTCATTACAGCTTAAATTCTTATTTTTATTACAAATAAAATTATTCTCTTCATTTTTTTTATTTTTTCCATATTCAAAAATTAAATTATTGTTAATTTCCCTGAAAATATAATCTGAATTGTTTTTATAACTTCCTTTATTCATAAAATTTTGAAAAAGAAAAAAGTGATTATCCTTAATATGAATAAGCATATGATTTTTTAAAATTCCTTTTCTTCTATAATTTTTAAAGCAAATAGGGCATTTAAAAGGTTTAATTCCAGTATGAGAAGTTAAATGGTCTCTTAATTGCCCAAAAGCTTTAAAAGATTTAGAACATAAATTACAATGAAAAGGTCTTTCTCCAGTATGAATTCTTATATGAGTTTTTAAATTTCCTTTTTCATTAAATTTTTTATTACAATATGAACATTTAAATGGCTTTATTCCAAAATGTGTTCTTAAATGAGCTATCATTTTATTTTTGTGATTATATATTTTTTCACATCTTTTATATGGACATTTATATCTTTTTAATTGAGGATTTACTTTTTGTTTTATTTCTAAATTTTTTTAAGATATATTTTTACCTTTGAATATAAAAAATATCGGATATTCTTTTGAATAATTTTGATTATGATGTTCCATTTTTAGGTAATTAATATCTTTTTGAAAATGAGAATTAATTATTTAAAATTCTTATATATATATAAATTTTTAACTTTAAAAAAAACTTTGTTTTAAATATAAAAAATCTTATTTAATGATAATATTTGTAAATCAGAAGTTTGAATTGTTAACTTAAAAACAATAGAATTTCATATAAATATTATTATTTCAAAATAAAAATGTTTTTTTTGTTTTATATTTTTTTCAAATGTGATAATATATTAAAAATTAACATTAAAAACTTATTATCCATTTTTTTAATAAATGGTTTTTATCAATATTAATAAATATATTTAAACATTTTAAAAAAGCAATCATTTGAATTAAAATGTCAAAATCTAATCTTAAATTTCTAAAACAATTATATTAAATGAAATATTTTAATTAAATCATCATAGTTATTACATGATGTAATGGACATTAAAAGTTTTATAATATTAATGAATTTAATATAAATTTAATTTCATATTATTTTTAATTATTTTTATTATTTTTTTATTAAAAGTAAAATTATGAAACAATTAATAATATAAAAAATATATGATTTCTTATTATTCTTATTTAAGAATCTTATTAAATTATAAGGATTTTAATTATTTATTTCTTAATTATTAAATTAAAATTTCTTCATAACTTTCAATAAAAAAATTGAATTAAACTCAAGATAATTTTTAATAATGAAAAAAAATTGAATTTTTTAAAATAGATTTAAAAACCTAATTAAATTTTTATAAGAATTTGAATAATTAAAAAAATAAAATGTCAAGTTTTGATTTTAATAATAACAATAAGTTGAGTGAAATAAAAGAAAGATATTTGGATTTCAATAAAAAGCAATATTACTTAGCATCAGTGGATGAAAATGTAGATATGTTACAAAAAAAACAAATTAATGATTTAACAAATTTTTTAATAGGATTAAAAAGTGAATATGATAATTTAATATTAGAAAGAAGAAAAATAGAAAAGGAAAGAGATAATTTAGAAAAACAAATTGACTCAATAAATACAATGGATAATAAAACAAAAAAAAAAAGTGAAGAAGCAAATTTTATGAATGATAATATTAAAGAAGCAATAAATGAAAATCAAAAAAAATTAAAAGAAGAATTATATAATACAAAAACTTTAAATGCAATGATTGAAAAATTAAAAATAGATATTGAAGGAAAAATAAAAGAAATGAATAAATGTGAAGGAAATCAAATAAAATTAAAATTGAAATTACAAAGAGAAAAATTAAATGAGAATGAAATAAGAGAAAAAAATAATCAAATATATAATAAAATAACTGAACAAAAGAAGAAAAATAATTTTTCGAAAAATGAATATGATCTTAAATTAGGCTATTATAAAACAATAATAAATCAAAAATGGATGTTTATAAATAGTTCTAATGAAAGATATAAAAGACAAAAAAAAATTGCCCATGATGCAAAAAATTCAATTAATGATAAAGAAGAAATTAATAAAAGACATACTTTACATTTATTATATTTGTTAGACAATTATCTTAATAAGAAAATGGAAAAGCAATTAAATCAAAATATTGAATTAGAAGATGCTTTTAGAAAAATTAAATTATATTCTGGAACTTCTAATTTAAAATTAATGGTTGATAAAATTATTCAAAAAGATAAATATTTTAATTATACTATTAGTAGAGTTATTAATAAAGAAAAAGAAAAAAAATTTTTAGAAAAAAGAATCAAAGAATTAAATATTCAATTGAATCAATTAAAAACTTCTCTTGTTATTAAAGAAAATGAAAATAATGATAAAGAAGTAAAAGCTATTAAAACATTTGATATTGAAAATAAAAATTTAAATTTAAATTTATTAAAAGAAGAAAAAGAATTAAATAGAAAATATATTGAAAATCAAAAAATTTATTCAAATGTTTCTTTAAAATATGATCAAGTCATAAATAATATAAAAAAACTATGTGAAAAAAATACATTATTAAATTCTGAAGAAAACTCAAATATAAATTTAATTTCTGATAATTCAAATCAACAATCTATTAATAATACTGCTAATATTGATTTAAATAATGAAGATAATATTATTAATTTATATAATGATTATTTAATTGAATCTGAAAAAACTATTGATATTCTTTTCTTATGTCATAATAAAAATAAATTTATAAATATGTTAAAAGAGAAAGAAATTGAAGAAAGCCTAAAAAATAATAAAAAAATTAAAAATAAATTAACTGATAAAATTCCTAAATTTAATAATAGTGAAAAGAATTTAAAAAATAAAAAATATTCTGAAATGGAAGAAATGGAATTTATTAATGAAGAAAAAGAAGAAAAAATTCAACAACAAATATTTAATCAATATATGAATACTCAAAGAAGAAAAGTTGAATTATATATAAAAAATGAAAGGGAAAAAAGATAATTATAATATTTTTTTGAAAATAAAAGATTTATATTAAACTTTTTTTTTAAATTGAATAATAAATCACAATAAAATCATTTTTTATTTTTATTAGAACTTGAAACAAGAAAAAAAAGCAAATAACCATTCTTTAATTTTTTTATGTCATTATTTTTTTAAATAATATTTTCTTCATATAATTAAAAAATTGATATTGTTTAAATTGATAAATAAATGATTTTATCACATTTTATTAACTTAAGAAAATAATAAAATTATTTATTTTTTTAAGAATAAAAAATTTTTGTATTATTTAAATATATTAAAAAAAAATATTTAAAAAAGAAGAATATTACTTCTATTTCCCCTAATAAGAAGATTATTAAATCTATTAATTCTAATGTAAGAATTGCTTTTTCTATATTATTATTGAACAAAATAGAAAAGAGAAAATTTGAAATATTATTGTAAATAACAAATATAAAGTTTTTATAGAATATTTCCTCTTTTTAAAAAAATATATATTAAAAATAGAAAAAAAGTATTTGTTAAAATTAATTATTTCAAAAATTTGTTTATTTATAAAAAACGTAAATTAAATATGATTAATATATCAAACAAAAAAAATATAAATCAAAAAATAAATTAAATTAATTAATTATATATTAGACTGAACCGATTTATTTTAATAAATAATAAATGTCGCAGAGTTTGATGAAAAATGAAGAATCAAGAAATAATGATCAAATAAATAATTTATTAAACTCTCCAATAATTTCAAAAAGAATTCCTGAAATACAACCATCACCTTTTATATTATGCTCAAAAAAAAAAGTATCTGACAATAATATTTTAGAAAATTTAAAAGAAAAAAAAATAAATATAATTGAATCTATTTCAAATCAAGAAACTGATAATGAAATAAATTCAAGTGATGAAGAAAATTTTTTTCAAGAAAAACAAGAAAATATTAAAAATGAAGGAAAAAAATTATGTATTCTTGATATGTTAAAAAAAATTTCAAGGAAAAATATTATTAGAAAATTACAATGATTTATAAAATTTCATTTATTTTATTAAAGTATTGATTGTTAATAATAGTAATTTCAGGTTATAATATTAATATAAAGAGTTTAAATTTATTAATTTGCTTTTAATTTTTTCAAAAAAAGGAGGTTTAGTTTGTTAATATTTTATTAGGTATATTTTTATTTTATATATATATTTAAAATAGTTTTTCTTTCAGTTTTTTGCTTTTTTTTTTATTTTTTTACTTTTTTATTTTCTAAAGTGAATGAAAGAAAATAATTTATTTATTCCTTTTTTTCCATAAAAATATGAATATTAAAAAAATGAAAGGTATTAAAAGTATTATGAATGGATAAAAGAAAAAATCACAGGATTCAAAAAATAAACTTTTAATTTTTTTAAAAAAATTGCTAATGTATTAACTTATCTATATATTCTTCTATATTTTATTGATTTTTAGTAATAATTAGAGAATTGAAGATATATTGATTTAATTGTATTTAATGATTTATTTTTTTTTCTTTGATTTATTATTTTTATTACTTTGATAAAGATTTGTTTTTCATTTCATTACTTTCTTTTTTTTCTTTCATATAAAAGAAATTTTAATTAAAAACAAAAATATATAATTAATTATAAATTTTTTTTAATGCAATTAATTATTATCTTTTAATTTATTGTAAATAAAGGTTTATTTGCACTTCTATTTCCTTGAGATTATTTTAGAAATATAACCAATGAAATCTTCAAATTTATGTTTTATGATTTGAAAATAAATTTCTTTTATGTGATGATCTCCAAAATATTCTTTTAAACATATTATTATTATAATATTTAGAAAATAAATCAAATTTTCTTTTTTCTTTATGAATAATTGTAGACATTGTTCTCTTTTTTCAATTTCATTCGTTGAAACCCCCCATTGAATTATTTATTACTCAATTATACATTTTTTTTTTAAATAAATGAGAGAGTGGATTTTTTTGCGTCCTATTCGCCTCTCGTCCCCGGACGCATCCCAGGACACTTTCAGGACGCGAAAATAATTTTATACAAATAAAAGAAAAAAATATGTATTATTATCAATTTTTAAAAAATTAGT
>JAEEGL016218518.1_pt1 | contig 14640 bp, 10 predicted proteins | sample 9134231 | NCBI WGS metagenome assembly JAEEGL01 (sample SAMN16246548, study PRJNA631951) | gut metagenome | biome: gut microbiome; feature: rumen; material: fiber-attached | host: Bos | place: Iran: Karaj | collected 2018-10 | reverse complement strand
TTCGCCACGGGAACACCTATCTCGAACAGTATGACCGAACTTTACACTATGATGCGCTATTTGCAGTCGGATACGCTCTCGCGTATGGGAATGCAGAACTTTGATGCCTGGGCTGCAAACTTCGGAGAGGCTGTGACCGCTATCGAGCTTGCTCCCGAAGGTACGGGATACCGCGCAAAGACGAGGTTTTCTAAATTCTTCAATCTTCCGGAGCTTATGAGCGTATTCAAGGAAGCCGCTGACATCAAGACTGCGGATATGCTTGACCTTGATACTCCCGATGCCCATTTCCACAATATCGCGGTTGAGCCTACGGAGTTACAGAAAGACATGGTCTCGGCTCTCTCCGAGCGTGCAAAAGCAGTACACGAAAGGACTGTCGAGCCTGAGCAGGATAATATGCTCAAAATCACAAACGACGGGCGTAAGATAGGACTCGATCAGCGCCTTATAGACCCGGCTCTCCCCGATGACCCCAATTCAAAGGTTAATGCCTGCGTAAGTAATGTGTTCAGGATATATGAGGAGAATAGCGATACAAAGGCAACACAGCTCATTTTCTGTGACTTTTCTACCCCGAAAGGCGACGGTTCTTTCAATCTCTACGATGATATTCGTGCGAAGCTCATAAATATGGGCGTTCCGAAAGACGAGATAGCCTTTATTCACGAAGCCGATACCGAGGTCAAGAAAAAGGAACTGTTCTCCAAAGTCCGTAAAGGCCAGGTGCGTGTCCTCATAGGCTCGACTGCCAAATGCGGAGCCGGTACGAACATTCAGGACAGGCTTATAGCACTTCACCACCTGGATTGTCCCTGGAGACCTTCTGACCTGGAGCAGCGCGAAGGTCGTATTATCCGTCAGGGCAACACAAATAAGGAGGTCGATGTGTTCCGATATGTGACAAAATCGACTTTTGATGCGTATCTTTATCAAATGATAGAGAACAAACAGCGTTTTATATCGCAGATTATGTCCTCAAAATCCCCTGTTCGCTCCTGTGAAGATGTGGACGAGGCTACGCTCTCTTATGCCGAGGTCAAGGCGCTTTGTGCGGGAAATCCGCTCATCAAGGAGAAAATGGACCTGGATGTAGCTGTAACAAAGCTGAAAGTGCTGAAAGCAAATCACAAATCTATGCAGTACAGGCTCGAAGATAGCGTCAGAAAGACCTTCCCGCAGCGTATCCGTCAGACTGAGGAGCGTATAGCGGGATATGAAGCCGATCTTGCTCACCTTAAAACCGTTCCGGCGGTATCCGAAGGCATATCCCCTATGGTAGTGCTGAATCAGACTTATACAGAGAGGGAGAGCGCAGGAAAAGCGATACTTGCAGCCCGCGCTCTTATAAAGGGCAAGGAAAGCGTGGACATAGGCTCTTACAAGGGCTTTGATATGTCAATGTCGTATGACAGCTTTACGCAGAACTTCGTATTACAGCTAAAAAACGAGATGACATATACTATCATACTCGGTGACAGCGAAATGGGTAATGTCTCCCGTATAGATAACGCTCTTGACGGTATCGAAAACAATCTGATAAAGACGAGAGCGCAGCTTGATACGATCAATGCGGAGTTTGAGACAGCCAAAGCGAGCCTCGGAGCGCCTTTCCCTCAGGAGGAAGAATTACAGACAAAACTCAAACGCCTGGCAGAACTCGATGTTCTGCTGAATATTGACGGAAACGGCGAGACACGGGAACAGCCGGAACAGGAAGATAAGCCCGAACAGACGGAAGAAGCAGCTGACAAAAAGCCTGGAATGCCCGTTAAGAGCGATAAACAGGAAAGCGCAGACCGCAAACCGTCTATTCTGGGACGCATAAAGCAGATAAAGGCACAGCAGAACGGTGAAAAGCGTGATGTACCGCCTGTTCCGAAAAAGGATAGAAAAACGCTCTGACAGAAGCCTAAGTCGTGGGTAGGGTAACTACCCTACTCATTGATAGTGGACGGTGCAGAACGCAAAAAATCCTCGATTTTCGCCCCGAAATTGGACATTTATTTCAAACATTAAGGTGGTGATACTATTCCAAGAATGTCAAACAAGAAGAAAGAGGAAAACAGCTACTTTCTCAATGAAAAGAACAGAATGTGCTATAACAAGCGGTGCAAAGCATGTAAGAACGCCTGCAAACAGAGCTTTAGGGCAATAATTGTCGATTGCCCGCATTTTAGATCAAGAAAGTGCAGATAACTATAAAGCCGTCTCCGACAGCATTTGTCGGGGGCGGCTTTTTTATTGTTCTGATTTTTTTAATGAACGCACCAACAGAAGCAAAGCGTCCGCACTATCGTTTGACATTGTACGAAAATACTCTACTATCTCCTTCTCAGCGTCATTAAGATAGGTAACATTGCTTTCTTCGTTAAAAAACTCCGACATTGTGATACCGAGAGGTTTTACAAGTCTGCACAATGTTTCCACAGAGGGGTGCTTCTCGTTTCGCTCAATGCTGTTTATATGTGATGTGGATATTCCAGTATCCTGCGATAGTCTATAAACGCTGATATGCTTTTTCTGCCGTATATCTTGTAATCTTTTACCTATGTCCATAATAATACCCTTCTTTGGATTGGATACTAATATTATAATACAATCAACCGCAAAAATTAACTGAATTATAGCGTCCGTTAAAGCTAATTTTAGTGTTGACGGTGTGCAATTTTAGTGTTATAATTATAGTACTATAATTGCAGGAGGGGCAGTTATGACAAGTGCTTGTTTTACGGGACATAGAAGCATTACGAGCGATATAAAGCAGCTTCAGGCAGATATGTATGGCAAGCTCGAAAGAGCTATCAAAAACGGTGGTATAGCTAATTTCTTTGCCGGAGGCGCAATAGGCTTCGATACAGAGGCGGCAAAAACTGTTATAGCCCTACGGGAAGTCTATCCACAAATCACACTTAACCTTATTTTACCTTGTTGCGCCGAAGATCAGACGCAGAAATGGACAGAAGAACAGCGAAAAACCTACTATGATATTCGAAATAGGGCTGATAGTGTTGAATATACCGCCGATAGGTATTATAACGGCTGTATGCAGAAACGCAACGCCCGCCTTGTAGAGTTGGCGGAGTTCTGTTTTTGCTATTGGGACAGTACGAATCAGCGGAGTGGCACCGCTCAAACGGTAAAATACGCATTGAATAAGCCTATTCAAGTTTGGAACTTTTATAATAACAGATTGGAGAAATGAGAATGGATCAGAAAAAACGGTTAAATGATATGACTGATGAGGAATTAGACGAGTTGGATGTTGAATTGATGTCTGATGAGGAAATTGAAGCCATTGAGGATTATCTGCGCTCTTTATTCACACCGGAGGAATTGCGTGAAATGTTCACTACAAAAAACACAGCAAAGATTGAGGCAAACTTGAGAAACAGAAAAATGCAAGCATTATGACAGCATAAGTGCTTTACCTATACAGGTTTAGCTCGCTATTAACAAAAACATCTACCATAAAAGCCGTTTCCGACAGCATTTGTCAGGGGCGGCTGTTCTTTTTTGTGTCAATTGTCCTAATATCGGGACAATACAGCCTTATGCGGATGAAAATTGCGCCGAAATGCTTGATAACACCAGACTTTTTATGATATTATTTCAGTAAAGATTGAAAAATAGTATGCTTTTTTTTTCAAAAATGTATTCAGTATTATAATTATTGAAAGACTGATGTGCTATATTAAGAGTGCAAGAAATGAATATGATGGTGGTACAGCGATATGTGGAAAGACAGTATAGAGATAGCTCGTCATACGAAAGGCGATGATGTTGTTGCGACTTGAAAGCGGCAAAACGATCTTTTTTAAATCGGATTATATATGAATGCTTTCAAGCTATTTTTCCGGTTGACATTTTACTGTATTTGTGATATACTATAATAGTATATTTATGCGCTGTGAAAATCTTGTGCAATATCACGGTTTTACCTTTGCTTGAATCTTAGATTGCGAATTAAATATAACTTGTCAATGAGTATTCATATCACCTCAAAAAGGAGATGTTTATTATGCATAAGTATAAGGAAAATAGACCAACTGCTGATGTACTTATGAACTCTATGCGCTCAATGGGATATACATTTGAAAGCGCCATTGCTGATATTGTAGATAATAGCATAAGTGCTCATGCTACAAGTATTGAAATTCGTTTTCCGGTTGATCCGTCCGATTGTTTTGTAGCAGTGTGTGACAATGGTGAAGGAATGACCGATTCAGAATTAGTAGATGCAATGAAATATGGCAGCGAATTAAAAAGCGATAATCGTTGTGATGATGATCTCGGAAGATTTGGATTAGGTTTGAAATCAGCCTCACTCTCTCAATGCAGAAAACTCACTGTGTTAAGTAAAAAGGATGAAAAAGTCTCTGCTTATATTTGGGATATGGATGTTGTTATAAATAACAAGAATTGGTATATGCTTGAGTGTAGCGAAGAGCAGATTTGCAAATTGAGATTTTTTGACTATCTTGAGAATAAACAGTCTGGTACTGTTGTACTTTGGGAAAACTTTGATATTATTCAAAAATCAAGCGGCGATGTTTATGCGGAATTAAGTGCTTATGCAGAAACGGTATCTGATTATCTTTCATTGATTTATCATCGCTATTTGAATAAGGATGGAAAAAATAAACTAAACATAATAATAAATAATTACAAAATTAAAGGTAAAGATCCATTCCTTGAAAACCACAAAAAAACAACAGTAAGGCGGAGAATCGAGTTGCCGGTTAAGGATTCTCACGGGGTTGAACGGATGGTAGTAGTACAACCATATGTACTTCCATTTCAAAAAGACTTATCAAAAGAAGATAAAGAATTATCAGGAGGCATTGAAAATTATAGAACAAAACAAGGATTCTATATATACAGGAACGAGCGGTTGATTGTTTGGGGAACTTGGTTTAATAGACATAGGGATGAATTAACTAAATACGCGAGAATACGCGTAGATATTCCGAATACCCTTGATGATATATGGAAAATTGATATAAAAAAGCAGAATGCTAATATCCCTAAAAGTATTAGAAAGCGATTAACTAAAGCTGTTGATGAAGCGATGGATATTGCAATAAAGACTCAAACATTTCGCGGAAGGGTTGAAAAGCCTAATGAAAAAATTGATTATATTTGGGACAGGATAAAAGGTAGAGAAGAGCATTATACATATAAAATAAATCGAGATTCTAAAATATTTGACTTGATTAAATGTAAAGTTGATGATGCTGTATGGAACGATATTGAAATGGTGTTAGAAGAAATAGAAAATGCTGTTCCGTATCAACAGATATACATTGATAAGTCACAGAATACAATAAGTGAAGATTTCGATGATGATGATGAAAGAAAAGCAGAGATTAGAGATAAGGCAGAGATACTTCTTCAGCTATCATTGTCATTGGGAAATGACAGCAAAGAGAATATTATTAACAGATTGTTCGAATCGGAACCATTTTGCAAATACCCTGATATAAAAGATCAGATGTTGGAGGAATTGAAATGATTTCAGATTATTCAAGGATAAGCATACTTACATCAGCAGTAAATAAGCTGATAGAATTAGGTCATAAAGAAGATTCATTAGATGAGGATTCGATATATGATATAATTGATAAAGCGTTATTTATTGTTGGCTCTGGGCTGGAGTTTACAGATGAAGAAAAATCTGAAGTTGTAAAAAACATCACATATCAGTACCAAATAAAAACATCACCAGGATACAGTATCCTTTCTGACTATGAACAAAGTAATTGGTACAGTGATAGAAAAAGTAGAGGAGAGTTAGGAGAAGAAAAGTTTTGGTTAAGATATAGGAACTATCTTGTAGATGAAAAGCATTTTAGTCCGAGCGTAGTAGCAACACTTGGCGAGGAAACTCTTGACCAAAAGCTAATGAACTATATTCTCGACCCTAATATTGACACAGATCAGCCGCTCCTTAAGCGCGGTTTAATTATCGGAGATGTTCAGTCTGGTAAAACATCAACATATATAGGATTTATGTGTAAAGCAGCGGACGCAGGATATAAAGTATTTATTCTACTCACAGGAACAATCGAATCATTAAGACGCCAAACTCAGGAACGCGTTGAGGAGGGTTTTATTGGAATTGATTTATCATCTGATGATACAGGAGGAAAACGCGTCGGAGTCGGACTTGATAACAAGGAAATAATGGCTATGTCCTTAACATCGAGGACTAATGATTTCACTGGAAATAATGATAAAAATGTTATTTCTCTGCTCAATACCAAAAATGCAGTAGTATTTGTAATCAAGAAGAACTCAACCACATTACAAAAGCTCACAAAGTGGCTTGTCACCTTGAACGCAGATAAATTAACTCAGAAAATAGATCTTCCAATGCTAATGATTGACGATGAGGCTGATAATGCTTCAATCAATACGAGTAAGGATAAAGAAGATCCAACAAAGATTAATAAACTTATAAGAGACCTGGCAAATGTTTTCACAAAATCGAACTATGTCGGTTTTACTGCAACACCATTTGCAAATGTTTTTATCGACCCCGAAAAGACAGAAAATATGGTGAATCAGGACCTTTTCCCTGAAGATTTTATTGTTGCATTACCTACTCCGAGTAATTATATTGGTGCAGAAAAAATATTTGAAAAAAGTGGAGAATATCACTCACAGCTGATTTATATAAATGATGCCGGAAGAGAGGAAGAAGACGGCTTTTCTTTCTATTTTCTTCATAAAAAAGAATGGCGTGGTGAGCTTCCTTATAGTTTGACCGATTCGATATATACTTTTTATCTTGCAAATGCTATCAGAGATTTACGCGGAGATAAAAAGGCGCATCGGTCAATGCTTATTAACATTTCTCGATTCATTAAAGTTCAAAAATATATAAAAGAAGAAGTTGACGATATTCATACCCAGGCTTATCGTTCTATAAAATTCAATCTTTCTGATGATTTTGAAGAATCAATGAAAGATCCGGTGTTAAAAAGAATACATAGAAACTGGGAGGAACAATACTCTAATCTTGAATTCACTTGGGATGAGATTGCTGATGTTCTTTTGTCATCAATCGAAAACATTCAAATTCGAGTTGTGAACAGTTCGAAGAATTCCGAGAAACTTGAATATCCACCAAACGAAAGCCTTCGGGTTATAGCAATAGGCGGACTTGCTTTGTCTCGCGGATTGACCCTTGAAGGCTTGGTAACAAGCTACTTCTATCGAAATACAAGCACATATGATGTTTTGATGCAGATGGGAAGATGGTTTGGATATAGACGAGGATATGAGGATATATTCAGAATTTGGACGCACAAAGCCTCTGCTGATTGGTATGGAGAGATTTCTGAAGCAACGAGGTTGTTGAAGGCAGATATGCATACTATGCGTGAGTATGGTCAAAAGCCAAAAGATTTTGGAATCAGGGTTAGGAACGATTCTTCCGAATTAAGTATAACAGCTTATAATAAAATGAGAAACGCGACGGACGCATTTGAGACCATTAGCTATTTTGGGGGGCATTTTGAAACACCATATCTACATTATAGTGCTGAAAAGAACATTCAAAACTATAATTTGTTGTCATCCTTTGTCGAAAATTCAGTTAATGACGGTTTGCAATTTGACATAGAATTTCCGGATGAGAATAAAGGAAGATATGTATTAAGGGGCATTCCTAAATATCAAATCATTACATTTTTAAACAGCATGAATATCTCACGATATAATACTAAATTTGACAAGAAACAAATAACCAGTTTTTTGACCAATTGTGCTGATAGTTCTCTTGATTTGTTTGATATTATCTTCATTGAGGGTAAAAGAAGCAAAGATAATAGCTCAGTTAAGATTTGTGGAAAGGAAATTTATCTCACAAGCAGAAACCACTGTAAAATTGACTCAAACGAGGACAGACTCAGTGTCGGTCGCCGTGGCAAACTGGCTGGTCCAACTGATGGTAAAGCGGGGATAACTGATTTTAACGGTCATAGCAGACAGGAGATTATTGATAGAGCTATCGAGGATTATAAAGAATATTATTGGGAATGTAACGGATACCCATTTGACGAAACCAAAAGTATGCCTTCGGATATGTGGTTTGCTTTCATTAAGGATAGGCGACCTGCATTGATGGTATATTTAATTGATATTGGATTTGAAGATGATGACGCAACACAGAAGAGACAAATTGAACAGTTCAAAAACCAAATGTGCGGTATTCCTGCTGTTGGACTTGCGTTAGGTGTTCCAAAGAGTAATAATGGGGATAAAGTCGCTATGTTCAAATATAAGACAAATAAAATATATAACTATTTTGAAAAAGACGAGATACTTGCTGATTCAGAAGGTGATGTTGAATAATGGGTATTAAAGATGACTTTCAGAAGTTTACAAGAGCTGGTTATTTTTCGCGAATTGATACCGAGCATCCGTTGGAATTACATATAGGATTAGACGATTCCGGTGATGAATCAATCGAATTGCGTCACAACTGTCCTCCGCATAAAATTCGCAGTACTGGAGTAATAGAGATCAATCAGTATAAAAAGGAAAAGTACAATACTATCCGTTTTTCGCTAAAGGATGAAGAATCAAAGACTCTTTTTTATATGTTTTGCGAGGATATTATTGAGAATACGAGAAGCATTCAAAATCCATCGGAAGGCTATTCGGCTATTATTAACAGGTATCATTTATGGCGAAAAATGTTTCACGGAAAAAACTCCAATTTGCTTACTGAAATAGAAATAATGGGGCTCATTGGCGAGCTGTTATTTCTTAGCGGACCGTTGAAAGATAGAATAGGTATCCAATCAGCGCTACAAAGTTGGAGTGGTCAAGAACTAACACATAAAGATTTTTCTTTCGGAAATTCCTGGGCAGAGATTAAAACAATATCTCGTGGGAAAAGTAGCGTGAGAATATCGTCGTTAGAACAGCTTGAAAGTGCTAATGATGGTGAACTCGTTGTGTATTCGCTTGAAAAAATGAGTGAGAATTATGTAGGAATTACACTAAACGGCTTGGTCAAACAAATAAAAAGTATGTTTGGAGTATTATCTGACGAAGAAAAGTTCTTTTCTCAATTGGCAATAAACGGATATACAATGAATGATTACTATGACAATTATGTTTATGAGTTGAGCGGTGTAAAGCATTATGCTGTTACAAGCGACTTCCCTCGTATCACAAAAGATAATATTCCTGATGCAGTTGTTAAATTGTCTTATGAGCTTTCATTAGTTGAATTATCTGAATTTGAAATAGAATCATAGTTTAGGAGAAGAAAATGGATTACGAAGAATATAAAAGAGATTTTCTTTATTCCCTTCGCAACGAATCGGCTATCAATGATACAGATACCGAGGATGAGTTTATTAATCGTGCCTTTGATATTTTGACAACATTTGATGAGATAACAGATCCCCAAAGGATTAATATGGGAGATAAAAGGTGCCGCGGCAACAGGTTAATGAGGATAAACGGCTATTCATTTGATGAAACGGATCATAGCTTGATTCTATTTATATCGGATTTTCAAGACCTTGAAACAACTGAAAATTTGAGTATGACTAAAGTTGATGAATTGTATTGGAGAATGTACTACTTCTTGGATGAAGCGTGCAATGGTAGAATAAGCGATTATATTGATGAAGCCGATCCTGACGGTATAGTGCAGTTATCAAAAATGATTCGCGCCAGATTATCTGCTCAAAATACCGAGGAAGAGATACTAAAGATAAAATTCTTCATTTTGACCAATAAAAGTTTGGATTCAAAATTGCTGAATACAAATCTGCTTGAAACAACCACAAGAAAAAGCAAAAGTAAGTCATCGAGAACAATTAAAACAACCAAAAAGATAAAAAAGGACAGTTTCAATGATAAGCCGATAGAAATAAACTTGTGGCATTTGGAACGCTTTTATGAGATGGAAACATCGAATAATGATGATCCTATTTTTATTGATATTCCTAATGATTATGGGGATATGGGATTTAATGGAATTCCGTTTATAAAAGGCAACATTGGAGATAATCTTGATTATGAAGCATATATTGCGATTATTCCAGGAAAACTGTTGTCTCAGATATATATAGATTATGGAAGCAAGGTCCTTGAAGGAAATGTTAGAGCTTTTTTAGGTACGAAAAGTGCGAAAGGCGTTAATAGTGGTATTAAACGAACTATTAACAACGAGCCTGAAAACTTTTTTACATATAACAATGGAATAGCTACAACAGCGTCCGATGTTACTATAGATGATATAAACGGTGAAATGCTTATTACTCAAATTACCGACCTTCAAATAATAAATGGAGGTCAGACTACAGCTACATTGGCTGAAGCTGTATTGAAAAAAACTAATGTTGATTTGACAGGAATTTTCGTGCCTATGAAACTTACTGTCATTCCTGACAGAGAGACTGAAACAGAAGATGGTATTAGACTATACGATTCTATGATTTCAAACATAGCTAAGTATGCGAACAGCCAAAACAAAGTTACAGCAGCTGATTTGTTTTCAAATGATCCGTTCCATGTCAGAATGGAAAAGATGTCTAAAAAATATTTGGCTCCTCCGGCTAAATATAATATCCCTACAGGCTGGTATTATGAGCGTTCCCGTAAGAAATACGATCAGGAGGAGATGAAGTTAACCGCTGCAGAAAAGAAAAGATTTGAGATTAAGTTTCCTAAAAAGCAGAAAATAACAAAAGAAGATCTTGGTAAGTATATAACAACAATAAAATGCAGACCTGATATTGTTTCTAAGGGCAAGAATTGGGTGATTAAGCAATTTGGCGCTGAGGTGATGGAAGAATATAAGAACAACAAAGAAGCGTTCAATGAATTCTATTTTCATAAGTGTATTGCAGCTGCAATTATTTTTATTGCTGTTGACAGTTACCTTGAGGAAAACAAAAGCACAATAAAAAAGCCTACAAATTTCTGGTATAAAGCTGGAGGATATAAAGGTAATATAGTTCCATACACTATTGCAAAGCTGATAAGTTGTATTCCGAATGGTTTCACATTAGATTGGGAAAGTATTTGGAGAAATCAATCTGTTTCTCCGGCTTTTATTCACGAAATAGAAACTCTTACTAAAATCACCAATGATTTCATTTGCGATAGTCACGGAGTTATTGTTACAGAGTATTGCAAAAAAGAACAGACTTGGCTTAGATTTAAGAATGAGGTTAAATATCAACCCTCTATGGAGTTCATGAGAGAATTAGTTCCGTTATCATATGTTGAGCAACAAGAGAATGCCTCAAGAAAAGAAGAGAAAGCCAATAACAACTACAAAGAAATATTAGATATATTTGCTCTTGGAGAACCGTACTGGCGTGAGGTTAATGCTAAAGCCAACAGCCTCAATTTGATGACAAACAAAGAAAAAAGTGATATTGTGAAATTGATACAGATGATTTCTAAGGGAAACATACCTTATTCAAGAACTGGCAATATTCCTTATGCAGTAATGGAGATTTTAAAGTCCGCTAAATCGGTGGTTGAAAAGTTAGAAACAGAAGGGATTCACATCTAAATGGAGTCAAAGTATAATTTAGTTGAGCTTTTCAGTGGAATTGGAAGTCAAGCAAAGGCTATGAACAATATTGGTATGAAATTCGATGTTCGAGGCACTTGTGAATGGGATATTCATGCTATGATTGCATATGATGCAATACATAATTCTGTTGAATTGCTCGACGAAACGACGGAAATGAACAAAGGCGATTTATTGGAAGCGTTAAAAAAATATCGTCTTAGTAATGACGGAAAAAGTGCTATGGATTATTTAACATTAAAAACTTATTCCGTAGATACGCTAAGAAGAATTTATTCTGCAATAATTCGAAGCAATAATTTTGTTGATGTTGAATCACTGACAGGTAAGTCTTTACCGTCAAAAATAGATATATTAACCTATTCATTCCCTTGTCAGGATCTATCCAATGTAGGAGCATTTCACGGTTATAACAAGGGAATTGACAAAAACTCCGGAAGTCGTTCAAGTCTTCTTTGGCAGGTCGGAAGAATACTCCAGGAAATGAAAGAGCTTAACAAACATATGCCAAGATTTTTAGTTATGGAGAATGTTCCTGCACTACTTGCTGAAAGACATCGTGGCAATTTTAAAATATGGAGAGAAGATCTTGAAAGACTCGGATACATAAGTAAATATTTTGAGCTTAATGCTCACGATTTCGGGATGCCTCAAAATCGTCCGAGACTTTTGATGATTAGCGTCTTTGTAGGTAAAAACAAATCAAAAATCAATAAAATAAATCGTTATTTTGCTTCCAAAGAGCCTAAAGACATAATAAACGATTATATGTCATCTGAATACTATTGCGAACATAAAATTGAGGATTTTTTCAGAATTGATTATTCAAATAGCAAACTTCTTGCAGAAGCATTGGAGTGTAATCCTAATGACACAGTTTCTCGCAGGAAAATATGGGAAGAGAATCCTCAATTAGTATTGAAAGATAATGTTATTAATAAACAATATGATATGATTAGGACAATTACAACAAAGCAAGATCGTAATCCTAATTCAGGTAATTTGTATTTTGACTTGGGAGGTGCTGGGAAAAGTAAATTTAGATACTTGACTCCGAGAGAGTGTATGTTATTTATGGGGTTTACAGATGAAGACTACGAACACATAGTTATGAATAATCCTGAAATACACAAAGGCAGTGTTCTATTTCCACGAGATAAAATTATAAGAATGGCAGGAAACAGTATTCCTGTGAAGCTGTTGGAAGGCATTTTCTGGCAGATAAAGCTAATAGATGAGCAGGTGTTGAACTCCAATGGATGTACACGACAAAAAGACTCGCAGTTATAATATGTCTCAAATAAAGAGTAAAAACACCAAACCTGAAGAAAAGGTTAGGAAATATCTATTTAGAGAAGGTTTCCGTTATCGAAAAAATGATAAAAAACTTCCTGGCTCCCCTGATTTGGTGTTGCCAAAGTATAAAACTGTGATATTTGTTAATGGGTGTTTCTGGCATGGTCACGAAGGATGTAAATATTTTGTCGTTCCCCAAACGAATACCTCTTTTTGGATTAACAAAATAAATAAGAACATTATTCGTGATGATAAAAACAATTTTTTGCTTAAAGAATTAGGCTGGAATGTTATTACTATTTGGGAGTGTGAGCTAAAAAAAGATAGATTTGAAAAAACAGTTCAAAGTATAATAGCCACGATAAAAAAACAATAGATGTGGTTATTCCAACTCTCCTGAATGTTTCTTCCGTTGCTCTCGTTCAAGAGAAATATCCCGACCTAAAAGCGTATCGAGGTTTTTCTTGACGGTTTCAAGTTCGGAAAGCTCAGATTTTGCTTTGTGGTATTCTTCGTATAGTTTATCTTTTTCGGCGGTAAGACCCTTTTGTTCTGCGCGTAAGCTGCGGATCAATGGGAGCTTGCCGCCCTTTATTTTTTTGTCCAGATATTTTTTCGCTGCCGTATAAATAATAAGCTCGGATTCGTGTTCGCGGCGAAATTTATCCTTGAAAACAACGGTGTCAAGTTTATCAGCTACAGGCTTGTTTGTGCGGAAATCGTCAATGTTTTTTGCAAGCTCGTCGATTTCCTTTATCCGTTTCTCAATATCCTTGATGCGCTTGCGGCAATCGTCAGATTTTGTTTTGCAAGCGTCGAGCTTTGCGGAGAAAGAATCATAGTCAAGATTGTTCTCTACGATATAGTTGTAAGTCTTGGCAGCGTTCTTCAAATTTTGCAGTACAGCCCAATGTTCCAACCCTGCCGTATTGCCCTGGATATTTTTGAAAGCGGTCTCAATATCTATCATCAAAGAAATGCTGTTATCACGACTTGTATCAATGCGTTTTGCGCCGGCGATACGATTGCGTAATTGTTCCTCGGTATAATCCGTTCCTAAAGACTTCGAACGAATAAAACGCTCTTGTCCCTCTGCTCTGAACGCGATGTGTTTCCCGTCCTTAATCTCATAATTCTGCTGTTTCATCAACTCCAGGAACTCGTCCCATTCACGAGCCTTTATAACGCTCTTATCAATCGTTTCGCGGAGAAGCTGCTTCCAACTCTTACCCTGCACACGCTGTGTATGTTCGTAATGAGATATTCCTTTTTCTTTTGGCTCTGAAATGACAGAGAGCCCGTGTTCTTTGCATAGGCTGTCGCTGAGCCTGCGTATAAAATAATAGCTGCTCGGACTGCTGTTATATTTCTTATAATCCTTAAAGCTAACGCTGTTGAAAATGATATGATTATGTACATTACCCTTGTCAATATGGGTGGATGCGACATACTGATATTTGCCCTTTAATAACTTGTCAGCAAGCTCAATACCGATCTGATGTGCGGTATCAAAATCAACTTCCCCAGGAGAGAAAGACTGTATCAAATGAAAAGCAAGATATCCGCCCTCCTTGCCTGCGTGTTTTCTAACGGAATCGAACTGTTGGGTAGCTATTTCCGGCTCGCAACAGTAACCTGTACAGAGCATTTTTTCATCGGTTTTCTTGCTGTCCTCGATATAATCTAAAGCCTTGTTCAAGGTAACTTCAATTGGATGGATTTTAGTAATTGCCATATCTCCTCCTGCTGCCGTTTTATCTGCCTGATGT
>JAEEGL016045238.1_pt1 | contig 14640 bp, 9 predicted proteins | sample 9134231 | NCBI WGS metagenome assembly JAEEGL01 (sample SAMN16246548, study PRJNA631951) | gut metagenome | biome: gut microbiome; feature: rumen; material: fiber-attached | host: Bos | place: Iran: Karaj | collected 2018-10 | reverse complement strand
GTTCTTTAAAAAAGTGTTTGGAAAGTGAGGCTTTTTGGGTGTCGCTTATCTATTTGTTCTTGTTCAAGATAATCAGCGCAGCAATAACGCCCGGCACCCAGCCGCAAAGCGTGAGCAGAAACACGATGAGCATCGAGCCGCAGCCGCGGTCGTACACCGCCAAGGGCGGGAAGAGGATGGAAAGGAGGACTCGGAGGAAGGACATGGATTAAGAAGAATAGTGAAAAATGTTTTATTTGGCGGATTTGATTAATTTAGTAAGCTTAATCGCAGATAGTCTAAACCTATTTTTCCCCGAGAGGGAAGGAATATTCAAAGAATCCCATTCATAATGTTCAAATTCGGATTCTAGTCCTTTTGAATTGATTTCAAACATCAAATAGATGTAGTCTTGAGATTCTTCATCATCAGAAAAAGGATAATCCAGTTTCGCCAATTCGTTGTAATCAAAGACACGCGGGCCGTTAACCTTGAGTTTGTAGAGGTGTGATTCTCCGCTTTGGGTGTGTAATAACAAATATTTTGCCGAAACTATTTCTTTGTTTATGTGAATTGATCCTTTGCGAATGCCTGCACGTCCATTGTACAAGTTGTTCTTAAGAATCCAATCCAAATGCTCTTGGTTTTTATAGTATCCTAACAGGACGTATGTTTCATCAGGAATGAAGTCTCGGTTTTCTCCATAGGGTTCAGGCAAACTTTCCATCATCATGGAAGGATTCTCTTCTTTATGGATATCATACTCATAGTATGATAGTTTCTCGCGGTCTGACGTGCGGTCAAGCAAGTGTGCCTTCACTTCAGCTAGGAATTGCTTCAAATAAATGGAGTCCTCCTGCCAATGACCTGGTCGGATGCTGAAAGCGCCCAAACCCGGAACAATCTCATGGAAGCCTCGCAGTTCTTTGTTCTCAGTACCTGGATAGAGCACATAGGCGCCACTTGTCCTACGGATAGCATCTTTGTAAGCATGCATCTTTAATAGATCTCCACGCTTATAGATTCTTAATTCTTGATCTTGCTTTTCTTTGTCCAATTCTTCCGTGATGTTCTTGTCCAAGTCCTTATCTTCCAGTAGTACCTTGTTGAGCCTGTATTTTGCATCAAAATGAATATGGGTAATCAACTCCTGTTTTTCTGCTTCCTCTCGTGATATATGTCCTGGCCAAAGTGATAATGTATAATCTGGACGCATGGTCATCGTCCAACTTCCTGCCTTGTGAATGGGGTCATCATCTTCCTTTACCCTTCCGAAAGATCGGTTGTAATAAAACTCCACATTCAGTATACGCGAAAAAGTTTCTTGCCGTCCACTTACCATCTGCGTTTTCCCCTGTTTCAAATTCAAGTTGATGCCGTTTTCATCGATTTTTACCAAGTCTTGTTTGGCTCTCGGTTCAATGTTGAAGAACTCGCTCACCAACTCCAGTAATTTGAAGAACAGCCAGTACTCGTATAGCGTCGCCACGTTTTTCTTGCCAGCGTCATACACATCATCCCCTCCTGTCCAGTTCAACCTTGCTGCCAAGTCGAAAAGTAACCAGGCTTGCAGTACTTCACGATAGCCCTCTTTGCGTTGCAGCACAGGGCTGTTCATGTTCAAATGTGTGGGAAGTGAGATTTGGCGAAAAAATTGATTGTCAAGGTGGCTATATAATTGTTCTAAAGTCTGGTTTGCCTCCGCTTTCAGTTGCTCGTTGGCATTAGTAAAGCCTTTGATGTCTGAGCAGAAATTCACGAACGAGCGCAATACGAATTTCACGAACTGGTTTTCTTGGTTATCCGTCGTGTCGCGTTTATATTCAACATTTATGTTTCGTGGTACGCTAGTCAAGGTTTCAGGCAATCCCGACCGTATCCCAGCCGGAAGGTGAATCCTGTCAGTTCCAGATGCTATCTGTCGGATATTGTTGCGTGACAACCGCTTTACTCCTACGATATTTCTCTCAATGTTGGCGTCCGTCCATTTTCTCACAGGGTTGGAGATGATTTTGTGGATCGCTTCTGAAAACGACTCGCTGTCAATCAGCGAACGCACGAAAGAGAACCGCTGGTACAATGTCTGCGATGAGCAGTTTTGGTCAATCTCTAATTGTTGTGTTACGGGCGACCCCTGTTGCAAAACTAAGTCGGTGTAATATTCAGCTATTTCATCTAACATCAGTCGGTAGTCACTTCGATATTCCGACTTTATGCTCCTTATTTCCATGCTTACGCGCCCAACATGTTCCTTGGTATGCACATCCACCACGTTCAGCGTCAAGTGACCGACATAGATGCCCGTCGTCAGTGTGCCTTCACAGGCGTGATTTGTCGTATTGCGATGAAACTGCACAATTTCATTCTCTCTCTCAAATTGGCAACGACGGCCACTAGATTCGTCCACAAACTCGTATGTGTAGGTGCATCCTTCCACCAATTGGTATCTCGATTCACCTGCATACGGTTCGTCCTCCTTAAAGACTTTCGCCTTTGAAGATTGTGGGTATACCACCAATTTTACGTCGCTGGCTTTTCCTATGATTGGTATTTCGAGAGGTTCGTCCATATTATCTTGTATCAATTGTTGCTTTTTCTGTTGTTTCACGGAAATTTCACGGCGTCTTACGGAAACGCAAATCAATCATTTTATTGATTTTTAATATTATACATATCGGTTTCGCGTAATTTTCGCGTAATTTTCGCGTAATTTTCGCGTAATTTTCGCGTAATTTTCGCGTAGAATTTCATGTGTCTTTCCGTTCTGTGAGATGCCAAACTCGGTTTTTGTCTACATAGATGGTACCGTTTTCCCGTAGCACTCTCATTAGGTTATCGATTTTGTTTTTCTTCTGATTTTCTTTTAAAACATCGGGTAACTTGTTTAAAAGCAATGAGTTAAAATCTTTTCTCCTTAATGATGTATGGTCTTTGAGGGCCTTTACAATCAAGTCTCGGTAGTATTGGTCGTCAAAACCTTTCATAACGGTGTATTCTGCCTCTTGATGAGTGGCTTTCGCCACTCTTTTACTAATGTAAAGGTTGGGCTTTTTCCCTTCTATTAGTTTCATCTTCCGTAGCATGTCCAATGCCTCTTTGCTTATAGGTTTGCCCTTTTGGAATCGGTCAAGCAAAACCGTTGTTGTCAGATCCAAATCCGTCTTTTCCATCAGCAGAAGCGAATATTCTTCATTGATGACTTGGCCAGGTATAATAAGTTTTACCCGTTCCGGATCGCATTTGTCATAATCTGGCATGGGCAAGAAACGCTCTTTTTGGCGTTGAAACATGTCATGGATGCCAAATCCTTGGGTATCTATCATCTTAAGGTTTACCATGGCTTGGGTAAGGAAATGGTTGCGATATTTCTTGGGCGTTTTCTTTCCCTCAATGTAATCCTCAAATGAACCTTCGTAGAAAGAACCCGCATTTTCAAAAATCAGACATTCTTGCTCTTCTGTCACTACAATTCTTTCATTTCTTCTGTAGTCTTGATGAGCTATGCAATTATGAAGGGCTTCAAGGATGGATTTGGTGTCATATTTCCACACCTCTGCGGGAATCAAGCTGTTGTTTGGGAATATCTTCATGCGATAGTTCCTGATTTTGCTCATCAGATGCGAGGTTGACAACAAATAGGGTGTGGTGAAGATATCTCCAGCATCTTCTTTCTCTGTTCGTAATCTCCAAACAATCTGAGAGATGTAATCCAAACGGTGGGCAGATTCTTCCTTGCCTAACAACAGAAGTGCGGTACGGGTAATTTGTCCATCGATTGTTACTTTAGCCTTATCAAGAAAAGTCGCCGTATCCCACTTAGACGCTTCTTCTGCTTTTTCGGGAAAACGTTGGCAGTAACCCTCAAACGCTTTGGCAATTGCGTTTTGATCAAGGTCATTGATAGTCGCGCTTGGAACAATCTCGGCACTCCAATCTTTCTGTGAGTTGTATATGGTGCGCATCCAATCCGTATAAGGACGGAGGTCGGTTATTGAACTGTCTACTCGGACATACGGAATGTTCATGAAACAAGTTGGCTCCTCTTTGGCCGCAGGAATAATGAAGACTACGTATCTTCTATTATCTGTGTCGTAGAACTCTTCTATCTTGAAGTTGATTCTAGGGGTGATATATTGGCGGAGGTAGATTTCAAGGTTTTGATTGCCTTTTGCCTTGATTCTCGAAGCATCGAAAGTTGTTCCAATAAGTTCCAATGTCTCGTCTTCCACTCCGAAATATAAATACCCAGTCTCTTTGTTGTCAAGACAAGCTCCGTTCGACAGCGCTGAAATGTACTTTCCTAATCTATCGGCATCTTGATAGTTGCTCTTAAACTCAAGAAACCTTACCTCTTTGCCTATCTCCAGAATCTGTTTCTTCAATTGTTGGATATGCTGCATATTTGTTGCCATATCACTATCTTATTTGTGATTTTTAAGATATTCGTTTTGTTTTTATGCCTCAGCAAAACTAGTAAATCCATTGGCCATGGCGGATTCATACATGCGGCGTATCTTGTCGGCGCTTTCTTTATAGACAGCATTGCTGACATTTGAAGCGTTCAAAGCCGTGGTATCGCGTTTGTCTTGGGCGAAGCAAAGCTTCCATAATTGTTGTAACACTGGCTCCAGTTTTTTGCGCGAACCATGTAGTTTAGGCAGCAGTTTCTGTACGATAGCAGCATCCAGTATCTCATTATCTGACAATCTTTTATCTGTGTCGTCATGGGCTTTGGCCTGGCAGATAAAGCGGAGAATCTCTGTGGCTGAGCGATAGCCGAACTCTGCGTTCACGCCTTTCAGTTCCTTAAAGAAACTTTTTAGTGTGTTTACGGCTTCTTTGTCTTCTGCCAGTTCTTTTTGGCATGCTATTTCCACAAAGCTAGCTCCCATGCCTGCCGCTTTACCAATGATGCTATCACGGTTTACTTCTCTTATCTTGTCCAGGAAACCAGCCATTTCAGCTTCTGAAATTTTGAATTCTATCACATTGGCACGGTCAAGTACCTTGGGCGAGAACATGTAAGTGGTTTCGTCCACATTGATGGTGCCGATGATAAACAAGTTCTTTGGCAGGGCCACTTTTTGTGGTACGCCATCAACTTCTTCAGTGTCTTCTGGACCGGCATTGTTATTCCATAATGAGATGGCTTCCTTGCTTTCCATTGCAGACAGGAAATCGGCAAAGTAGCGTTCCACATAGCTCATATTCATTTCATCCAAAATCAGGAAGAAAGGCTTATTGGCGTTTTCTGGACGATTGGCTTCAATCAACAGGTCAAGTACGCCACTTTCTGGCATTACATATTTTCCTGCCTGGAGCGCATTGGGGAATCCCAGCAGAGGTTCGCGGTTTGTCCAATCGGCACCAACGCTCACCACGCACATCTGTTCATCCTTATTCTTTACCATAGCGCTGGCAAACGCCAAAGCCAATTGTGTTTTTCCCGAACCAGCCAGGCCACTTAAAATCAAGAAACGTTTCGACATCAGTGAGAAAGCGAAACGCTTTATCAGATTGTCGGAATATAGCAGACCAGTTTCTTGGATATAACCTATGATTTTCTTGATGGAGAAAGGTTCCGTGGGAGTTGTTGTTTTAAGTTTTCCGGTAATAGTATCCGCCAGCAATTGAATAGGGTCGTCCGCATTTAGACGAGTCAGTGTTTTCCGAGGAAGATTGTAGGGAGCCTCCCAGTCGCCTACTTCGGTCCATTTGACACGCCTGGTGCTCTTAAACTCTTCCAAATTGTCGTCATATACATATTCGCCTTCTACTACACCTCTGCCTATGAGATGATAAGTGCCTTTCTTTGCATAGACGATGTCGCCAACCTGCACGTCATTATAGAACTGCCAAACGGCCAGTGTGTCATTTCTGTTATTATCAGCATCATATATCTCTTTCATTTTGGCAATCACGTCTTGACGGGAATTAAACTGGCTAAAATCACCAAGATCATCCCAGCCAAGACGCATCAAGCCTTGTTGTTGGCATTCTTCCCAAAGACTGGCCTGCTCGCCAGGAGCGTAAATCCACACACGGGGATTGTTGTTTTCCAAAACAGGATTCTCTATCTCAGATGTAACGATAGAATCACCATACAACTTGACTGCTTCATCTGTTTCCAAAAAATTAATAAAGTCTTTGTAGTTAGAGACAGACGCTGTATAGACATTATTACGTGCTTTATTTTCAGGCAATTGATTACATCCTTTATAAATCTTCTCAATTTGGAACAAGTCAACAACTTCGTACAAGTTGTCCTTTCCTGATTCTTTTTTGACCACATCAAGCACCGCATCATTTACTAAATGATATTGTACGTATTGTTTTATCGTACTTTCTGATAAGCCTCTTGATTCAAGGTATTTACGGAACATTTCCTTTCGTTGTTCCAAATTACCTTCTTGATACATTTTCATTGGGTCAATTTGCTGAGATGCAAAATTATCAAAGAACGCTTTCTTATCATTTCTATCCATAAAGCCAAATATGTTTTGTGAATTATTATCTTTTATTTTTATTTCTCCGTTTTTTGTCATTTCCATGACCTTGGAATACCTATTGATATAGTTTCTAACGATATCGTCATTGTTTTTTGCCTCTTCCTTGAAGACAGCTTTATATGCTGTAGCATAATCAGTACCAGGATTAGCAAGTGTATAATCGTATAAAGATTTAAGGACATATGTAGGACAAGCTATGTTTTTAAAACCATCTTTACCCACATAAGGATTGGGGACATAATATCTAGGTAACCAATGGTAAAGATATTCTAAGGCTTCTTCTTCATTAATATCATGATCAAATCTTGGATAATAATAGCCGTCTTCAGCTTCACAGTATAATCCAAGTTGACATGCTAACTGATACGGAGTGGTAAAAAAGTCGGTCCATTTAGAGTCCATAAAACGCCTAAATGCACTTACTTTCATCGTTTGATGAGGCAAAGCATTTACTAGTTCAACTACATTCTTGGGCGTTCCGTTACGCCACCTACATATTATATCTGCCATAGGCTAATTGAAATTTGGGTCATAATACAATTTGGCATGATAGCCAATAGGACCATTGTCCTCGATTTTTGTCAACATTAGAAATGAAACTTCAGGAATAGAAATCCTTCGTATCAAGTCATACACATACGCTTTATGCTCTGTCACTAATGAATAGTATTTAGCACGTTTATAAGTTAATTCCTGAGCATACACTCTACCATGTTTGTCAAATTGTCTTTTGCGTGTTAGATCAAAGTAGAGTTCTTCTGGTAATGAGCTAATCTCCTCGTAGTATTCACTCCAGGTTCTTAAACTAACTTCGTTTCGATAAATGCGACAGTTATGAGTATACTCGATTTTAACCTGCTGAAGATAGTCCAACATATCGTCTTTAAGTATGATGCAATGAGCATCAAAGTCTTCACATTCGAAGAATTTGAATATATCAGGGTCATATTTGCTTCCAAGATATAATGCAGCTTCTCCATTACCAGATCCAGCTTTGTTTATTTTCACAAAGCTATCGGCAAGCCTTATAACAGCCCAATCATTTATATATCGAAAGTTGTTATTCTGCATACTTTGTAATATCTAACTCTTTTAAGAGAGCAATCAGAACGTCCACAATAATACTATTCCCTGCTTGTCTATATGCTTCAGTATCATTAACAACAATTTTAAAAGAATCATCAAACCCCATCAATCTAAGACATTCCCTTGGCGTCAATTTCCTATATCGGCCATAGTCTAAATCAATGTTATTTAATGAATCTTCGTGAATTGTATATTGTCCATTACCATCTTCAGTTAACGCATACTTTTCAGGGTGAGATTTCACATAATACATCTCTTCAAAATCGGAGACTTTAAAAACCGTTTCATCAAATTGCTTTCTTTGCTCATCACTTTTTGTTAATGGGTGAAAAATGAAGTCACCATGCCAATTGAATTGCTGATTCCTTTTTTGGCATAAAAGAACATCCCCATTTATTTGAGTGTAACTCTTTTGGTGGTTTATGCTTCGAGTTATGAAATTAACCCCTTTTTGTTTAAGCAAATACTTCTTGTCAAATGTTTCTTGCAAGAAGTCATAAGCTGTTCTTTCCAGTGGAACAGGTGTCGGAAAAGAAAAACTAGTGGCCTCCTTAAAACCTATACAAAATAATCTTTCTCTACTTTGAGGAATTCCGAAATCTTTTCCATTAAGTAATTGGAAATGTACATTATATCCGCAATCCCTTTCAAATGTTTCCTTTATAACCTTCCATGTTCGCCCCTTGTCGTGGCTCAACATCCCTTTTACGTTTTCAAAGATAAAGATTTTAGGATTGCATTCCATTACTATTCTTGCAAACTCTCTGAAAAGGGTTCCTCTTGTATCTTCAAATCCACCATGTTTACCGCGAAGTGAGAAAGCCTGACATGGAGCGCCACCAACAAACAAATCTATTGACCCATTATAAGGCTTTGCATCAAAATCATGAACATCTGTATGCCATTGACCTTCTGAAATCTTATAGTTTGCAAAATATGATTTCTTACAATTGTCATCAATATCACCAGCAAACATAATTTCATGTTCTATGCCTAATCTGATGAAAGCATGTTCAATAGCTCCAATACCACTAAACGAGGTGCCTATGCGGACAACACCATTCGGATTAGAGAATTCTTTACTTCTCCAATCATTACTTTCAAATATATCGTGAGTATTACTAATCGTTGTTTGCTTCTTATTCGCCATAATCTACACCATATTTTGTGATATCAACCTGTTTAAGAATGGCCATGAGAACATCCACTACTATGCTGTTACCAGCTTGCATATATAATGCTGTATTTGACACAACCTCGTTGAAATCATCCGTAAATCCCATAAGACGAAGACATTCTTTAGGAGTAAGTCTTCTTAAACCATTAACCCCTTTCTTCTTAGTATATGAAACATAGTTATCAACCCCTGCTCTGTGCATTTTATGCATAGATTGGAGTAAGGGTCTAGCTATTCTAAGGTCTGTTTTTGTTGAAGTTTTAAAGCTTTTAGAACCTCCTGCCAAAACATAATCAGCAACAGATTTTGATAAGTAATACTTATCGTCCACATCGGCACACTTGAAAACAAACTCATTATACTTGGGCTTCACTTTTCCTGAAGCCAAATCTATTCTACGTTCAGAGTGAGGTGTGAGTACCTTGCAATCGTATTTCTTGATATAATAGCTTCCGCCTCTGTAATCCTCCATAAAGTCATACATAATATATGGACACTCTATTGGAGCCGGAAATTCAAATTGGGTTTGTTTCCTGAACCCAATACAGTAAAGTCTCTCTCTATGCTGAGGTATTCCATAATGTTTACTATTCAACCTTCTGAAATAGATATGATAGCCGCAATAGTCTTTAAATGTATTACTAATGACTTCCCATGTTTGCCCATTATCATGATTGTATAGCCCTTGAACGTTTTCAAATAAAAAAACCTTGGGCTTACATTCTTTTATAATACGAGCAAATTCTCTAAATAAAGTTCCTCTCGTATCTTCAAATCCTTTCCTGTTTCCAACAATAGAGAAAGCCTGACAAGGAGCACCACCGACTAATAAATCCACCTGGTTTCTGTATGGCTTTGCATTAAATTGATGAATATCGCTATGCCATAATTCAGGCGATATATCATAATTGGCAAAATATGATGCTCTGCAATTGTCGTTTATGTCTCCAGCGAATACTATTTTATACTTTAATCCCAAACGCTTAAAAGCATACTCTATCGCACCTATTCCACTGAATGTCGTGGCTAGGCGTATGGTCTTATTTGGCGATTCGAACTGCCTTAACGACCAATTCAATCCTTCTGCATCTAATGGCGTTTCTTGTATATTCTTATTCAACTCTTTCTAACTTATCGTTAATGTAATAAACGGGGTCATTTTCTCTGTTTTGTACTTCTGCAACACCCTCAATGAAGGGACCAATATAGAAGTACTTGGGTCTGACTTTCACAGTGCCATTCTTAAGCATAATGCCCCATTTGCCATTCTGCTTGAATGGGATATAACCATTGCAATAAGGATGCATATCCTCATAAATGGGTGGTATGATTGTGCGATTGTTATGGTCACACACGCCATAAAGGCCATTTTTACGGAAGATGTTGTATTCGCCCAAGGCGACGGCATTATTAGCATCTTCAGTGCGTATTTGCTTGCCTCCAGAAGTGTGCTCTACAACAACCATTTCTTCGTTGCCTTCACTATAATCAGGCTCACGTTCTTGTGATTCAAAAACAATGTCGCGAGTAATACTCGTACCATCATTATAGCCTTCGCCTTCATCGTGTCCGATGAAATGATAACGCCAACGACGATTAGCCATGGGAGTGCCAAAACGGTTGTAGAGTCCCACATTGTCAAGAATAATGGAGCTCGTCTTGTTGTCCGAAATACGTAAGGCACGACCTATCTGCTGCAGGTAAAGCGCCAGCGACTTTGTAGGACGGGCCAATTGGACGAACTCGATATCCGGACAGTCGAAGCCTTCGGAGAAGATGTTCACATTAACCATCACTTCAATATCCCCAGCCTTAAAAGAGGCAATCAAATCTTTACGCTCGTCGGCTGGCGTGGTGCCGTCAATCATACAGGCCTTAACGCCATTCACGGAGTATAACTCGGTGATGTTGGCGGCATGTCTACGATCGATGGCATAAACAATGCCTTTCTTGCCCTTGGCAAATTGTTTGTAACTCTTATATAACTCGGCGCGAATCTTGTCTTTGTCAAACAGGTTGCTCAGCTCTGCCTCAAGATAGTCGCCGTCGGCTCCATAGCGTTCGATAGAATTGATCTCATGCTGCAACTCCGAGTTGCGATTGATGGAGATGTAGTCGTAGTTTGATAAATAGCCATTATTTACGAACCATTCGATACTGCGAGAGAGAACAATGTCGCCGAAAAGTGAGGTAAATCCCGAATGCGACATACGCCATGGGGTTGCTGTAACTCCCAATTTCTTACTATTTGGGAACATGTCCCACAGTTTTTGGTAACCGGGAGCTAATGAGTGATGTGCCTCATCGATGATAATGAAGTCAAACCGCTGACGGCGCATGGTCTCATAATTTCTTCGACTCATAAAAGTTTGGATGGAAGCCACTTGAACAGGCAAAGACAGTTGCTGTGGTGTGCCGCTTTGGATGATGCCGTGGGGCAGTTTTCCCAGCTTATTGCTAGCCTGTTCGATCAGCTCCTTGCGGTGGGCGATAATCAGTATCTTTGATTCTTTGCTGTGGTTTTGACACCATTTAAGGATGTCACGTACAATGGAGGCGAAAACGATGGTCTTTCCCGTACCAGTAGGCATCTGGAGCATTACATTGTCTATCTTATCCCAAAGGTCATAGATCTGTTTCTTCATATCGGCCTGATATTTGCGCAAACCATCATCGTTCGCCTCTATGTGTGAGAAGCGAATTGCAGGACCTTCAAAGGGTTGAACTACGTCAACTTCCTCATCCAGGTATGACTCGCGCATCAGGTCTTCATTCATCTTGTTCCCAACCGGTCTCCATGGCTTTGTCGTAAATATCCAATGCCCATTTGGCCTGTTTGTAGGTCAATGGTCTGTTGCGTTTCAAGTTAAAGCCTACCTGGCCAACAAAAGCTTGTTCCTTTGGTGTCAGTTTGCCTGGATTGTCTTTCGACCATTTGTTGATACTGAACCAAATGGAAGAATCGATCTCAGTAGCTTCGTCAATGAACTTCTGCTGGCCTTCGGTTACCTCGATGTCCATGTCGCCAGAGGCAGAACAGAGATTCTGAGGGATGTTGTATTTGGCTTCCAAATTGGAGGCCTTGACTTTCATAGAATCCCAGCATGTGGTCTTTTTGGTCCACTCGTTGATGTTCTCACCTTCATTGACTTCAAAGATGTGCTTATACACTACAGGTTCTATCAGTTTGACGTATTGTAACACTTGATAGAGCATCGTCCCTTTGATGAGTTTGATGTCTTCGTCCGGAATGCTCTTAGGAACAAAGCGGTTTCTACGCTTACCATCAGTTGTAGTGTAGCTTTCCTTAACCTTGTAAGAGACATGTTCAGCACCATTGATTAACTTGGCATAAACACTATAAATATCCATAGTCATCTCGTTATAGACCGATGGTGAAATGACACATTGTTTCTTCCAAATGGTATCAAGGTTGAGGGCTTTGTTGGAAAGAAGTGATAGCAACGACATAGTGTAAGCCACCATGTTCGACTTATATCCAGGCAATGCCAATCCATCTTTACCATAAAAGGCATCAATAGCCTTGAATAGAATGGCCTTTGCGACAGTACGGTGATAGCGAGTGGCATCGAAACGAACAGCCTGTTGCTTCATGCGGTTGAAGAAGACACCATAATTGTTCTCGCCACCCTTACAAACGCTGGCGGGATTTTGATCCCAAGCCATCATGAACTTAGAAAGCATCGTCTTGTCGAACATCTGATTCTTGGGATATTCAGCATAGAACTCTTTTTCAGCTCTTGGACCACCACCACGTTTGGCCTTGTCAAGATATTGGCCACGGGTGCGTTCGAAGAACCATTTGGAGACTGGTTTTCCTGCCGAATTGATAACCCATTCTTCGCGGGAACGTTGCTCCAGTTCTACTAAGAATTGTTCGTTGATATTAAAATCTGACTTCTTTACGGCAGACTGTGTGTTGGCAAACCGCGAAATTCTAGGAACGATATGAGGAAGATTGTCTTTGTCTTTGATGACGGAAATCTTCATGGCGACATATACCTTTGTCAGCTCTGAAAAATCCACATCTTTCATGCTCATGACGGCGTGAATGGCAGCTGTTGTCTGACCACCATTTACAATTTGCCACGATTTGATACGAGTGATGGCATTGCCTTCCTCGTTCAACCTAATTTCAGAGGCTGTGGCAGAAATACCATTGTTGTATGCAAAAAACATATCTGGTTCGGCTATTGAATCCTCAATGCCTTTACGTCGTTCTGCGGGTGTAGCTTTATGTCCGATGAGGGTGTCACGTATACCTTTGTTTGAAGTGCCTTTAAACTGGAGGAAAGTGCGCACATTCATTTCCAATATTTGTTGATGGTATTTGTGATAGACCTGGGACAAGACCATTCCAGGGATAATGCACAAATAGCAAGAAACATTGTCTGAGACATCCGGCATTTTTATGCATGGCAATGTGCAGTTGTAGTCGCCTTCAAAATCAACCACAATGGGTTTCTTACCCGAAATAATGTGGTCTTGCTGCATAATGCGCTTGGCATCCCATACATAAAACTCACAGCTGGTACCAGATTCCAATTCCGTGTTTGGTTTGTCATAGTTGGAAGGCATTATGGCATTGGTCAAAAGGAATAAACGGATTCTGTCAATCTCAGGCGTTTCTTTTATAAGTTGGGCTATTTGATACAGATCGCTACGGTCTTCTTCAATTTTTGAGAAAATAGTACCTGCTTTCGATTGATCATAGAAACGATTAAGCCAGTTGAAATGACGGTCCAATTCATTGGCGGATATTTTGTGGCTTTCGTCGGGGTCAATATAAAGTGTGAGGAACAAGTCAATGGTGGTCAAATCTTCATCACCATTGAATCCCCAAGCGTCAATTCCGACACCATTCTTAGCCCTGTAAGAACAGATGTTTACCTGGTTTACATCGCCAGCACCTTGGATATAGCCGATAATCATCTCGGTCAACTCGTCCTGCGGACTGTCGGCCATCATTAGCTGTTCGTCAAGTTCCTCCTTGAATTGCTCCACTTCGGTGAGCTCTTGCTCAAAAACCTTTCCTATTGTTTCGTTGACGTACGGAGAATCTCCGGGAGTTTTGAAATCGTCAAATTGGTCTTCTGTAGATGCCATAGTTTTACTTAAATAAATAGATATACTTTTTTTAGTTTATTCGTATTTGATAATGCTACTTATCACCGCGTCCACAGCCTCGGAACATTCAGGTGCAATCTTCACATTAGGGAGAAAGATTTTCTCAATTGGATAATCCAAATGCTTGCAGAAAGTGTCAATCTGCTTTAAGGTGTATTTGTGGGAATAGTGCGGGTTCTCGATGTTGCTCACTTGGCCACGAGAGATGCCCAATATCTCACTTAGCTTCGCTTGGCTAATTCCATTAGCTTCGCGAAGCTTCTTAATTCTTTGTATGACTTTGTCTTGATAATCAATATTTTCCGCCATGCCTTGCCTTTTTCACTCTCATTTTGAGTGCAAAAGTAAGCGCAAAAAAGTTTTCAAAATGAGGGCGTTTTACTTTGTCAATGTAAAAACGGGCTGGCCAAAGACTGACTAGTTGTGCGGATATTATTCTCTTTTAAACGAAACCGGCCCAAACCGTCCCGTCCTCCTGCAATATGCCTCATACTCCTCGCCGAAGTCGCGGCGGAGACGACGCTCTTCGCTGCGCACCTGCACCATCATGACGACCACCACCACGCCGAACACCAACAAGGCCTGCCAGGTCCAGAGGCATACAATCACGCCGATGTAATAAATGAAACTCCCTGTCAGCATGGGGTTGCGGCTCAAGCGGTAAGGGCCTTCCGTCATCAGGTGCTTCGTGCGGGGTGCCACCGCGTGTCCGAAGGCATCCATGGGGTTGCCGTCGCCCTT
>JAEEGL014728641.1_pt1 | contig 14640 bp, 10 predicted proteins | sample 9134231 | NCBI WGS metagenome assembly JAEEGL01 (sample SAMN16246548, study PRJNA631951) | gut metagenome | biome: gut microbiome; feature: rumen; material: fiber-attached | host: Bos | place: Iran: Karaj | collected 2018-10 | reverse complement strand
CGTTCCGACGATGCCGCCCGTTCCGACGATGACCCCCATTTCGACGATGACCCCCATTTCGACGATGACCCCCATTTCGACGGTGAGACCCACGAAGTCAGCCTCCATCAGGATGAACTGTTCTACTGCGATCAGCCCGAAGGCTGCAGCTGCGGATCCAGCGTTTGCGCCCAGGGTGCCCTCTGCCTCACCACCAAGAGCGCGCTTGCGGATTTCACGTACGAATACGCCTTCCAATGTTTCAGAAGCCCTCAGATCAAGAGCGCCAAAGACTTCTTTGGGTTCATCAAAGCTCGCCCGCAGCAGCGCATCACAAAATCCACCGATCCCCGCTGGGCGGGCCTCGATTACGTCAGCTCGCGCACCTACATCCCCGATACGTCTGCGCCCTACTTCCTGGATGTGCTCTTCGACGAGCATTACGCCCGGCTGGAAGATGTGAAAGACCGCGTCCATTACTGGGAGAAGAAGGATCGCATCGAGCGGTACGTCCTCTGCGAGCAGCCCGGATGCGACTGCAACGGCACCCCGCTTAAGGAAGGTTACATTTGCGTCCAGCAGCCCGTTCTCTTAGGGCAGTCGAGCCTCGACGAATGGCCGACCCGGCATTTTGGCACCTGCCGCATCCCCTTTGAACCCGGCCCCCGCGGATGCGAGCTCAAAGAAGAAGTCGTCGAACAGGTTTGCAACGCCCCCAACGGCTGCACCTGCGGATCGGGCAAGATCCCCAAGGGCGACGTCTGCAAAGAGGGCAAGGGACAATGCAGCAGCCAGAATCCGCGCGAATCCTGCCTCTGCGGCGATCGGATCCTCTCAAAAGACCTGAGCCGCGAATATGCCTGCAGGCAAGGCCAGCCGATTTGCCAGCAAAAGGACTGCGCATCCGACAAGGGCACCCTCCATACCGGAGATCTCTGGCTCAAGGATCGCATCCTCTGCGGCGAGGATTCCACCACCCCAGGCTGCATCTGCGGTGAAAAGCCGCTCCAAAAAGACTACCGCTGTTTTGAAAAAGCGCAGATTTGCGACTGCAAACCCGCACCCGCCGGCTACCGGCCCTGCAACTGTGCCTGCGGCGATCAATACCTCAAGGCCGGCGCCATTTGCGGCGATCAAAAGAACGCCGAAGATAAAGTCAGCATCAAGTTTATCGAAAAAGAGCAGGCCTTTTTGCTCACCCGCAAAGATCAAGAGCTCACAAGAAAGGCCCCCAAAACATCCGATCCCTATCCGCTTAACATCGCCAACTGGTCGATCTCCCTCAACAAATGGAAGAAGGGATCCGTCGATCGCATCGATGGATCCGATCTGATGACCTGCGGAACCGGCCAGCCCGACCCAGGCGAAGGTTACGAATGTGCCTACAGCACCGCCGATGTCGATGCCAAAAGAGCGTCGATCGTCCTTTCTGGCTATCAATGCATCAAACCTGAAGGCTGTGTATGCGGCGAAAGCAGCTGCAAAAACGGCGATCTCTGCGAAATCGAAGCGGACGGCTCGAAGCATTGCCGCCACTGGGATCTGACGCTCACCCGATGCGGGCAAGCGCTTTTGCCCAGCGAATACGCCTGCCCCATCCGCCCCTGACGCCTGCCCGCCGCCTCCCCGCTTTTCATCTTTTTTGCAAATCCTTTGAACAAATCGCGCGCCACCGCGTATAAGGCCGCGTTTTTTGGGAGGAGTCCTGAATGAGATCGCTTCTTTTACTCACCGCTTTGTTCGCCCTCGCGGGCTGCCGTTCCACCGAGCCGGCTCAAACGACCCCAAAAGCACCGAAAGCCGGGCAAGCTGAACCCTCAAAGTCAACCCCCGACGATGCGCCGGAAAAGGAAGAGGAGAAGCTCTGCGACGATGCGCTGCTGACGGATGAAGAAAAACAACAATGGGAATGCGTACCCGTCTCGGGTTACTGGTGCACGCATCCCGATGGCTGCACGGTGCGCGGCAACCGGGCCGGGTTGGGGACGCGGCTGAACTCCACCTTTCCCCTGCCCAAAGGCGAAGGCTACAGGCTCTCTCCCGATGCCCAGCTCGGATTCGGCGAACGCTGGCATTGCGATCGAAAAGAGGGCTGCCTTTGCGGGACTGAAAAGATTGCGCAGGACGCCATCTGTTATGAAGGCGAGATTTATGATGCGTCCGATGCGCTGAGCGGCCCCTGCAATCGCGAGACCTGCGGCGCATTTTGTCACAAGGGTCAATGCATCTGCGGCAGCGAGACGGACGAAGCCGGAAACGCGTTCGATTTGCCCTACGCGCAATTTAAGGATTTTGTCTGCCATGCGGACCTCTTCCTCAACTTTGAAGGCAACCACGAAGAAAGGGCCGATCGCTTTCAGAACCAAAGTTTCTATACGCCGTACGCTCAGTTCTACCTCAAATGTGAAGAGGGAGCGGGCTGCCAATGCGGCAAAGAAAAATGTGAAGAGGGCCATTACTGCATGTATCAGAGCGGGGAATCTTCCTGCGAAGATCTCGAACATCTCGCCACGCGCATGGAGGAGGAAGAGGAAACAGAGGAAGAAGCGGATTCAGACTCCGAGGACGCCGAACGCAGCGCATCCCCTAAAGGCCGCCCAGGCAGAACTTTCGCCAGGAGGCCATACCGCAACACACCGGATGTCTGCATGATCCCTGAGGGCTGCAAATGCGGATCCCAGACCTGCGCCCAGGGGCAATCCTGCAAAAACAACTTCTGCGTCGTTTATGTCAGCAACAACAACAACGACTATCAATGTGAATCCAAAAAAGGCTGCAACTGCGGCGAGCAAACCTGCGCCAAAGGCGAGATCTGTAAAAAGGAGATGTATTGCTTCTATCGAAAGAATTCGAGCGAATCTCTGGAAGAAGCGTTTACCTGCCCTCGCCCACAGGGCTGCGACTGCGGATCCCAAGCCTGCCCCAAAGGCGCGGTCTGCCGCAAAGTCGTTGCCAATGACGACTCGGTTCAGATGGCATGCGTCAAAAAAGGCAAGGCCCTCTGGCGCGAAGCATATTTGAGCAGCCACGATCTCGCAGAGAAGCAAAATTATTACCTCCGCGACGGCGATGACCGGACGCCCGATCCGTTCGTCCTCTGCTCCACCCCCGGATGCGATTGCGGCGGCGTTCCCCTGAAGGCGCAGTATCTTTGCATCGAGCAGCATCTCGTCTTCGATCAGGATCGCTCCGGCGAACTGTACAGCTACAAAGCCTATCGCTCATGCCATTGGCCTTACAAAACCTACAGCAAAAACCAGCCCGCCTCTCAGGCGCCCTGCGAGATCGCCCGAAACGTGATCGAGCAGGTCTGCGCGGATCCCCAAGGCTGCCCCTGCGGATCCGGGCGCATCCAAAAAGGCGATCTCTGCATCGATGAGAGAGCGCAATGCAGCAGCCAGAATCCCCGGCCGGGCTGCCTTTGCGGCGATCAAAAGCTCGAAAAAAACTACGGCTGCTTTGAGGGCAACCCCATTTGCGCGTCCGATCGCTGCCTTTGCGGCAAAAAGACAATCCAGCGCGGAGACCTCTGCACCCAAGAGGGCGTCCTCTGCGGCCCCGGTTCGACCACCCCTGGCTGCATCTGCGGTCAAAAACCTCTGAGGGAAGGCTACCGATGCCTCTCCGGCGAGCAGCATTGCGCCTGCAAGGGCAAGGGCGAATGCAGCTGCAAATGCGGCGAAGAACAGATCCCCAAAAACGATGTCTGCACCGACGCCGACCGCCACGAAGCGATCACCGACGCGCCCTACAGCTATGAAGGCGAACTCATCGTTCGCGACGGCCATCTCTTATGGCAGAGCAACCCCGAAGACAGGGCCTTCTATGAAACCTGCGGGACGGGGATGCCTTCACCCGGAAAAGACTACGGCTGCGCCTTTAAAGCCTCAAAGCTTTGCAGCGAATCAGAGCAATCGGAGGCTTACGAACTTGCGGGCCATCTCTGCCTGAATTTTGAAGGCTGCAAATGCGGCGAAGAAACCTGTGAGCCCGGCATGCTTTGCGAGCGCAACAAAGAAGGCCTGGAGACCTGCGAAAAACCCAACCCCAACCTGCCGAAACCAAACCCGTTTGATGGCCGATGCGACGATCATGTCCTTCCGGCGGCGCTCGTCGGGCGCGAAGGCTACGGCTGTTATGAAGGCGAGCTGAATGTGGGCGGCTGGTACTGCAACCGCGACGAAGGCTGCAAATGCGGCGATCAAACCTGCGATCGCTGGCAAATCTGCCTGATCCCGGGCCAATGCGGCCGCCATCCCCTCCTGCCCGAAGCGCGATCCGATCTCAAGGAAGTAAAAATCGATCGCGTCCGGTGAGGTTAATCCTCATCCCCCTCCCCGGGCTTCTTTCGCGTCACGATCGCGTTCGCTTTATTGATCTCAATCTCACATTGCGCCGCGAACGCCTTGTAGGCTTCGGTCTTTGCAAGGCCCGTCAGGTAGGGCACGATCTCTTCGTTGACCGCGGCGAGGAGCGGCTTCTTGATCTTAAACGCCGAATCGGCCTTGTTCGTGGTGAGCAGATTGGCGTTTACGCTCTCTTTCTTAAAGTGATCCTGCGCTTTTCGGAGCTCTGCGATCAGCTGGCCTACGCCGTCGAGGGCTGCGATGTCCGCTGCGAGGGCCTCGGATCCCAAATCTTCCAGCATCGACTCGATGAGCGCGCTCTCGTTGCCGTAATTTTCGCCCGCGATCCCCTTGTATTTTGAGGTCACCGCCAAAAGCCGCTCGGCTGAAGCCTGCTTTTCCTCAAAGGGCATCGCCGCATAACCCGCCAGCACCGTAAAAATCCGGCTGAGCAGCTTGTCGCGCGCCGCGTCGGCCTCCTCCAGACTGCGCGAAACCTTGTCGCGCCTGATCGCCGTCGTGATCTCCGCCGAAAGCGCCTTCAGCTTCTCCATCATCGCCGCAAGATTCAGATCTTTGGCGAGGATCCCCTCGGGATCCTGCGCGACCGCTTCCTTATAAAGGGTCACAAGCATGTCAGAAACCGTGCTCGCCTGGGTCACGCGAATGTCTTTTCTGAGCTTTTTCATCGCTGTCTCCATAAAAAACTGCTGTTTTGATACCCGATTTTTGAGGGATCGCAAAGAAAAATGCTCAGCGGAGCCCGACCCAAAATGGGCAGGACCTCCCCCGGGCTCAGCGGAGCGTTTCCCAAAATAGGTGGAGCTTCCATTTGCAACCGGCTGCAATTACCAAAAATGGGTAGAGCTTCCTTTTGCAACCGGCTGCAAGATCCCAAATGGGTGGAGCTTCCTTTTGCAACCGGCTGCAATTACCCAAAACGGGTGAGGCTTCCTTTTGCAGCGGTCCGCAAAAATGCCATTTTTCCCCCATCCCTTCCGTACATTTCCCTCGATTTTTCGCCCGACTGCTCTTAAAAATCGCTAAAAGCGCAACCTCTGGAGACCGCAAGATGGGCTTTTATCTGAATCCAAGCACCGCGAACATGCGGCAAAACTTGAACAACCGCTATTACGTCGACAAATCGATGATCCTCGCGGAGCTCAACCAACTCGTCAACTCCGATCAAAAGTTCGTCTGCATCTCCCGCGCGCGACGTTTTGGAAAGACGATGGCCGGCAACATGATCGCGGCCTATTATTCAAAGACCGCCGAATCGAAGGATCTGTTTTCAAAGCTCCAGATCTCTGGAGATCCCTCTTTTGAAACCTATTTAAACAAGTTCAATGTCATCCAGCTCGATATCAACGGCATTTTGAGCACGCTCAGAGGTGACAGCGTCGTCTCGGAGATCAACAGTCTTCTGCTCGAAGAGTTCACAGAGCAATTCCCTCAAATCTCCTTCAGGGAGAACGACGAGCTCCCGCAAATGATGGCCAGAGTCTCCAAGGCGACAGGCGAAACCTTCGTTCTGATTATGGACGAATATGACGTCATGGTGCGCGACCCGGCGGTCAGCGGGGAGCAGTTTGCGGAATACTTAAAGTTTTTGAACGGCCTCTTTAAGAATACAGCGCTCTCCCCCTGCATCTCGCTCGCCTATTTAACCGGCATTTTGCCGATCATCCGCGACCGCGTGCAGTCAAAGCTCAATGTCTTTAAAGAATACTCGATGGTCGATGCGGCCCAGTTTTCAAAGTTCGTCGGCTTTACAAAGGAAGAAGTCTGGGCGCTCTGCGATGCCCATCAGATGAACTTTGACCAGATGACCCATTTTTATAACGGCTATCACATGATCGATGGCACCCGGATTTACAATCCGAAGTCTGTCGTCGAAGCGATGGAACGCCGACGCATCGCCAGTTACTGGACTCAGACGGGGCATTTTGGGGTTCTGGCCGATTACATCCGGATGGATTTTGAGGGGCTTCACGAAGATGTCAACCGCATGATGGCCGGCGAAAAGATCCCTGTCACGATCCTGGGATATCTCAACACCATCAAGAATTTTTCCCGTCGCGACGATGTGTTGGCCTGCCTCATCCATCTCGGTTATCTGACCTATGAGGCGCTCGATGACGACGATGGCCTCTGCTGGATCCCCAATCAGGAAATCCTGCGCCAATGGGTGACCGCGCTCGACGTCTCGCCGGGCTTTGAAGAGGTCGTCAAAATCGTCAAGGCCTCGAAGCAACTGGTCGAAGACACCCTCGCGATGAAGGCCGACGCGGTCGCAGCAGCCCTCGACAAAGCCCATCGCTTTGTGGCCAGCAATTACAATTATGACAACGAAATGGCTTTACAGAGCGCCCTCTGCCTCGCCTATTTCTATGCGATCGATCGCTTCATCGTCTTAAAGGAGCCCGAACTCGGAAACGGCCGCGCCGACGTCGTCCTGCTCCCGATCCCCGGCAAAAGCACAGGTCTCCCCGCCGTCATCATTGAGTTAAAGAAAGACAAGTCCGTCGACTCCGCATTGGATCAGATCAGGGAAAAGAAATATTACGAAAGCCTCGAGCATTACAGCGGCGATCTCATCTTCGTGGGCATCAGCTACGACGCCAAAGACAAAACCCACAGCTGCAAGATCGAGAAACTGGTTAAGTAAAGCCTCCCAAAAGGAAATCGCGCCCGTGATTCAGAAAGCTTCCCTCGCGCTTTTGCGCCTGCTTCCGGAGCGAAGCGATACCGACCGGACTTTGAGAGAAACCTCGCGCGCTGCTCCATCCTTCTGACCATGTATAGAATCTGCTCTCTTCTGATATTTTTCTCAGCGCAAATCTGCTTCGCCGACGTCACCGGGATCCCCGGCGAGCCGGAGCATGCGCAAAAGAACCAGCCGCAGGAAAATGGGATCCCCAAAGAAGCCTCGCCCGCTGCCGATGAAGACGCCGGTTCCCCTGAAGAGACCGCATCTGCACTCAATCCGATCGCAGGCGCCCCCGAAGCGCTCTCCCCTGCACCCGATGACGACGCCGGCGCCCCCGAAGCGCTCTCCCCTGCACCCGATGACGACGCCTCCCCTGAAGAAGAGACATCTCCCGCATCGAATCAGCATTGCAAGGAGCGGGAGACCTTTGAAATCCTGTCGTTTTACGTGAGCTCGGCGCTGACGGGGGCGGATTTGGGGGTTTACACGACATCTCTCTTCAGCAATCGGGCTGCCGAAAGCTTTCTCCCCAAATTTCTGGGTGGCCTGGCGGGTGCCGGGCTCGTGGCGTATCTCGATTTGTGGGACGAACCGATGCATTATGGGCTTCCGAGCGCCGTTTCGATGGGGACGGACGTTGGATTGCTGCTTTCCTACCCTCAGATACTCCTGATCGATACTCTCGACAAAGACGGCAGCATTACGGTTTCAGAGCGGAGCGGGATTCTGCTTTCGGGCCTGGCTCTGGGGGGCGCAACCGGATATTTTTTGGGCAAGAGCGCAGATTTGTCACCGGGCCAGAGCACCGCCATCCATGTGGGCGCCATCTGGGGCTTCGGCCTGAGCGCATTTTCGGGCCTTTTGATCGAAGTTTACCGCATCACCGATCCTGATTTCATCGAAAACGACCATGCGATGTACCTCTATTGGGGTCTTTTGAGCGCGGGCACCCTTGGGGGCGCGATCGGGGGCTATTATCTGGGGCATTACACGGAGCCGTCATCGACCCGGTTATGGGTCACGACGGGGGGAGGTCTCCTCGGGCTCGGCGTAGGCCTCATCAGCTTTTATGAGATGTCAGAGATCGGGGTCGGACATTCGCTGGGGCTTCTGGCAGCGAATGTGGGGGTTGGAGCACTTGGGGGGCTGGCGCTGACGTGGTATTTGACGAAAGATTTTGAGCCTGACAGGCCTTCCTGCTCGGTGGGGTTGCTGCCCACAGAAAAGGGCGGGGCGATGTTAGGGCTTTTCGGGCGGTTCTGAGGGCGGATCTTACGCTTCTGCGGGCTTATCGAGGGTGGAGAGGGCGTCATCGGCATCCGGGCTGATCTCCGGATCCGCCGCATCTTCCTTATCCTGATCCTCGCCTTCGTCTTCGTCGGAGGAGCCGCTCTTACGGAGCACCCAGTTCTTGTAGTAGTCGATGTCGGCGTTCAGAACGTCGATCAGCTCGTCGTAGGGGGAGCGCCCATCGGCCCAGGTGGTGATCGCGTAGGCATTGAGCAGCAGGATGAAGTCTGCATAGGCCGCGTCGGTCTCTTTTCGGGCCTTATTCATCGCCTGATTGTCGATTTGCGAGCGTTCGGCATTGCGCGCATTGACCAAACGGCGGCATTCCTCGTTCTGGGCCTTAAGAAGCGCCATCTGATTGGTCAATCCACAGGTCTGGAGGGCGTCCCGCAAGTCGTCGCGCGCTTCGATATCGCTGCAGACCTGAGACAGCTTGATGCCCTGATCCTCGTAAGAGTCTGCGGACTTGACCTTGTAAAGATCGAAGATGCGCTGAATCTTCGGGGCGGCGATCTTTTGATCATCGCTGCCGATTTTGGAGAGCGCGTCGAGCATGCCGCGAACACCGCTCAATGTGTTGTCTCTGGAGAGATCCGCATCTTTTAACTGAGCGGTAAAGTCGCTTCCGCGCTGCGCCTTGAAGGCTTCATTCTCGCGGTTGAAGGCCTGGGTAAAGATCACCGAGCGCGCCCGAAGGTTTTCGGGACATCCGGTACCCCCGCTGAGGCTCAGATGCTGCTTTGAGCGCTCTACGGTACGCTCCATAAACGCCAGATGACGGCGGTGCATGAGCTTGGCGATCTCCCCTAAAAAGCCGCTGACCTGTTTGACTTCCATGGTCCGATCCCTTTCATGAGGTTTTGGGCTCGTTCTGGCTCCGGTTGCCACCCGAAGGGCTGAATGGCCCAAATTTTGAACTCCGGGTGCCACCCGAAGCGTTGTTCCTTACAAAATGGAGCTCCGGTTGCCACCCGAAGCCCTGTTTGAACCTGTTTTGGGGGTTCGGGCGCCACCCGAAGCAGCGTTTGAACCTGTTTGAGGCCTTCGGGTGCCACCCGAAGCTTTGTTCCTCACAAAAAATCACTCCGGTTGTCACCCGAAGCGCTGTTTGCTTCTTTTTAGAGCATTCTTTTCGAAAAAGGAAACAAGTTTTTTGGATTTTAAAAACTTTTGAAGCGGAAAAAAATCTGTAACGGCAGGAAAACGAGGCGGAGGCAGCGGGGCAAGGTGGGGATCGCGTCAGAGGCGCAGGTTTTGAGGGCTCACAGACGGCCGTCAGCGAGGCTTCGATCGAGTACGCCCTTGACGTCGAAGACGACGCTCCGGGGTTTCAGCAACGAGGCGAGATCCAAACCTTCAAAACAGCTGTGAGCGACGGCCAGGATCACCGCATCGAAGGGGCCGGCGGGCAAATCAGAGGTTACCCTGACACCATATTCCCTGAAAGCGGCCTCAGCATTGGCCCAGGGGTCGTAAATTTCGAGCCCGAGCTCGTATTCAGAAAGAGCGCGCACGATATCGCAGACCTTGCTGTTGCGAACATCGGTGCAGTTCTCCTTAAAAGTGAAGCCCAGAATCAAAATGCGGGAATGGAGGACCTGAATCCCCTTCTTCAGCATCAGTCGAAGGGTTTGCTGGGCTACATAAGCGCCCATGCTGTCGTTGAGACGTCTTCCGGCGAGGATAATTTCGGGGTTGTAGCCGTGGCGGAGCGCGCATTGGGCCAAATAGTACGGATCGACGCCGATGCAGTGCCCTCCCACCAGCCCGGGCTTAAAGTTTAAGAAATTCCATTTGGTTGCGGCGGCCGAAAGGACGTCCTGAGTGTCGATCCCCATCTTTGCGAAGATCATGGAGAGCTCATTGATGAACGCGATGTTGATGTCGCGCTGCGCATTTTCCATGACCTTGGCCGCTTCAGCGACTTTGATGCTCGGAGCAAGGTAGATCCCCGCCTTGATCACCGATCCGTACACCTCCCGAACATAGGCTGCGGTCTCATCGTTCGATCCGGAGACGATCTTTAGAATCGTCTCGACCGTATGCAGCTTGTCTCCGGGGTTGATGCGCTCCGGCGAATAGCCCACGAAGAATTCTTCATTGAACCGAAGACCCGTTGCGCGCTCGATGATCGGTACGCATTCCTCCTCGGTGACTCCCGGGTAAACGGTGGACTCGTAGACGACGGTATCGCCCTTTGAAAGGGCGCAGCCCACGGTTTCGCTCGCCTTGTAGAGCAACGTCAGATCGGGATGCTTGTCTTCGTCGATGGGCGTGGGGACCGCCACGACGTAAAAGTTGCAATCGCGAATCTCCGCAGGATCGCAGGTGCATCTGAGCCCGGCATCGAGGGCCGCCCGAAGCGCTTCCGATGAAACTTCGAGGGTCACGTCCTCGCCCCGCATCAATGCCGCAACCCTCACGGGGTTCATGTCGAAGCCGATGGTTTCAAAACGCGTCGAAAATAAGCGCGCCAGCGGCAACCCCACATAGCCCAGACCGATGACGCAGATTCTGGTGGTCTTCAAAACCCTTGCCTCACTCTTCCTTGACTTCGGGGTAATCCGCCAAAGCCTTGCGACGCTTCTTCCAATCGGGCATGCAGGTCTGAACCAGCTCGTAGAAATGCTCGTTATGGTAAGGTTCCACAAGATGACAGAGCTCGTGGACGATGACATATTCCAGGCAGTCAGGATGATACTTGGCAAGCTCGCTGTTTAAACGAATCGAGCCGCTGTAAGTGTTGCAGCTGCCCCACTGAGTCCTCATCATCTGTATAAAAAGCCTGGGCTCGAGCAGATTAAGGTTGTCGCTCCATTCCTTAATGATGGGCGTAGCCTTGCGGCGGAGCTCTTCGCGCATCATCCGTTTGAGGAGCTCCTGCCTCTGTTCGGTCGTGGTCCCGGGACGCATTTGAAGCACCACCACCTCATCGGCAATGTAGTAACGTCCTGCCCCGGACCTCCAGTCGACTTTGAGGTCGCGCTTTTTGCCCCAAAGGACCACGTGCTCCATATCGTTTGACTGCGCAAGGGTTATACAATCGTGCGCCGTGTATTTTTTCATGGTCGCCCGCAGCCACGGAAGCTGGGTCTGAGCCCATTCCATCGCCTGCTTGACTGTCATGGTGTTCGGCACGATCATGACAATCTTCCGCTCGCGTCTCACGATCGAAAGACGCAACCGGCGGACCACCTTAACCTGAACGCGGATGAGAAACTCACCCAGGGGGAGAACCTGATCGCTGATGATTTTGGATCGAGCCATTTGGTCACCTTGCGCTCCTAAGCGCCTGTTCAAATCAAAACTCAGGGAACGCCCCCAAACGACCGCAAAAAACGCTGCAGCCCTTTTGACGGCATACCCCCGCTTCATCCAACCCATTTGAGCCTTGTTTGTAAAGGCCAAAAATGCCCTGATGCCCGAAAAAAACGCCGGGCGGCCCCCGAAATGCCGTCAGTCTTCCAAAGAAAGCTGCTTCAGGGTCGCCTTTTCGCCCTCATCGAAGAGCGCTTCGGGCGCAGACTGCAAACGTTCCAACAGCCATTGCAGCCGATCTCTTTGATGCTGCCCCTTTGCAAAAACCGCCCATTCGAGCTCGGCTCTGGCCACGAGTTTTGAAAACTGATCGCGCAGCCGGTCGCAGAGGGTCTGCAAATCTTCCGTATCCTCTGCGGTTCCCCCCTCGGGTGAAAGGATGCGCGCCAAACGCCACGCGATCCGCTCGAAGGCCTGAAACACCAGGCGCGGCTCGGCCTGCTTTAAAAAGATCAGGCGCCGCCCGAAATGCGCGATCGCCCCCCTGCAGGCCAAAAGATCCGCACGGGTCTGCTGCGAAAGGTTCGACTGCCACCGCAGGTTCTGCCCGATCACCGGCCGATAGGCCTCCAAAAGCTCCGCCACCTCGCCGAACCGCTCAGAATCGCAAAGGCGCCCAAAATCTTCGATGTCCCACTCGCGGTTTTCGTTCAACGCCGCCTTCGCTCGCAACACCGACGCCCGCACCACCTGCGGGATGTCTTCCTGCCTCTGCATCACTCCCCCCGCTTCCCGTTCCGGGACTTCTCTTCGGATCCCTTCTGATGCACGCGCTTGATCCTCGAAACTTTGCGCTCGACTTTGGGTCGCACGATGGTTTTCTCGTTCGGGACAAACTTGAGTTCCATTGTCAGCTGTAACGACAGGCTCGTGAGCGCCCTCTGAAGCTCTCGACCGACGTCGATGTGATCGAAGAACCGGTGCAATTCGTCCCGCAGGAGCTGCGTCACGTCTCCCTTAAAGTCATCGAGCTTCGACCAGAGGCGTTCGAGAAATTCTTTCGACCCCGGCCATTCCCCCAACCATTTGCGCAGGGAATCTTCCGTGAAATCGACCATTTCTCCGCCCTTCGACAACGCTTTTTTGAGCGTATCGAGCAATGCTTTATCGCCCGTCAGCCTCTCGGCCGCGTTCGGACCCACCGCCTTCTTCAGCTTTTCAAACAGGGCGCCGTCCAGAATGCGCTTGCGCCACCCGTCCTGAGATTCTTCGCGATCCTCAGCCATCTCAGCCTCCGATTTGACAAAATTCCAGGCAACAGAGCCCGTAAGGCAGCTGCGCCGTGCCTGTATCGAACAACTCTCGCCCTAAAATGATGTTGCCCAAAATGCTGGTCCCCTCCCCCAGATTCAAAAGCGAGCCCCGCAGGCGAACGCGCCCCGACGGAAGACACCAAACCTCGCCGTTCTCGGTCATCTGACCCCACCGCACCGTCGCCTGAAACATGCCCGGATCATCGGACGACACCGCGAGATCGCTCACTTCAAAAAGCACGAAGGCGCCATCGAACGCATTGATCAATTCGCTGATCTGCAGCTCTCCGGGCTCGATGAAAAGAGGTCCGTAGCCCACTTCCAGCGCGGGTTGCAGGGGCTTATGCGCCATCAGCTCCGCCACCGCCGCTCTTCTTCGCCAACAGGCTTTCAACGGCTCCACGCATTGCACCGGTCGCCCCCCCACCACCAGTAAACTGCGCTCCAGCGGCATTCCGCGATCGTCGAACGCCTGTGAATTGACCATAAAATCGCGCCAGGGATCCTCGATGATCGTTAAATTCTTGGAAAAGTGAAACAGATCACCGGGCGCAATGGGGCAAGTCTCGCGCGCGAACTGCATGCAGCGGGGCAAAAGCCTTCGAATGAGGCGCTCCAGCAATCGGGGATGCAGCACCACCGGCATCGACGTCCATTTATTCAGTAACTCGGGCAACTCCCGCATCTTCGGCAGATTGCGCCAGGTTCGGGCCGCCAGCATCGCCGTGGGCAACAACGAATCGGGCGCCCGGACCACGTGACAAGACTCGCCAAAGCACCGGTTTAACTCCACCCGCGCCCTCAACTCCCCGTGAAGCGCCGATACGACGCCCTCCCGGCGACCGATCACCGTCTCGCGCACGCTGTAACACAAATAGCCGTCGAACTTCTGAAGCCCCTCCGTCCGCTCCGCTTCGTGGCAGAGGTTATCGAAAAACGCGCTCGCGACGTGGGACATGCGGCGACCCGAACTGAGCTCATCGTTCAGATCGCAGTCGAAGGTGCAGGGCTCCACGTGGTAATCCTCCGGCGGCTCTTCGGGTCGCTCGAAAGGCTTCAACGACGCCAGGGCGCGCTCCGCCGCCTGAACCCAGCTCTCGTGCGGCATCACCCACGCCTCCCCGCAACAACCGTCGCGATACGCGAGAATCAGCGTCTGATCGGCCGGATGCCCGTTCATCGCATGCTGGCGTTTCTCGTCTGCCCAAAGCCCCCGCTGCCGCGTCCGCCGCCACCAGACCTCGAACTCCCCCTCCAAAGGCAGCGTCGAAAGAAAAGCATCCACCTGGCCCTGCAACTGTTCCAGATCCGCCAGGCAATCCAGCGCCGATAAGCCTTCACAAACGACGTCCGGTCTCGGCTGAAACCGCGTTCCGCTCAACGAAGGCAACGGCAGGGTATCGCTCAAGTGGTGGAAGCTTCCTCAAACTGGTGCAACAGGTCGATTTGCTTTTCGGTCAGCTTCTTGGGGATTTCGACCTGCACGCGTAAATGTAATCGCCCACGCTGGGTTTCTCCCACTTCGGGCAGCCCCTCTCCGGGGATCTCGATTAACTCTCCCGGCTGAACCCCGGGCTTTAAGGTGAGATCGCGCTTGCCATCCAATGTGTCAACCTCAATTTTTCCACCCAGGCAGGCTTTCACCAGATCGAGCTTCAATTCGCCCAAAAGTTCGGTACCTTCGCGCATAAAACGCGGGTGTTCTTCCACATGCACCACCACGTAAAGATCGCCTGCGGGCGTG
>JAEEGL013922126.1_pt1 | contig 14640 bp, 8 predicted proteins | sample 9134231 | NCBI WGS metagenome assembly JAEEGL01 (sample SAMN16246548, study PRJNA631951) | gut metagenome | biome: gut microbiome; feature: rumen; material: fiber-attached | host: Bos | place: Iran: Karaj | collected 2018-10 | reverse complement strand
GAGCTTATTTGGGAGCGTTATAAAAATCAGGTAGACCTTGTAATAGACGGCGGTTACGGTGACAACCGTCCTACTGCTGTTGTGGATTGTACGAAGGGCGATATTGAAATTATTAGAGAAGGTGTTAAGGATTTAGTATATTAGAAGGGAAAAAGTTCTTTTCTAAAAAAATATATAAAAAAAATCATGCTCGTAAAAACATACGCAAGTGCGGTTCATGGAATAGATGCAACAACGGTAACTGTAGAAACCGAGATGTCGCCCGGTATGTCCATAGATATAGTTGGTCTTCCGGACAATGCCGTTAAAGAGAGCGAACTTAGAATAGATGCGGCTTTAAGGAGTGTCGGTTATAGAATACCGGGACAGAAGACTGTTATCAATATGGCTCCTGCTGACATTAGGAAAGAGGGTTCGCATTATGATTTATCGTTAGCGGTAGGTATTTTGGCGTGTTCCAATCAGATAAGTAATGAGCGTATCTCGGATTATATTTTGCTTGGTGAGCTTTCGCTTGACGGCAGCATAAAACCTGTAAAAGGTGCTTTGCCGATAGCTATTCAAGCTGTTAAAGAGAATTTCAAAGGGATAATAGTACCGAAGGAGAATGCCAGGGAGGCTGCTGTTGTAAACAATTTGGAGGTTTACGGCATGAGTTCTATTTTGGAGGTGATTGATTTTTTCAACGGTAATCCGACTGTAGAGCCTACGGTTATTGATACGCGGAAAGAGTTTTTTGAGAATTATGAAACGGTGGATTTGGATTTTGCTGACGTTAAAGGTCAGGAGAATGTAAAACGTGCTTTAGAGATAGCAGCTGCCGGAGGTCATAATGTTATAATGATAGGAGCTCCGGGTTCGGGCAAGACGATGTTATCGAAGAGGATACCTTCGATATTACCGCCGTTTACGTTAAGGGAATCGTTGGAGACTACAAAGATTCATTCAGTAGCGGGGACATTGCCGAAGGATTCGGCATTGATGACAACCCGTCCGTTCCGCAGTCCTCACCATACGATTTCGGATGTAGCGTTAGTAGGAGGGGGGACCTATCCTCAGCCGGGAGAGATTTCTTTGGCGCATAACGGAGTTTTGTTTTTGGACGAACTGCCTGAATTTAAGCGGCAAGTGCTTGAGGTTTTGCGTCAGCCTTTGGAGGATAGGGAAATAACGATTTCTCGGGCAAGGTTTACTGTAAATTATCCGGCAAGTTTTATGCTTGTAGCCTCAATGAATCCGTGTCCTTGCGGTTATTATAATCATCCTGAAAAACAATGTGTTTGTTCTTCCGCGCAGGTGAAAAAGTATTTAAACAGAATTTCAGGACCTTTATTGGATAGAATAGACATTCATGTTGAGGTTGTGCCTGTTCCGTTTAAGGATTTAGCGGTAAGACAGACCTCGGAATCGAGTGCCGAGATTAGAAAACGTGTTATAAAAGCCAGAGAAATTCAGCTGAAACGTTTTGCTGATTCACCGAAAATTCATTGTAATGCTCAGATGACAAGTAGTAAAATCAGAACGTTTTGTAATGTAGACGATATAGGCATGACGCTTTTGAAGAATGCGATGGAGAAACTCGGACTTTCAGCCCGTGCATACGATAGGATTTTGAAAGTATCCCGTACCATTGCCGATCTTGAAGGCGTTGAAGATATAAAACCTCAGCATATTGCCGAGGCTATTCAATACCGTAGCCTTGATAGAGATAACTGGGGTATGTAAGCAAATAAAAAAAACGACCCGCAATTTTTATATTGCGGGTCGTTTTTTTATTTATAATTCGATGATTTTGTATTTTGGTACTAATAATTTCATTACTGTCCAGCCTAAAAGATAAGCAATTGCGCAGAAAACAAACATTATAGTATAACCTGTTTCAATAGAGCCTTGAGCACTGTAGTAATCAAAAAGCCATCCGCCGATTTTACTTGTTATAACACCGCTTAATGAGCCAGCCATTGTACCGATTCCGACAATAGATGCCACTGTTTTTTTAGGAAACATATCCGATACGGTAGTATAAATGTTAGCACTCCAAGCCTGATGAGCAGAGCATCCGATACCGATTAAAATTACGGGTAACCAATATGAAATGTCGCTCAATGGTTGTGCTAAAAGAACTACTAACGGGAAAATAGCTATTGTCAGCATGGCTCTCATTCGGGATTTATACGGGTCGCGTCCGTCTTTTTGAAAGATTTTGGGTAGATAACCTCCGCCTATGCTTCCGAACATTGTCATACTATAAAGTACGGCAAGCGGCAACATCATATCCTCTGTTGTCATTCCGTAGTTGTTTTTCAGATAACTCGGCATCCAGAAGAGGAAAAACCACCAAACGCCGTCCGTTAAGAATTTTCCCATCGTAAAAGACCATGTTTGACGGTAGCCTAAAAGACTGAACCATGAAACTTTTTTCTTATCTGAATCGTTTTCTTCGGGCTCGTCTTTGGTTTTTTCTTGTTCCTCGTCGCTGTTAATGTGTTGAAATTCTTCGTTATTGATTTTACCTTTAGCTAACATTTCTTTTGGTGAGCCGTAATATGAGAACCAAAAAATCAGCCATAAAAATCCTATTGCGCCAACGGCAACAAAAGCCCATTGCCAACCCCAATATTTAGCGATGACAGGAACTAAAAGCGGAGCAACGATAGCTCCGATGTTAGCACCGGAATTGAAAATTCCTGTTGCCAAAGAGCGTTCTTTTTTAGGAAACCATTCAGCAACGGTTTTGATTGCTGCCGGGAAGTTGCCTGCCTCGCCTAATGCCAAAACTGCACGGCATATCATAAAGGCGAAAACCGAAACGGGCATTGCAAAACCCAAAAACGTCATCTTAGATTCCGGTTCTACAAAATAAACAAAGGCGTGAATACATGCGCCTAAAGACCAAACCGTTATGGCTAAGGCATAACCTTTTTTCGTGCCTAAATTATCAACGTATCTTCCGACCAAAAGCGTAAAAACGGCATACATAAAAGTAAATGCCGAGGTTATGTTGGCATAATCGGAATTAGTCCATTTGTATATATCCGTCAGCACCGGTTGCAAAAGGCTGAAAACCTGACGGTCTAAATAATTTACAGTGGTTGCAAAAAATAGCAGCGCACATATTATCCACCTGTACTTTGTCATTTTTTATTTTTTTTTCTTTACTTGGTTTTTTTTATGTTAATAATTAATCTTCATCTTCTTCTTTGCTTGCGTACATTCCTATTACAGTGCCGTAAAAGCCTTTTGTACGTTGTGCGCTGAGATATTCAGCCGAGACTTCATGAGTGAAAACTTCAAAATCGTCGTCTTGATTGAATTTGTAACTAAATTCAAAACCATCGGGGAGTCTTTCGGCTTTTAGAATTATACGACCTTGAAAACCGTCTTTGAGTTTTTTCTTGAGGATTTCTTCTTTAACAATATCCTCGTACATGACTCCTGCTTTTTGGAGCATGAGTGTCGGAATGTTGTCCCTCATTGTGATACCGAACTCATAATTGTTCTTATCACTGGCAAAGAGTGCAAGACCTGCAAATTCTTTAGAATTTTCGGGTACGAAATGTAGTTCCGTTTCTGCGCTGAAATGATTGTGCATTTGGCGCATTGCAATAAATCCCGCATGACGGATAGATCGTATGTTGTTGATTTCAAGGGGCATAAGAATACCCTCCGATAAATTCTCCGGTTTTATATAATCGGGCGTAACGGGAGTTCTTAAATGAAACCATTGCATCGGTAATTTATCCGAGGTGAACCTTTCGTGGTATGTAAAATTGCCATGCGGAATATATCTTTGAAAGGCAACGCTGTCTTTTACGTAATTAACACCGCCCGGAGCAGCAATTTTTAGCGGGATATTTTCTCCGTTGTTGATAATGTAAGGCCAACCGCTGTTGAAAGAAACTGGCATCATAAAAGTTTCTCTTCCTTGATTGTAATCTTCTGTTGCAGAATATGATCTCATGCCTTGAAATACGGCATACCAACTTCCCTCTGGTGTTTTAACAAAATCTGTATGCCCTGTTCCTATAACAGCCTCGTCTCTTGAGGGAGAGAGTCTGCGTTGTGTTAAGATAGGGTTGTTGTTATAACGGGTATAAGGTCCGAAAACATTTATAGAACGGTAAACGCAGCATGAACATCCGTTTCCTAATCCGCCGCCTTCAGAGGCAGTCAGATAATAATATTCTCCTATTTTATTAATGTGCGGACGTTCCAACCAAACGGGACGTTTCTCTAATAAATCACCGCCGGCAAGGATAATTTTTCTTTCACCGTAGTTTTTTAGTGTGGTAAGATCGAAGGGTTGAATCCAAATTACTTTATAATCCGAATACGGCGGTATGAAATCCGGACCTCCTTGATTCAAAAGGTATGCTTTGCCGTCATCGTCAATAAAAAGTGAGGGGTGAACACCGCCTAACCCGTAAATCCATTCAGGGTCAGACCATTCTTTGGCGGGGTCTTTAGTCTTGATGATAAAATGTCCACCGCTGCCTACAAATGTTCCTGTTATGTAAAAATAATCATCGTTTTCGTTGTATCTGATTGTTGAGGGAAAGACTCCGTGATTACTTGATAGAGAAGTATTAAGGCATTGACGTTCCGAGGAAAGTGCGTAGTTTATTTGTTCCCAGTTTACCAAATCGCGGCTGTGCAAAATTGCTAAGCCGGGAAAAAAAGTATAAGTAGCGGTTACCATATAATAATCATTGCCTTTTCTGCAAATACTTGCATCCGAATAAGAGCCTTGAAGTATGGGATTGAAAATTTCCCCTTCGCCTAATCTTGTTGCTTCAAATTCCGGATCCTCGCCGGTATATGTAAAGCTTTTAAAATAAGCATGTTCTTCAAACAAATGTATGTCTGAGGTACAGCCAGAAAAAACTGTTGCAAGTGCTAATATAATTGTCTTTAATTTCATTTTGTTTATTAATAAATTATTAAAAAATTCTGACTGCAAAGTAAAATAAAAAAATGAAAAAAAAGAACATTTATGATAAAAAAAATCCGACTATCTAAGGGATGTCGGATTTCATTGAAAATCATTAAGAAAAAAAGAATTCAAGACTATACGTCTGCTTCCATTCTCTGAAGTTTCTGGATGTAGATAGCTTTTTTAATTTGCTCTCTTCTTCTTACCGAGAATTTTGTAAAAGCTTGTCTGTCGCGGAGTTCTTTTACAACACCGGTTTTTTCAAATTTTCTTTTGAATTTTTTGAGGGCTTTTTCAATGTTTTCTCCCTCTTTAATCGGTACTATGATCATATCCTTTTTATTATTAATAACTTGTAAAATTAAATTTAATTTTTCAGTCCGCAAAGGTAAGCGAAAAATACAAAATAAAAAAATTTTTTTCATTATTTTTTTTGTATGTTAGTCAAAAAAAGATTTTTAAAGTTATATTTTCGGCTTGATTTTCGTATATATCATTTAATTAAAATCTGAAAATAAAAAATGTACAACAATATAAAGACCATAAAAGCAGGGACATTCAACCTGATGAACTTGATGATGCCTAACCGTGAAATGTATGGAGGAAGTTTAAAATATACTCCGGAGGAATTTCACCGCAAAATTGCTTGGACATCTTCGATGTTGAAGCAAATGGACGCTGATGTGATAGGCTTTCAAGAATGTTTTCATAAACAAGCTTTAAGTATTGCGGTCTCGGATATTAAAAAATATCAAAATGCTGAAATAATTATGGGGGACGAAATTGGCAATCAACCGAGAGTTGCATTAATGTCGGTATTTCCGATTGACGATGTGGAGATTTTTGATAAATATCCGCCTGAGGCCGTAATTGATTTTAGACCTAAAAACTCTTACGAAAAAATATGTTTGCCTTTTGACTCTTTTTCAAGACCGGTCTTAAAGGCTGATATTTTTATAAAACCGTTTGGTATAGTAACTTTTTTTGTCGTTCACTTAAAATCCAAGCGTCCCGTTTTTTATGACGGTGAAGACGAGAGAAATCCTATTGATTTGGCACGGGCGCAGGTTAGGGCGTTGATGATAAGAGCTTCGGAATCAGCTGCTTTAAGAGCAATTCTTGTTAGAAGTCTTAAAAATCAAAATCGTCCTGTCGTGGTTTTCGGTGATGTTAATGATACGGGAAACGCTGTTACAACACGTATAATTTCGGGCGAGGTGCCTCAGCACAGACTTCCTGATTCGCAAAAACGCAGTGTTTGGGACGTTTTGCTTTATCATGTCAAAGATATTCAAGCGCGGAGAAGTTATCAGGATTTTTATTATACCCATATTCATAACGGAATGTATGAAAGTCTTGATCATATAATGGTTTCGGAGGAGCTCGTTACGGAAAATCCTAAAAATGTAGGACGTGTGGGATTGGTTTCCGTTTATAATGATCATCTCGTAGACCAGACTTTCACTGTTGAAAAGCAAGATAAATGCAAGTCAGACCACGGTACGGTGGTGTGTACTTTTGAACTCAATGCCGAAAAATCGGCTTATTATCAAGGGCAAAAACGCAATTTTTATAAAAATCGGAAAAATTAATATTTTCTTTGTTGTAGTTTGCCAAATTATATATATTTTTGTTAATTGCAAAAAAGCAAAAAAAGATGAAACGCATTTTAATTATAATACTGGCAAGTTTATGCTTTAGTTTTTTAGGGAAATCCTCTGCATTTTCTTCAGAAATTGTCCCTGATATAAGTTGGTATGTAAATAACATTACTTCGGATACTTATGAAATTAAAAACGCAAATCAGCTTGCAGGTTTGGCCAATATTGTAAACGGAACGACGGGTTTTTTCTCGCCTTATGATTTTTTCAACAAGACTATTTTTTTGGCAGCTGATATTGATTTAGGCTGTTATATCGACTCAGACGGTGCTTTTCAAGGTTCGCATTGGACTACGATAGGTAAAACATATTCAACACGTTTTGCGGGAATTTTTGACGGTAACGGTTATTGCATCACGGGAATGATTATAAGACCCGATGATGACGGTATCGGTGCGCTTTTTGGTTATAACAGCGGCGAAATCAAGAACTTAACAATTGCAGGAGGTTTTTGTTTTGCCGATTATTACTTGGCGGGTAGTTGTAGTCATAATTCCGGCGTGATTGAACATTGTATCAACAGGGCTAATGGTATCTGTAATAATTACGGCGGCGGTATTTGCGGCAAAAATTATGAAGGCGGTCAGATTAAAAACTGTTTTAATTTTGGATATGTTGCCGATAGAAATTGTTGTGGCGGTATCGTGGGCAGTGCGAGTTTGAACAATGCCGTGATTACTAACTGTGTTTACGATATTCAGATGTGTCCTTTGAAAAAAGGATGCGGAACAATTGAGTTAAAAGCGATAAAAGGTCTTTCTACCAATCAGATTATCGGTGCTTCGGGTTATAGCAACGATGGTGCTTTTGTTTTGGAAGACGGAATGTACCCAAAACTCTCTTCTACGAAGTGGACAAAAGTTTCAAAAGCGGCTTTAACTCCTGTGGTTTTTGGTGAGGCTCAAGACGTTAATAATATTACAAAGGATATTTATTTGAAGAGAACCGAAGAAATTGAATATTTTTCTTCAAACCAGCAATATCTTGAAGTTAAAGGTTATACGGCTATCGTTAGGGAAAGGGCTGATGTAAGTTTGTTGATAAAAGGTGGAAGTTGTACAAGACAGCTTTTTATTAAAATAACGAATGAAAATTTCAAACAAAACGGTAATGAACATTCGCCTTTGAGAATTTCCGGTTATGAGGATTTTATAAAATTTGCTAATGCCGTAAATTATTGCAGTTCATACAAAGGTTTTACGAGTATTAACGGTTTTGAAGGCGTAACAGTGGTTTTAACGGGAAACATTCTCATTCCTGAGGGTGTTAATTGGAAACCCGTCGGCAGCAGAGTAACACCTTTTAGAGGTACTTTTGTCGGCTACGGTTTTTGTGTTTCCAACCTTAAAATCAACCGTCCTTACGAGAAAAACTGCGGACTTTTTGGTTATTGTGAAGGTGCGATTACCAAAATTGTTGTAACTGACGGCGAAATTGTCGGTGGCGATAACAGCGGTGCTATCGTAGGTTTTATTAATAAAGGACGTGTTGAAAAATGTATTTCGGCAATACGTGTTCACGGACATTATAATGTCGGCGGTATTTGCGGCAACAGTAATGAGAGTTCGTTTTCTCAGGTACTTTTTTATAATACGGCTGAAGGTGTTTCGGAATATACGGGGGCAATATGCGGAAATGCAACTATGAGTAAATTCTCCCATTGTATTTTTGACAAACAGATGTGCGTAGCGGAAAGACCTGTCGGCAGTATTGATAATTCCGTTACGATGTTGGATACTAAAGGTTTGAATACAAGGGATATGGTAGGAAATTCGTTGGAAAGTAGAACCGGTTTTTCTTTTGATTTTCAGTATGAGGATAATATGTATCCAAAAATTCTTTCTGTTCAGATGCACGAGGAGGCAATCGTTGCTTCAACGCCTGTTTTTATAACAGAGGGTCAGACGGCTTTTAATGTATCGACCTCTATCAGTCTTCCTGCAAAAGAGGAAATTTCGTATTATTGCAACAATTTGGATATCTTGAAAATTTCTAAAAATGAGGCTGTACCTCTTCAACAAGGTGCTGTAATGCTGACGATAGGAAACAGAGCGGCAAAAAAACATCTTGTTTTCAAGATTACTAATTCGGATTTGAAAGCGTTAGGAACAAAAGAAAATCCGATTTTGCTGTCTTCGCCTGATGACATTTCAGCATTGAGAAAGGCTGTTAATAATAATACCGATTACAAAGGTTTTTCGTGTGTAGACGGTTTTAACGGAGTTTATTTCAAACTTACCAAAAGTATTTATTACCGTTCCAACGAGAATCAAATGCCGATAGGTAATTATTTGTTTCCGTTCAAAGGAGTTTTTGACGGTGGCGGATATACGATTTCGGGTTTTAATTGCAATCATGAAAATCTTGATAATGTGGGCTTTGTCGGTTATAATGCCGGTGTGATAAAGAATTTGAAACTTTCCCGTTCGCCTATTTCGGGGCGTTATTATTCCGGCGGAATCTGTGGTTTCAATGTCGGTAAAATTATAAATTGCGAGCATGACTCGGCATCTGTTACGGGCAATAATTTTGTCGGAGGCATTGTCGGTTATGACAACGGCGGAGTTTTCGGTTGTAAAAATTTCGGTTCAGTGAAATGCGATTTTAATACCGGCGGCATTGCCGGAGCAACCAACAATTTGATAGATTCTTGTTTTAATTCAGGAATTATAACGGGAACGGCAGGAGTTGGCGGTATTACAGGTAGCTGTACTAATGTTGTTCAAAATAGTCATAATTCTGGAAAAATCTCTGCCGGCGACAATACGGGCGGCATTGTAGGTCGAAATTCTTACGGAGAGGTTATCTCTTGTATTAATTCTGGAGAGATAGAAGGTTATGACTGTACGGGCGGTATTGTAGGTCTCAACGACGGTGTTATAAAAAAATGTATTAATGATAGTATCGTTACCTCAAACCTCTCTTCGGGCGGTATAGCGGGAAAAGGAGGTAAAATTTATTTTTGTTATAACAATGCAACGGTTTCGTCTTCAGGCAATAATGCTGCGGGTATTGTTGGAGCAACTAAAAATAACAGTGAAGTTAAATATTGCGTAAACAAAGGCAAAATTTCGGCTCAGGCTTTTGCCGGTGGTATTTGTGCTGATAACAGCGGTGGTAAAATTATTTCCTGTGTTAATTTTGGTTATGCAACGGCCTCTTATTATATAGGTGGTATATGCGGTTATAATTCAGGAACTATAAGCACATCGCTTTCCTTAGGACAGATTTTCGGAAACTCTTATTACGGAGCTATTTGCGGAAGGGAAAATTCAGGAATTATTGACAGATGTTTTTATGATAATAATTGTAAATACCGTGGCATCGATAATGCTGATGTTTTCCAAAAAGCGGAAGGCATGGATTATTCCTCGTTGATTAGTTCTGCTATTAAATATAGACTTCAAACTGATGATTATATCTTTGAGGACGGCAAAGTTCCTATGCCCAAAGAAGATGAGTAAATAGAAAAACATAAAAAAACGAATTACGGCAAAGTTTTCTTTTACGTAATTCGTTTTTTTCTTATGTTTTATAATTTTATTTCGATTTCTTTTCCTTCGTATTTAACCTTTTGAATTACTTTTCCGAGTTTTGTTGTAACGGTAAAGAATCTTTCTGTTTTCATACCGGGGAAACTGCCTTGAGTCTCTGAAATTTTTAAGGTTTTATCTTTTTCAGAATACGAAAATTTAATCAGTGAGAATTTCCCGTCTTTGTAATTGAGATTGTCGCCTTCGTCCTCGTAAAGCGTAAATTCGCCGTCTTGACCTTCAAAAATGCGGATTTCCAAATCACCGTTAGCTTTTTCGTCAGCGTATTGACCTACCTCGCTAAGCGGCAAAATGCTACCTTGACGTATTAAAATAGGAATTTTTTCAATCGGAGTTTCTATTTCAACGGTTTGTCCGCCTTGATAAACTTCTCCCGTGAAAAAATCTACCCAATTAGTTGATTTTGGTAAATAAACTTTACGGCTTTTGGGTTTGTCGGCTTTTTGAGTTTCTTTTTCAAAATCGGAAGGTGTCTTCCAATAAAGACGGAAACGGGCAGCTCCCGTCTGATTGTTTTGAGTTTCACAAATTATAGGGTATTCTTTGCCTTTTTCTAATTCCAAAAATTCAAAATACGGTTCGTTGCAATCGAGTTGAACCTTTAGCGTATCACCATTAAAAATTATAACGCGGCTGTCAAAACTTTTTATTTGAAATTGATATTTTCCCGTTTCAGGTGCAACCAAAACGCTTTCAAAACGTACCGAATACATCGAATCCGTTACGTATTCAGGACGTCCGTCATACCAGTATAGGTCGATGTTTTCTGCCGTTTCCTCTTTGCTTAATTCTTTGAAATTCTTATCTTTATAGTATTTGACATTAACACCGTTTTTGAAAACCTCTTTCGGTGTGATTTTTGAAATTTGAGGCGGCGTGTGATACATATAATCCGTTACGGGGGCAACCAATATTTCGTTTCCGAACATATATTCGTCCTTTATTTTGTAAACGTTTTTATCTTCGGGAAAATCCATAACCAAGGCTCTCATCATTGTATAATCCTCGTTATAAACCTTTCCTGCCAAAGAATAAATGTACGGTAAAAGTTTGTAACGCAATTTGTCAAATTCTATTAACACCGGCTTAAATTTTCCCATTTCCCACATTTCTCTTGGAGCGTCAGAGCCGTGGGAGCGGAAAATCGGCGTGAAAGTAGCAAATTGAAACATTCTCGTATAAAGTTCCATGTACGCTGGGTCTTTAGCACCGTAAGTGAAAAGTCCGTCGTAAGAGCCGATTAAAAATCCTCCGATGTCAAAACTCCAATACGGAAGTCCTGATAATGAGAAGTTTAGCCCCGCCGTTATTTGGTCTTGAAAAATTTGCCAACTTGCACCTATATCGCCCGACCATGTGATTGCGCCGTCGCGTTGCAAGCCTGCGAATGCCGACCTCGTTAAAATGCACGCTCTGCGGTTTTTATCCGTTGATGTCCATTTGTCATAAACCTTATCTAACATTGCTAAAACATAAGGATTTAAATATCTTGTGTACGAGCCGAGATAATTGTTTTCGAGTTTTTCGGTTTCATATCTGTGGCTTTCTTTTGTCAGGGAGTTGATGACATCGGGTTCGGTGCTGTCGTGCCACCAACCGTCAAAGCCTTGATTATAAACGTTTTTATAAACATAATCGTTGTACAAATCCATTGCTTTAGGATTGTAGACATCGATGTAGCGGAAATTTCCCCAGCCTATCGGTTCCAACAAAAATCCGCGTTTGTAAAAATCATCGTGCATTTTGGTGTTAAGACCGATACATGGCCAAACCGAAATTATGGCGTGGAGATTCAATTTATGAAGTTCGTCCATCATGGCTTTGGGGTTTGGAAAACGTTTTTCGTCGAATTCCATTGACGACCATTTGCCGTTTTCCCACCATTCCCAATCTTGAACCATGCAGTCAATCGGAATGTTTTCTTTTCGATAACGTTTTGCAACCTCCAAAAGTTCGTCTTGAGATTTGTAACGCTCTTTGCTTTGCCAATAACCGAAAGCCCAACGTGGTAGCATAACGGCTTTTCCCGTGAGATTTCTATATTCTGAGATAATTTTATCAGCGTTTTCTCCGGCAAAAACGTAATAGTCAAAACCATCGCCCATAGCTTGAGAAATGCTGACGGTGTTGTCCTTTTCGCTGAACTGAATGAAAGAATAATTGTCAAAAAAAACACCGTAGCCGTTAGTTGAAACAAAAACCGGTGAAACGGCATTTGTGTTGCTTTGCGAGAGTCCTAAAGTTTTTCCGCGGTAATTCATAAAATTCTCTTGATTCTGACCAAAGCCGTAAATGCCTTCAGATGAGGAAATTAAGAATTTTTGATTGACGGAATAACCCGTATCGCCTTTGATGACTTTTTTTTGAAACTCAGTCGGAGTCTCTTCTTTGAAAAGCACAGAAGAGTCAGCGTTGAAAAAACTTAATTTTCCATCCGATTTTGAAACGCAGACTTTAAGTTTTTCCGAGGTTAAAATCACGAAATCCTGAGTTTCGGTTTTAACGGTTTTGATGTTTTGCGGCGGATTTTTTTTCACGACAAGACTTTCGTGTTTTAAATCTTTGCCGTCTTTAGTTTTGTAACACCTTATGGTTGAAGGTGAATAAAACACGATTTTTTCGTTTTCTCCGTTAGGAAAAATAATTTCAGCACCGCCGTTAATGTCGCTGATTTTTAATTCGTTGCCGCCGCATGAGGACAGCAGCAACGATGCTAATAAAATTTTTAATTTCATGTTTTTTTTTGTAATTGGTAAAGGTAAATTTATTCATTTTCTCTGTCTTCTAACTTTTGCTTTAATGATACGATTGCTTTTTCGTAATGCGATATAATATCAAGAATTTCTTGATCGCTTAGTTTGTTTTTTTCGTCTTCTTTGATTTTAGCATTAAGCCGGCGTTCCAAATCCGAGATAATGTTCATATAATTGATAAAAGCCTCGTAAGGTGATTTGAACGGATTCGGTTTGTAGCCGTAAGCCGGATTGTTGAAATATTCCGTGGACATATAATAAAAATAATCCGAGGATTGAAGATTTCTCCAAATATCCGTCAAAACATCTGAATTTGCAGTTTTTACAAGTTTTGAATAACTTGTAATTTTTTGAAGTGCCTCTTCTTGAAGTTCGTTTGATTGCCACGGTGTTAAATCATGATAACGGTTCATACCCGAAATAGGCCTTGGTATGTTTAAAGGTGCAACGGGCGTGAGGTTTTTGGAAATCTCTTTCGGTATTTCAAAAACGAATTCTTCCGATTTTATAATCGCATTAACAAACGATTTTAAGAAGATGGTAATATCGTCATTTAATTTCGGTTTGTTGAAGTTATTGAAATTAACACCTAAATAAATAACTTCGTCTTCTTCGTCAATATCATAAAATTTTTGTGCGAAATATTCCGGCGTAAAAAGTTTATTGTCTTTTAATCCGTCCTGAAACATTCTGGAATAATCCTGATTTCGTGTTAAGATTTTTTGAGTTTCGCACATCGGATTGAAATACAAAACGTTGTTTCCGTAAAGTTCTATTGCTTTGCCGCAGCCCTCTGTTAAAATCGTGTCAAAACCCAATTCGTAAAGCGTTTTGCCGATTTCGTCGGAATAAATAAGTTCGGTATTTCTGAACGTAGTTGGTTTTTGACCGAAAAGTTCTTCGATTTTGGCGGAATGTTTTTTTACTTGTACGGCAAATTCTTCTTTGTCCGTAATCGAGGTCAGCGAATTATAATAAGGCATTCCGGTAAATTCAAAATTGCCTGTTCTGGCAAGTTTTTTCAAGATTTCAATGCCGTTTTGGCAGGCTCTTGAAAAGTTTTCGATTGCAATGCCGGAGATTGTCATCGAGCATTTGAATTTGCCGTTGAAATTATCCGAAAGTCTCTCCAACATCTCCAAAAGGGGTATGATGTAGTCTTTCGCATCTTTTTCTGTCTGCAAATCCGTTGTGTATGTATCGAAATAATTATTGTCGTTTCCGATGTCAAAAAATCTGTATTTTTTTAATAATACGGATTTATGTAAGTTAAAGTTCAGACATATCGTTTTCATCTTTTTCTGTTTTTGGGTTAGTTAATTGATTGTTTGTATTTTCTCTCGGACAGCAGCCGACGTCCATTTTAACGTCTTTCCACTCGTCTTTAGCGGAAATTACCACATCGTGATAAATTTCGTTGAGATTGGCAGCCGATTTTTCCCACTTCATTTCCTTAACCTGTTGTTTGGCTTTACGGCGGAAAAATTTTCCTAAAGCGGGATATTTTATAAGGGCGTAAATAGCGTCTGCCATGGAGTTTACGTCCCAATAATCTATTTTGACTGCGCTTTCCAAAATTTCAGCAACGCCCGATTGATTTGAAATAATTACAGGAACCCCACTTTTAACGGCCTCTAACGGTGTAATTCCAAACGGTTCCGAAACCGATGGCATTACATAAGCGTCCGAAATCGAAAACAAGTGTTTAACTTCCTCTTTGTCAAGAAAATCAGTAAAAT
>JAEEGL011711829.1_pt1 | contig 14640 bp, 11 predicted proteins | sample 9134231 | NCBI WGS metagenome assembly JAEEGL01 (sample SAMN16246548, study PRJNA631951) | gut metagenome | biome: gut microbiome; feature: rumen; material: fiber-attached | host: Bos | place: Iran: Karaj | collected 2018-10 | reverse complement strand
GCGACCGCCGATGCTCCTACTGCGCCATTCCCTATATCCGCGGAGCGCACCGTTCGGTGCCCGTGGAAGACGTGGTGGAAGAGGCTCGCGGACTGGCTGCCCGCGGGGTTAAGGAACTGATCCTCATAGCCCAGGACACCACCTACTACAGCCTGGACCTCTATGGCAGGCGGGCCCTGGCTGAATTGCTGAGGGCGTTGTCGGACGTGCCAGAAATAGAATGGATACGCCTGCATTATTCCTATCCGGAGGGTTTCCCGGAAGATGTGCTGAAGGAAATGGCGTGCAATCCGAAGATATGCAAGTATCTGGATATCCCCCTGCAGCATATATCAGACAAGGTTCTTCACAATATGCACCGGGGCGTGACTGGGGATTGGACCAGGAATCTGATACGCCGTATGCGGGATGAGATTCCCGGAGTGGCGCTGCGCACCACCGTGATCGTAGGGCATCCCGGTGAAGGACCGGACGAATTCGAAGAACTTCTGGACTTCGCCCGAGAGGCGCGTTTCGAACGTCTTGGCGCCTTCAGATATTCCGAAGAAGAGGGCACCTGGGGAGCGCAGAATCTTAAGGACGATGTGGCTGAAGAGGAGAAACAGCGCCGTTACGATGCGCTGATGAGACTTCAGGAAGGCATCTCCGCCGAATTCAACGCCTCAAGGGTAGGAACCGTCGAGAGAGTGCTTGCAGATGATGTGGTTGGCGGGAAACTGGTCTGCCGCTCCCAGTACGAAAGTCCTGAGGTTGATGGAGAAATTCTTGTCAGCGTGCCTCCCGGGGCCGACCCTGCCTCTTATGTCGGCAACTTCCTCGACGTGCGCATAGTCGGAGCGGACGATTATGACCTGCTGGCGGTAGTAGTATAGTCCCGGAGAAGAGAAATAGAAAAAAGGCAAGGCCGTAAGCCGGTTTCTGTTTTTAAATCTGTCATTTATCTTCGCAACCTACCCCCCGGCATCGGGCGGGCAGCCCTCATCTGCCGGTATATTTGGTTTTGCAGGCCCCGGTGCCGTACCCGCATGCCGTCGCCGGCATACGTCGTGAGCTCTTGCCTCGCGTTTTCACCCTTGCATATTGTATTTTTGCTCCCTTCCGGTCGCATTAATGACCATCTGCGGTCATTTTCTGTTTCTGCCTCCGAAAGATTACTCCCTCCTGCGCTTTCCACAGCGGGGCGCCCTTTCCTGTCCGGACTTTCCTCCCTTGCGGGCGACAGATCGCCTTGCCTTTTATCTGGCTGCAAAGATAATACTTTTTTGTATCTTTGCATTGCAATGCAGTTGATTCGAAAGTCCATACTGGTCATTATATCGCTTATGCTGGCCGTGTCCTGCAAGGCCGGAGCGCCGAAACGCTATGGCATCGAGGTTGTAAAAGAATATGCCCACGACACGGGCGCATATACCCAGGGGCTTTTCTTCCACAAAGGACAGTTGTTCGAGAGCACCGGCCAATTCGGCGAGTCGAGCATGCGGAAAGTCGATCTGCACACCGGCAAGGTGGCAAAAAAGTTGTCTTTCTCCCGAAAGTATTTCGCCGAAGGCTCGGTGGTGCTGGGAGATAATCTTTATATCCTTACCTGGACCAATAAAGTGGCGTTCATCTACGATGCCGCCACGCTTGACTATAAACAGACCTATACTTATCCCCGTGAGGGCTGGGGCCTGACTACCGACGGCAAGCAGCTGATTGCATCCGATGGCACGTCCCGTCTGTTTTTCCTTTCGCCGGATTTCAAGCTGCAGAAGAGCATCACAGTCAAGTTGAACGGCCGGCCGGTGCGATACCTGAATGAACTGGAGTGGATTGACGGGCGTATCTGGGCAAATGTCTATACCACGGATATGATCGTTATCATCAACCCCTCCAGCGGAGAGGTGGAAGCAACCGTGAATTGCGGGGGACTTTTGCCCGACAAACTCCGCAAGCCGGATACCGACGTGCTGAACGGGATTGCTGTCGATGCTGAAGGCCGTATTTATCTAACCGGCAAGAACTGGCCCCGTCTTTATGAGGTCAAACTGGTTCCTTTAAAGAAATAATTCGTATCTTTGCACCACGCGGGGGTACTCCGGGAACGGAGTTGAGATTATACCCATTGAACCTGATGCAGCCAATACTGCCGAAGGGAAGCATAATCCTCATCAGCCCCTTGCATTAATTTTAATAATTATGCGAGGTTTTATTTTTTCTGCAGCTATTCTCTGCTGCATCTTTGAGGGCGCCTATGCCCAGGAATCCAAACAGACGGAACAGTTGGACAGTGTTATAGTGACTGTTTCCAGGGCAGGACGCAATACTCCTGTCACATACACTACATTGTTCAAGGAGGAACTCAGTGATGCGGCTCCGTCCAAATCCCTGCCCATGATACTTGGCTTGCAGCCATCGGTAGTAAGCACGAACGAGGGTGGCACCGGGCTGGGCTATTCAAAACTGACAGTGCGCGGCTCCAAGGGTTCACAGATTAATGTCACCCTCAATGGCATCACTCTCAACGACAGCGAATCGCAGGAAGTGTTCTGGGTCAACATCCCGTCTCTTGGGAACATCCTCGGAAGTGTTCAGCTCCAGCGTGGTCTGGGCACTTCGGCCAATGGCGCAGGAGCGTTCGGCGCCAGTATTAACATGAGCACCGCAAACGTGTCGGACAAGCCTTATTCGACCCTGGAGGTCGGCGGGGGATCATACAACACCGGCACACTCAGCATTTCTGCGGGAAGCGGCCTGATGCGGAGCGGCCTATATGCCGATGTGGTGTTCTCTGCCGGACGCACGAATGGTTACATACGGAATGCCTGGGCGGATGTGTATTCCCTTCTGGGAGTGCTTGGATGGATGCATGGGAACAACTCTCTGAAATTCACGCTGCTGTCCGGCAAACAGCATACGGGAATTACCTGGGAGGGGATTCCCGCCTCCAAGATGGAAGAGGACCGATGCTATAACCCGGCGGGCAAATACAAGGATGCCGAGGGAAATGTCTGTTACTACGATAACGAATCGGACAATTATGCGCAGACGCATTACCAGCTGAATTATACCCATCAGTTCGACAGGGGTCTTTTCTGGAGCACCACGCTCAACTATACCAAGGGAGATGGTTACTACGAACAGTACAAGGCCGGCAAAAAATTCAGCAAGTATGGAATAGATGCTGCCGGACAGGCGGATTTCATCACGCGGAAGTTGATGGACAACGGCTATGCGGTCCTGAATTCTACTTTGAAATACAAGGCTGACAGGCTGAATGCGGCCGGGGGAGTGTATCTTGCGAGCTACCTTGGGAACCACTTCGGAAAGGTGCTGTGGGACAGCACGTACGGCGACCGCGATTTCGAATGGTACCGAAACGATGGACGCAAGCGTGAGGTTACGGCCTTCCTGCGTGGAGAGTATGCTATGGCTTCCTGGCTCACTGGGTATGCGGAACTCCAGTACCGCCTGGTGACATTGAAAATGAAAGGGTTGGACGATGAGTTCTCGGATCTGGCTTATGATACTGCCTGGAACTTCCTTAACCCCCGTGTGGGGCTCACCGGAAGATGGGGCGCCCATAAAGCATACGTTTCGTCTGCCATCGGCCACAGGGAGCCCGGACGCAGCGACCTCAAGGAGCAGATTGAATCCGTAAACGCCCTCCATGCCGCGGGAAAGCCCGGAGAGGTGACTCTGCGACCTGAACGCATGTACGACACCGAACTTGGGTATGAGTATTCCGGAAGCGCTTTCTCTGCCGGCCTGAATCTATATTCCATGGAGTATAAGGACATGCTTCTGGAAACCGGCAAGCTCAGTGACAGCGGATATGCCATCAAGGAAAATGTCGATCGCAGCTGGCGCAGGGGAATAGAACTGAGCGCCGCATGGAAAGCAGCCTCGTGGATAAGTATGAACGGAAACCTGACGCTGAGCACGAACAAGATAAAGGATTATACCTACTACGAAGATACCAACGACGACAGCACCAACTGGAAGTTCATCGGTAAAACAAGAGTGGACTGCGGCACTGTCACCATGCTGATGTCGCCCTCTGCCGTCGGCATGGCCGGTATAGAATTCAAACCGTTGTCCAAAGAGGATCTGCGGCTGGGCCTGACAAGCAAGTATGTTGGCAGGCAGTACTGGGACAATACACAGAACGACGGGCTTTGCATCCCCGCCTATTATGTGATTGACACCCGGGTGGAGTACACTGTTCCCGTAATGAAGGGAAAACTAACTCTGGGCGCCTATTGCAACAACCTGTTGAACAGGGATTATTATGCCGATGCCTGGGTTTACAGGGCGCTGTTCTCCGATGGCTCACCGGAATATATAGAGGAGGGGCTGTTCCCTCAGGCGTTGCGGAATTTCTCTGTCAAGCTCCGCCTGGAATTCTGATGAAGAAGTCATATAACGACCAAGACCCGCTGTCTCAGCGGGTCTTGACGGTTAGTTAGTAGTGTATTACCTTTATAAGAAGGTTAATTATTGTTGGTTAGAAGTTGTTGTTTCTAAATCTCAGTGCAAATATACATCTCTTTTTTTATTCTGCAAGTAAAAACTAGAAAATATTTATTAAAAAGTTATCAACATTTTAAAATATTTTAAAAACTACTCTTCGAGCAGCCCGGGACGCAGTAATTTGGTGCGTTCGAGAGCCTGTTCATCCTGCCATGCGCGTATCAGTTTGGGATTCCCGCTAAGCAGGACCTCGGGCACCTTCCATCCGTTGAAATCGACAGGCCTGGTATATACGGGAGGGGAGAGCAGGCCGTCCTGGAAACTGTCGCTCAGGGCGGAAGTCTCATCGGTGAGCGCGCCCGGAATCAGGCGGATGATGGAATCTGCCAGAAGCGCGGCCGGAATCTCACCTCCGCTGACCACATAATCGCCCACTGAGATCTCACGCGTAACCAGATGTTCCCGGATGCGGTGGTCAATCCCTTTGTAGTGGCCGCACAGCAGGATAATGTTCTTTTTCAGCGAAAGCTCGTTTGAGATTGCCTGATTGAGGATCTCTCCATCAGGGGAAAGGTATATCACCTCGTCGTATTCCCGTTCGGCGCGGAGTTCCTCAATCATGCGAAAGACCGGTTCCACCATAATCACCATGCCGGCATCCCCACCGTAGGAATAATCGTCGATGTTCTTCCTGGGGCCGATACCGTATTTGCGCAAGTTGTGCACGTGGATTTCTACTAGCCCCTTTTTGATGGCGCGCCCCACGATGGAATGGCTCAGAGGGCTCTCCAGCAACTCGGGTACGGCGCTTATAATATCGATTCTCATAAATATTTATTCAATTTGCGCAAAGTTACCAAAAAACATTATATTTGTAAGCTATTAATATATTTAACTCACTACTATGAGCGACGAAATCAAAAACCCCGAAGTTCTGGAAGAGCAGGTTCAGGCAGAACAGCCTGTCTCAGAGCCGGAAAAGGCTGAAGAGAACAGTTTTGCCGACAAGACCCTGTCCGAACTGTCGGATGTATTTAAAAGCCTGATGGAAAGCGCCGACCGCATGAGCCGGAGCAAAGAAGCTGAATCCATCAAGTCCGCATTCTATAAACTCCTCCTTAAACTCAAGAGCGAAGCCGGAGAGGCCGGTGATGCGTTTGTGGAAGTTGAAGAAAACTTCAAGAGCATCTACGCAGACTACAAGCGCGAGAGGGCAGAGTACAACAAGGAGCAGGATGCATTGAAAGAAGAGAATCTCGAAAAGAAAAAAGCGATAATAGAAGAGCTGAAGCAGCTGGTGGACGCTCAGGAAGATGTGAGCGCATCTTTCCCTTTGTTCCGCGAGATCCAGGACAAGTGGCGTTCCATAGGCCCCGTGCCTGCAACCGCTTTCCGGGACATCAACAGCACCTATCAGTTCAACGTGGAGCGCTTCTACGACAAGGTTAAGATCAACCGCGAGCTCCGCGACCTCGATTTCCAGAAGAATCTGGAAGTAAAGGAGAAGTTCTGTGAAGCAGCCGAGAAACTTGCCGAAAACGAGAATATCGTAAACGCTTTCAACGAACTCCAGAAGCTCCATGAGCAGTGGAAGGAGTTCGGCCCTGTGGCCAAGGAGTTCCGCGAAAGCATCTGGTCCCGTTTCCAGGCTGCCACTGCGGTTATCAACAAACGCTACCAGGCTCATTTTGAAGAACTGAAAGACAAGCAGAAAGAGAATCTGGTCGCCAAGGAGGCCCTGTGCGTAAAGGTAGAAGAAATCGCCGCCCGCGAGGTGAAGACCTCGGATGAGTGGAATGCCTTCGCCAAGGAAATCGAAGCCATCCAGGCCGAGTGGCGCAAGATCGGTTTCGCCACGAAGAAAGACAATCAGAAGATCTATGACCGTTTCCGCGCTGCCTGCGACGCCTTCTACGGCCGCAAGCGGGACTATTATTCCCAGTATCGCAGCGAGATGGATGCCAATGTGGAAAAGAAACTCGGCATCATCAAGATTGCTGAGGAACTCAAGTCCAGTACCGAGTGGAAGAAGACCACCGAAAAGTTCATCGAACTGCAGAAGCAGTGGAAAGAGATAGGCGCGGTGCCCCGCAAGAAGAGCGAGCAGCTCTGGAAACAGTTCCGCTCCGCATGCGACGAATTCTTCGCTGAAAGGGACAAGAACGCATCTCCCGAGAACAACTTCTTCGCCAACCTCAAGGCCAAGAAAAAGATTATCGAAGACATCAAGGCCTATGTTCCTTCAGAAGATGCCGAAGCCAATCAGGCCGCCGCAAAGAAGTTCGCCGACGATTTCCAGGCCATCGGCTTCGTCCCGTTCAAGGAGAAGGGGAACATCCAGGCTGCTTACCGCGAGGCCATGCAGGAGAAATTCCCCGAATTCGGCGATCATCACGGCCGCGGCGAAGCCAAGCCCCGTGCCGAGCGCAGCGCCAAGGATGCGCTCATCCAGCAGTACAAGACCCTGCAGCAGGAAATTGAAACCTTCGAGAACAATATAGGCTTCTTCTCCGCCTCAAAGAATTCCGAGGCCCTGATCAAGCAGATGGAGACCAAAATAAACAAGGCAAAGGAAGAACTACACAAACTCGAAGAGAGAATCCGTAAGGAAGAGGAGGGAGAATAGGAATGGATAAGAATACTATTACGGGTTTCGTCCTGATCGCCGTCATTTTATTCGGTTTCACCTTCTACCAGAGCAAACAAGCCAGAAAAGCCGCCGAGCTGCAGGCCCAGCAGGATTCCATAGCCCTTGCCGAGCGCATTGCCGCCGGCGATACGGTGGTGTCCGCCGTGCCTGTTGAAGTGTCGGCTGAGGGAGCTGTAGTTGAATCTCCATCCGCAGAGCCCGGGAAAGCCATCTACAAAGATGCCGCGCTTGAGGCTGCCCACAACTCCGCCGCTTCTGAGGTCATCCTCGAAAACGACAAAATCGCCCTTACGCTCACCACACAGGGCGCCCAGCCGTCCAGCGTGCTTGTCAAGGATTATTTCAATTACGACAGCACCGCCCTCTATATCTTCAAGGATGGCGGCGCCTCGTATTCCATCAGCGTCTATACCGGAGAATTCATCCAGACTAAGGATTTCAACTTCCAGGTTGCTGAGAAGAGCGATTCCTCGGTTGCATTCCGCCTGCCCTTCTCGGACGGTGGATACATCGAGCAGCGCTATGTGCTGCACGAGGGGTCATACATGGTGGATAACCAGCTCTCTTTCATCGGAATGAACAGCATCCCCAGGAATGTGTCTTCCATCGATATCGATTTCTCGATGATAGTTCCCAGGATGGAGAAGGGCTACAAGAACGAGGCCCAGTATTCCAAACTGGATTTCTATCAGGAGGGGGACAAGAAGCCTACGGAGATCGGCCGCAGCCGGAACGGAAGCAAGAGGGTGGATTCACGCGTGAGCTGGTTCGCATTCCAGCAGCAGTTCTTCTCTGCCATCTTCCGCGCCAAGAATCAGTTCTCCTCCGGTTCATTCGACATCTCCTTCTTCCCCCAGGAAGATGAATCCCGCAACCTGATGGCCTGCACGGCCAGGATGCGCGCGGAATACCGTCCCGGACAGGACAATGTCATCCCCATGGAGATATACATGGGGCCCAACCACTACAAGACCCTCCGGGAATACGGGCAGAAATATGAAAAGGTCATCCCTCTGGGAGGATCGCTGGTGGGCTGGTTCACCAAGTTCGTCATCATCCCCCTGTTCGACTTCTTCCACCGCTTCATATCCAATTTCGGCCTGATTATCCTGCTGATGACCATCGTCATCAAACTGGTGGTGTTCCCGCTTACATACAAGTCGTATGCATCGTCCTCCATCATGGCCATACTTAAGCCTGAAATCGAGAAAATCAACGCAAAGTATCCCAAGCAGGAGGATGCGATGAAGAAGCAGCAGGCAACCATGGCCCTTTACAACAAGGCCGGGGCCAATCCCATGGGAGGATGTCTTCCCACGCTGCTCACATTCCCTATCCTGTGGGCCATGTTCCGATTCTTCCCGGCATCCATCGAGTTGCGCCAGCAGCCCTTCCTCTGGGCCCACGACCTCTCCACATACGATGCCATCCTGGAATTCGGCCACCGCGTGCCCCTGATCGGAGACCACCTCTCCCTTTTCGCCCTGCTGATGGCCGTCACGATGTGGATATACAGCAAGATGACCATGTCCGGGCAGGCTACAGCCAACGACCCTAATGCTCAGAGCATGCAGTTCATGACCAAGTGGATGATGCCAATCATGATGTTCTTCATCTGCAACAGTCTGTCTGCCGCTCTCAGCTACTACTATCTGCTTTCACAGCTCATCAGCATGCTGCAGATCTGGGTGATACGCAAGTTTATCGTAAAGCCCGAGAAAGTGTATGCTAGGATGGCTGCTGCCGAGAACAAACCCGTTAAGAAGAGCAAATGGCAGCAGAGGCTGGAGGAAGCTCAGAGAATGCAAGAACAACAAATGCGTCAGCAACAGAGGAAACGATAATGATCGCATTTAATCTTGAATCAATCAAGAGGGAACTGCCATCAGGGGTTAAACTGGTGGCAGTTTCCAAATTCCACCCGTTCGAGGCCATCCTGGAGGCCTACAACGAAGGCCAACGTGCATTTGGCGAAAACCGCCCGCAAGAGTTCGCCGCAAAGGCAGTGCAGCTCCCGCCGGACATTGAATGGCATTTCATAGGGCATCTTCAGACAAACAAGCTGAAACTTGTGCTGCCCTATGCATATCTGGTGGAATCCATCGACACCCTTCACCTGCTTGAAGCAGTGAACAACTGGGGAGAGAAAAACAACAAGGTGATCCAGGCGCTTCTGGAAGTTCACATCGGCGCGGAGCAAACCAAGCAGGGCTTTACGCCTTCAGAGGTCAAGGCTGTGCTGCAGATGGCGGGGGAGTTCCCCTTCGTGAGATTCCGCGGCCTTATGGGAATGGCTTCGCACACCGACGACGAAGATGCCATCAGCTCCGATTTTGCGCGGATAAAGGCCCTTTTCGATGAATGCAGGGAAGAGTTTCCGCAATTTGCCGGTTTCGATCAGCTGTCGATAGGAATGTCGGACGACTGGAAGATTGCCGTATGCCATGGAAGCACCGAGGTGCGTATCGGTACGGCCATTTTTGGAAGCAGGGAATACTAGTCCGAGATTTTTTTAAGAAAAAACTTGCATATAAAAAAACTAATTCTTTTATTTGCAAAAGAATGATGGCAAACGCAAATATCTGGTGGTGGCGCTTACAACTCTAAAAGTCGTAAGTTCCATTGCCGTATATATAGGAGTCAAGCAGCATATCGGACTTACGATATGCTGCTTTTTTATTTGAAATCAAACAACTTAATATCATACATTATGAAACAGAAAAAGTTCATGCTGCCGGAATCCGAGATTCCCACCCATTATTTCAACATTCAGGCCGTGATGCCCAACAAGCCTCTGCCTTTCCTGCATCCGGCAACGCGCCAGCCGCTCAAACCTGAGGACCTCTATCCCATCTTCTGCAAGGCCTGCGCCGATCAGGAGTTGAACCAGACGGACGCCTGGATTCCCATTCCGGAAGAAGTGCGTGAACAGTATGCCGCATACCGTTGCACACCTTTGGTGCGCGCATACGAACTTGAAAAAGCCCTCGGAACTCCCGCCCACATCTACTTCAAGAACGAAAGCGTGAGCCCTGCAGGCAGCCACAAACTTAATTCAGCCATAGCCCAGGCATATTATGCCAAGGAGCAGGGCATAACCAACCTCACTACCGAAACCGGCGCCGGCCAATGGGGAGGCGCGCTCAGCTATGCCACAAAGAAATTCGGCATCGACTGCGCCGTCTATATGGTCAAGGTAAGCTATGAGCAGAAGCCTTACCGCAGGTCTATCATGCAGACTTTCGGCGCGGCCATCACTCCTTCTCCTTCAATGAGCACGCGTGCCGGCAAGGACATCCTCACCCGCAACCCGAACGACCGCGGTTCGCTCGGCTGCGCCATCTCGGAGGCAATCGAACTTGCAGTCACCACTCCGAATTGCAAGTACGCGCTCGGATCAGTGCTTAACCATGTGTGCATGCATCAGACCATTATAGGTCTGGAAGCGGAGAAACAGATGGAACTGGCAGGCGAGTACCCCGATATCGTCATCGCCTGCTTCGGCGGCGGATCCAACTTTTCCGGCATCGCCTTCCCCTTCATGCGTCACAACATCCTGGATGGCAAGAAGACCCGCTTCATCGCTGCAGAGCCCTATTCCTGCCCCAAACTCACCAAGGGTAAATTCGAATATGATTTCGGCGACGAGGCAGGCATGACCCCGCTTCTGCCGATGTTCACACTCGGACACAGTTTCAAGCCGGCATCCATACATGCGGGCGGTCTTCGCTACCACGGCGCGGGTGTGATCCTCTCACAACTGATGAAGGATGGCTATATGGAAGCCGTTGATATCGAGCAGCTTGATTCATTCCGCGCCGGTGTGCTGTTTGCCCGTACCGAAGGCATAATCCCCGCCCCGGAATCCTGCCACGCCATAGCCGCCACGATCACGGAGGCCCTCAAATGCAAGGAAACGGGGGAGGCCAAGACCATACTCTTCAATCTTTCAGGACACGGATTCGTGGATATGGGAGCATACGACAGCTACTTCTCCGGAGAGATGCAGAACTACCATGTGTCAAAAGAAGATCTCGACAACTTCATCAAGAGCGCCGATGAATTGAATAAGCAGTAAAATAGTCCTGCAGAATATCCCGGGTACGGCGGTTGATTGCAAAATCTTCCGCCGTACCTCCTTGTAGGGAAGTGATGCCTCCGCAGATATCCACACCTGCAAGTTCCCTGCCCGCAAGGGCGTTATCGATTCCGGTCAGAAGGTCCTGCAGACTGGCATTGCCCTGGTCCCAGTTTGTGCGGGCATACTCCGGCGAAAGCCAGTCCAGGTCTATACTCAGGTAAACCCGGTCTGAATGCTCTGCAAGCATGGGATTATGTGTTCTGGAATGCGCTACCCAGCCACCGCAGGAAAGAATGTCACCGCCAAAGGACGGGGCCTGGTCGTCCGGATGATTGTCGAACAGGACCAGCTGCGCCGGCCTGTCCAGAAAGCGGAGCCATATATCGGTCAGATAGTGATAATCGCCACCGTCTATCCAATGCAACGCATTGAGTGGCAGGTATTTAAAGGCGGCTTCAATTGCAGCGGCGGAATCGGCGTTGCAGTAGCAGGTAGTGCCTTCCAGACCGGAGAGATCCAGGTGCAAAGCACCTGCCGGCGACCAGTCCTCGTCGGAAAAAAGGCTGCTCATGCGCACTAAAACCGATTTCATTGCGTTCAAAGTTAGGAATAATCGAAAAAAAAACCTATTTTTGTACAATTCAGTTATAGATTATGGCTCTGGAACCCACATTCCCTCTGGATCCCGAAAAGGTCTATTTCTCTGCCGATGAGCTCACGCTCCCGACGGAGGAGGGAGAAAAAACCCTTAAAATGGGTTACTGGATTCTTGAAGACCCTATCCGCATCCACAAGCTTATTGTAAAGGAAAAATGCCTCCATGTCGATGAAATGGAGGTTTTACGCCCTTTGGAAAGCAAACTCCGCAAGGCCGATCCCGACTATTACAAACGCTTCGTTGGTCTCAAGCTCGTGATCGACTATCCCGGCTACAGCAGCGGCATTGTCGCAAGCATCCCCTTCGAGAACGATCCGCTGGGCTTCTATAAATGGTGGCGCAAAGGCTGCCACGAAGACAAAGTCTATCTTTCCCTCGGCCGCCAGATTCAGCTTTTCCAGAAGGTTGCCATGATGGATCCGAAACTGATTTTGAAAAAGGACCTGGAAATACTCAGGCGATAGCATAATGGATAACCAATTGAAAATCACTTGCCTCCATGGCGAACATCTTGCCCTTGGAGCAAAAATGAGTCCCTTTGCGGGCTTCGACATGCCCATCCAGTACAGTTCCATCACCGAGGAACACAACGCAGTGCGCAACAATGTCGGCATGTTCGACGTCTCCCACATGGGCGAAATATTCGTAAACGGCCCTCAGGCTGAGGAATTCGTCAACCATATCTTCACCAACGACGTGCGTCCCATGGAAGCGGGTTCCATCCTCTACGGGATGATGCTCTACCCGGACGGCGGCACCGTGGACGATCTCCTGGTTTATAAGGAATATGCCCCCGATGCCTTCCTGCTTGTGGTGAACGCCGCGAATATCGACAAAGATTATGAATGGATACTCAAGGCTGCCGAAGGCTATGAGGTAGGCATCCTTAACGATTCCGACAACTGGGGCCAGCTGGCTGTCCAGGGCCCTGCGGCAGAGCAGGTGGTCGGCAAGGTGCTGGGGATGGATCTCTCCGGCCTGGCCTTCTATCATTTTGTGGATTCCGAACTCTATGGCAAGCGTTCGATCGTCAGCCGCACTGGCTATACCGGTGAAGACGGATTCGAAATCTACGCCACCCCTGAGGCGATCGTGGACCTCTGGAAAACCTTCCTCTCTGCCGGTGTCGTCCCTTGCGGCCTCGGCTGCCGGGATACTCTCCGCTTCGAGGCTGGGCTCCCGCTCTATGGCGACGAGCTCACCCCTGAAATCTCCCCTGTGATGGCGGGACTGTCCATGTTCTGCAAGCTGGACAAGCCGGAATTCATAGGGAAGGATGCCCTTGTAAAACAGAAGACGGAAGGCGTCGCCAGGAAGCTTGTCGGCATCGAAATAGCCGACAGGGCCATTCCGCGCGCGGGTTATCCGGTTGTGCTTGAAGACGGCACCCAGATCGGAGTGGTGACCACGGGCTACCATTCAATCAGCCTCGACAAGAGCATCTGCTTCGCCCTCATCGATGCGCAGTATGCGCCCCTGGGCACGGCAGTCAGCATACAGATCCGCCACAAGGTATTCCCTGGCGTGACGGTCAAGAAAAGATTTTATCAAACAAACTATAAGAAATGAGCAAGATTCTAGACGAGCTTCTCTACAGCGAATCCCACGAATGGGTTAAAGTAGATGGAAATATCGCTATCATCGGCGTCAGCGATTTCGCGCAGGCGGAAATGGGCGACATTACCTATGTTGATGTGCCTGCAGAAGGCGACACTGTCACCAAGGGTGAGGATTTCGGCGCCCTGGAGAGCGTGAAGGCCTCCAGTGAGCTGTATTCTCCCGTAAGCGGCGAGATCGTGGCTGTCAATGCAGAATTGGAAGACAAGCCCGAACTCATCAACGAGGATCCCTACGGAGCATGGATCATCAAGGTGGAAATGAGCGACAAGAGCGAGCTTGGCAACCTGCTCAGCGCTGCTGCTTACTCTGAAATAGCTAAGTAAAGCGGTCATGGCGGGATTTTCTTATTTCCCTCATACCGACGATGATATCCGCGTGATGTTGGAGCGGATAGGCGTCCGGAGCTTGGATGACCTATACTCCGATGTGCCCGCGGATTTCATTTATAAGGGAGAGTATGACCTGCCTGCAGCCATGAGCGAGCAGCAGGTCCGGGATTTCTTCGAAGAGCTTGGCAAGAAGAACACTCAGCTGAAGGTGTTCGTAGGACAGGGCGCGTACGACCATTACGTGCCGTCCGTGATTCCCTACATCACCTCGCGCTCCGAGTTCCTCACTGCTTACACGCCCTATCAGTGCGAGATATCGCAGGGCACGCTCCGCTACATCTTCGAATGGCAGTCCATGATGTGCCGTCTCACGGGGATGGATGTCGCCAACGCTTCCATGTACGATGGTCCCTCGGCCGCTGCCGAAGCCCTCAGGATGGCTGTGGCATGCACCCGCAAGCGGAACAAGGTGGTTGTGTCCACCAAACTGATGCAGAACGTGCTGGACGTTGTGGCCAGCTATCTGAAATACCCCGAAATCGAGGTGGTTTATGCATGGGACGTGACCGAGGCCCTCGGCCCGGATGTGGCTGGGGTGATAGTCCCGTCCATCTGCCGCCACGGTGTTATTCAGGACCTTACAGGAGTTGCCGATGCGGTGCACGCCGCTGGCGCCCTCCTCATAGAATATTGCGACCCTTCCGCACTGGCAGTGCTGAAAACCCCGGCGGAATGGGGCGCGGACATTGCCGTCGGTGACGGTCAGTCGCTTGGTATTCCTCTCTGCTACGGAGGCCCCTATGTCGGTTTCCTCTCATGCAAGAGCGAATACATGCGCAAGCTTCCCGGC
>JAEEGL016457001.1_pt1 | contig 14641 bp, 12 predicted proteins | sample 9134231 | NCBI WGS metagenome assembly JAEEGL01 (sample SAMN16246548, study PRJNA631951) | gut metagenome | biome: gut microbiome; feature: rumen; material: fiber-attached | host: Bos | place: Iran: Karaj | collected 2018-10 | reverse complement strand
CAGTGTCTCCAGTCGCCAACACACCACCGTTCTCGGTGAACCAAGAATGTTCATTTACATCAACCAATCGTTCAGTGGCCGCACCCTTTACATGCAAGTGATAGACATAGTAGTCCATCCCAGTCATATTTGTACCAGATGCGATGTAGGCATACAGATGCCAACCATCTTCTTCGTGACGCCAAAACTTTATCGTAAATCCGTTCGTATCGTTGCTATTCTTGTAATCATCGGTCATCCGAATATTGTAGAACTTCGGAATGTCGCACCACGGAACACATTCCGGATTATTGATACAATCAATAGCACAGCACGGAACATCTTGCATATTCTCGACGATTCCCATACCAGCCTTATATTCGAAATCCGGTTCATCCTTCATACAAGTTTCCTTGACTGGGTCGCCCGGTGTGCGTCCACGATAACCAACCAGCTCGTCGGCCTCGCCGACCGTAATAGAATATTCAGTGATACGGACTTGGTGATCAGCATTGTTCGGCACGATAGATGCGCCACCCGAACAAAGCAGCTTCACTTCACGCTGTAAATGGTTCAAATAGCAAGACGCGTTCAGATAGTAATAATCAATGTGGTAAGTCTCGCCGCACTTGCAGAAGTCAATGTCGTTCTGCACGATAATAGAACGAGAGACATCAATCGTGGTTCCGTCGTTCGAATCGGGCGGACCCATAAATACCCAGTCGCCGCAAGTAACATACCAGATTCCATTCAGTCCATCCTTCTGATTGGACAACAGAATCATATCACCCGGCTTCAGACGGTAAGTACACGCCGTGCGGCTACCGCACTTGTACGGAACATCATCTGCGCAAACATAATCAACTGTGTCAGAAACACGCGCACCCAAGTCGATTACATAAGTATCGTCGACTTTCGCTGGTTGCGGTTTCCTATAGCAATCTTTAGGGCAAGTGTCTACAGCCGGTTCCTCGTCGGTCGGGTCATCATAGCCTTGCCATTCTCCTTTTGAAACAACCCACAAACCATTTTCATCGGGGTTAATCTGGTGTGTCAGCCAAACAACATCGCCTTCAAGCAACTGCACACCGTTCACATAGCTTTCACCATACTTATGGGACAAGCTGTAATTAAGCTTTAGACGAACTTGGACATACTTGTACTTTTCGCAATCGCCTTCGACGCGAACATACATAGTCTTTCCGAGCTTACCAGCGGCTGGGTTCTCTACGCGAGCACCGTATTCATCCGTGGTGTCGTACACCAACGACATCTCGCTAGGCACAAAGCAAATGCCTACACCAGTATACTTCGCCGGAGTATTCTGCTGTTCTTCAAGATTTTCTTCGTCATACTTATAACGAATCAAGCCAAGGTTATTGTGGTCAAGATTCTGCTCATCGAAACCAATATGTATCTCATAGGTTCCACAAGCATCCAGTCCGTCACCGTCAACGGCAAGCATCTTCGGAGACAGCAAGAACGATGCAACCGTCCCGTCATCGTTAAACTTGATATCCTTCGACAACACCGTATACACGGTCTCGCCTTGGATGATGTATACATTCATTCCCTTGACGAAGTTCTTGCCGTGCAATACGATTTCCGCGCTCGTATTGATTCGCGTCGCCAAGTTCTTGATGTAGGTAATCAGGGGCATCAGCTCTATGGAAGACGAACTGTCCTTGATTGCGTCAGATACGGTCAATGATATGACACCTGATTCAGACACGGTTTCCGAATCGTTGTATCCGCTGACATAAAACGACAGCGGTACTTGCCGAAGCGAGTCACCGTTCGACTGGATAGCCGGAATCTCAAGCGTCACATTGTCGATGTGACCGTCTCCATAAATTCCAAGCATCTCGACATCGAGTCCAGAGATTACCGAAAACATGAAACGGTTTTCGCCAACCTTCTTGAAAGTAAGCCATTCTGGAGATGTAGTGGCTTGGTCGTAAAAGTCGCCTTGGACACCAACCAAGTCGGCATAATAGTCTTGCAGACCTATTCCATTCAAGTCCAGCTGAATAACAGTAGCCGGTTCTTCACAATATACTTCGAACGAACTGACGATGCAGCTACGACGGGCAAACCCGGTAACCGAAAAGTTCGTCATCACGAAACCGGTCGTGGGCGAAACCACAATCGGCGTAGAATCTTCGGAAAACGGTATCGCATAGTTGCTCAAAGTAATTGGAAGCGACATAATATTATCCCAAGCGTTGAATGGTGTCGCGATAGCTTGTAAGTGCGGGAACCAACGAATTCGTCAGCTTCGAGTTCTTGAACCTTTCGGCCAAGTTCTGGCGTTCCTTCGGCAACCACACTTCCGGAGACTGCATCGCGTTTATGACGGTAGTCAGCATATCGACCAACTCGCTCAGAGATTCGGCCTTGTGCGCGGATTCTGCATGTTTCTCGGCGACATCCTCTTGGATCGTCTCGACCATTGCCTCCATCTTCTCAAGGTTCGATTCGGCATCAGCCTTCGTAGGTCCAGACTTGATCTTCTGATTCAACGCCTGATATTCACGGACATTCTTGTTGTATGCTTCCATGAACTCGCGAGAACCGTCGTTCGGCTGGGCTACTTGCATCTGCGGATAGTAACCGTTCTGAACGGGCTGCTGGTAATACGGCTGCTGTTGCTGCGGAGCCATATTCGGATACGGCTGCTGGTAAACCGGCTGCGGTTGAACGGGCTGCTGGATAGGCTGCTGACCTCTCGGTGCAAATGTAAAGTCGTTTTGCGGCATAAATCCTCTTTTCCGTAGTTTATAACGGCGCATGGTTTCCCACCCTAAATTAGTTCAAAAAGGGTACCCGTCGCCGGGTACCCCTAGGAGGTTGTCTATGATGAAATTTTAAGCGAATTTTCCAGTTCCGATACCGGCAAAGTCCTTCAACTGAGCCATAGCCTCGGCCACATCAGTGTCATCGGAGCCGACATTGTCGAGTGCTTCGAGGGACACATTTCCAGTGGGCAGCGTACTGCGCTGCGGCTGGAGACCCTTCCCAAGACTCTCAAAACGGCTTTCGACCTTTGCTGCAGTCTTGGACGGCTTCGTCTCCATATCAAGCTCGTGGTTAATTTCCTTAAGCGCGTTAGCGACATTGTTCATGTTCAAGTCGCCATCGCAGTCAGGGTCGATGTCAAGCATAAACACATCGTTGCTGTCGCCACTGATGAACTTGCCGATAGCTTCCTTGGTGATGTCGCGGACATCCACGGTCGGCTTCATGAAGTGGTTCAACACCCTCTGAACCTCGTCCGGCTTCATACCCTGAACTTGGCTGAGGATGAAGTTCTTCTTCTCAAGCTCGTTCTCGCGCTGCTTACTCTTGTTGAGAGCCTGATAGGCTTCCTTCAGCTTCTGCTCGTCGGCCTTGCGCTCGCGCTTAGCATCAGCAAGTTCCTCGCTAAAGGAAATTCCGGCACTCTCCAGACAAGCGGAAATGGCCTTCAGAACCTTGTACATCTTGTCGTTCACGACATTGGTCTTGTACTTCTCGACATTCTCGGCAACGGCCTCGCTAATCATCTTGTCGGCTCGCTGCTGAACGCATTCAAGCATCTTCTCGACTTGCTTGCGCTGCTTTTCGCCGTCGGACTCGATCGCAGCGGCAAGATCGGCGCGGTATGCCGATTCAATCTTACCCACGACTTCGGGGGAAAGCTGCGACATTTCGGATTCTGTCAAAATCTTCGAGAGTTCCATTCTTAAGCTCCTTGGCGCAATGCTGAAATTAGTGCATTCTTGTTATATAAACCATAACCCAGCTCGATATTGCCGTAATCACGGGCGATGGCGCGGCCATAACGGCCCATCACGCTCTCAATCGACTCGACCAGCGGCTTCGGTTCAACCTTAGCGACGGATTCCGTCAAAGCCTTGGCCTTTGCGGCGACACTTTCGGTGCGGCTCGTAAAGATGGCATCCTGACCAAAAGACGGGTTACCTACGACATCAATGGTAATCATCGTATAGTCGTCTCCGATTTCCTCATGATCGCCAGCCGGTACAGTAGATCCAGCACCGCGAAGCGAGAATCCCGGATGGTAACCGCCACGGATAAGCCCAGCAAGCGTACGGCCAGCCGGCGTCTCTTCCAAGACAACCATTCGGACAATGAGCTTGTCGCCTTCCATGTGCATGTCTTCGATGAGAGCGCAGACCTTCTCCAAGTTCATTTCGAAAATCGGATAGTCCTTAGCATCACCGTTGACATCGAGGCGCGGGTGGTTAAGTTCAGCGGCAAGACGGCCACGAGACACCATCTCGGTCATCAGACGCTTCATCTCGCGCTCGATAATGCGACGAGGATATGCACGGTTATTGATACCCGGAATATCACAAATGATTCCGATACCTTCGATAATCAGACGCTTTACGCCGACACCAAACTCGTCGGTACGCTCGGCCATACTGGCCTTGACACCTTCCAGAATTATGTCACCTACCAAATGCTTCATAGACCCCTCACCATTACTTCCTAGACGGCCCGATAGATTCCATAATGGCAACCGACGCTCTGTCGATACCCTTGTTCATTGCCGACTCGAAATATGCCGACACGATTCGCTTAACCGAATCCGCATCGTTATTCAAAATGCCGGACAATAATGCCTTTCCATCTTTCTGATCCATCGTCAAATATCCGCTTGGTTATTAAGCAGTTTATAATGTGTTGATAAATCTGAAAAAACAAAAAAGCTGGCGTTTGCCAGCTTTTAATCCAATAATATGTCAGCTAATTCTTAGTACGCCACCAATTAATCTGGTATTCGAATACCGTCTCGCCAGTACAGTACATACACCGTCTTGAAAAGCCGTACGACTCGAACATCTTCACCAACCCAGCAAGTTCCGGACGGTTTGCATAGATTGTGGCGTATACCGTCTTGATGCTAGGATCTTGCCTTGCCCTTTCTATCGCCATCTCTAGGAATTGACGGCCTAGGCCAGTCCCGCGAAGGTCAGACTTCAATGTGCCGATCTTCAGTCGGACTCCCGGAGCAAACGGCTTCTCCATACGGCTATAATCTTCATCCAACCCTTCAACCTTGGTATATAGCATCGCGCCAATGCTTCCGTCTTCTCCATAAACAACATCGCAACTGGTGCCGTCCTCAGCCTTCTTCAAAAACCAATCATTAAAACCACGGTACATCGACCTCAGCGAGTCAAAAAACGGGTTATCCTTATCCAACTTGTCAAAACTAGTAGAAATTATATTTGCCATATGACAAACATAGTTAATCTATAATTTAAATTCAATCATGTCGCTTATACACGTATTTATAGTTTCCACAGTCATAAATACGGTAGATATGACGCTCAAACATAATTTCATGTTCGGTCTTGGTTGCATCAAACCCGGATTCAACCAGCTTGTGCTTCTGATATTGCATTCTGTTAGCCAAAGAGTCGCCTACGACATAGTAATACGACGGCTCGGTAACACCGTCAAGCGTAAACCCAAGTTTTTCATAGAACGCGCCATTACCAGACCAGCGACGGTCAGCAAAACTGACAACCGTCTCCGGTTTATGATCTCTCAAATAATGAGTAAATAATTTACTGGCACCGCCTACGATAGAAACATCCGGAACGGTACAATACCGTAACAGTTCCATCACGTCCTTGGAATATCTTCCGGGGCCAAATGTCATCAACGCAACCAAATCGGTTCCATTGTACAGACCATAACGGTGCGTCGAACCGACACACGCACCCTGAATGTGATACTTATTCAAAAATGCATTGGATGTATCGAAATCGACAAGCTTAACCTCACAATTTCTTGCATAAATATTGCAATGTACAGCACCTAATATAATGGCTAGACGCGCCTTAACGATGTCTTGCTTGTACTCCCATTCATTAGAAAATATATGAATCAGGTGATATCCAGCTTTTTCGGCTAATTCAGTCTTCATCAAATGATAATCATTAGGACGGTACAATTCGTTATGCCAATGAATTCCGTCATACTCTATAATCAATTTCTTAGACTCAACCACGATATCAGCTCCATAGGCTCCCAAGAAAGCTCGATCATAATGTTCCGTGGCAAAGCCCAAGCTCTCAACATATTTGCGTAGGTTATCCTCTGTGATAGAAGACCACGCGTCCTTCGGCTTACAATGCGAGCACGGCGTACAATCGAGATTATCTCGGTGTTTGATATACAAATCTTGCTCCGTCATCGTCTCGCCACAAACATTGCACTTAAATGTGATTTCCTTCTTGTTACCGAACGCAATCAGTTCGCATTTGTATTTTGAAAGAAGTTCGGTATACCCATTTATAGCATCTTCACGATTTTTGCAGAAGTAATAAGGTACCCCGATTCGTTCCATATTAGCGGCTTGCAGCTTCTGTTGGAACTCCGGCAATTCTATATAAGATTTGACTCCATACCGCTCCATATTAGTCGCTTGACACTTATCGGAAAAGTCCTTATGCTGAGAATAGAACTCGACACCATGACGCTCGACCATTGTTATCTTTCTAGTTTCCAAAACTTTCTTGCCATATTCACCGTTTGTTTCTTCATTCAGCTTTGTAACCGTTTCTTGGCGAGCTGCTGTCTTGTGAGCGTTACGTTCTGAATCCTTTGCGATATGTTGAGCAGCACACCTCTTAGAGCAAAATTCTTTATAGCCTTGACCAATCGACCGAAAACTGGTAGGTTTACCACATTCGGCACACTTACCCTCACCCGGTTTAACGAGATATTGGTCATAGTATTGCTGAGGTTTTAAGCCGTGCGTTTTCCAAAGGTGTGTTCCCAAGGAACACGCCTTCTCATATTCGACTATAATACCATTTTGCTCACATATACTGCATCTATACATATTAAACCTCGGTTTAAATATAATAATTATTTTTATAAAAATCAACCATTTTTATGTTTTATAAAAAGTTTATATTTTCTGCAACAAAGCAGTTCAGAGGTTGGTTAAAAAACGGTGGCGAATCGCTTCGCCACCGTCACCTAACCAAGGAGCAAAGTTAGGTCAACAATTACCAGTTGTTGTTCTCGAAGGAGAGACCACCAGCAACATTGACGAGGTTGTCCTTAGCACCCGGAACAGTCTCGTAAGAGAGACCCGGCTGCAGAGAAGCACCGCCAACGGAGCCGTTGCTTTCCCACGGGTTATTCTCAAGGTCAATGCCAGTGATAACGCTAGACACATTCTTGAAATGGATCAAGCGGTAGAACTGACCAGCACCGAGAAGGTTAGCCACGATGGCATAACGAGACTTCACGATGAGACGCGGAGAACCATCTTCCTGACCAGCGGTCTTGCAGAAGATGTACGGGATGTAAGGCATCATGATGATACCAGATTCACCCTGACGCGGACCCTTATAACCAATCAAGGCATAAGAGGCGTTGGCATAGATGTCCTGATAGAGCTTGATGTTGCCATTCAAGAGGCTACCAGCATCAGCCACACCACCAGCCGGCTGCACAGCGGCATCAGTCTGGAGGTAGGTCGGAGTGTAGATACCGTTGTTCAAGGTAGCGACAGCAGCAGCGATGTCCGGAGACACGATTGCAAAGTTACCGCAACCCATACGAGTGGTGAGAGCAATCTTACGAGAGACCGCAATCATCGTGTTAACGATACCACCGGCGATACGTTCAGCAGCCCAGCGACCCATACCAGCGTTGAGACGCTGCGGATCAGCGAGGTCCATATCAATCGGCTTTTCACCACCGAGAGACGGAGTCTGAGCAACAATCACCATTGCCATAAGGATTTCACGGTCGATATTCTGCTGAATTTCGAACTGGAGACCTTCGAGGAGGAGAGCTTCAACGTCCTGACCGTGAGCGGCGGCCATATCTTGCTGAAGTTCGATGGTGTAGTGAGACTTGATGGCACGAGTACCAACCTTGATGGCACCAGAAATCACCTTGATAGATGCTTTCTTGATGTTGAAGGAGTATGCACCATACTGGTCGTCACCGGCGACATAGGAGCCACCGAAGTTGTTGTAGAGGAGACCCGGTTCACGCGGATCAAAGGTAGAACCAGTAGCAGATGCGCCAGTAGTAGCGGTGCCTTCCATATAGTTAGAAAGCATTTCGCCAGCACCAGTGCTCCACGGGTTAAACGTACCAGCGAAGCCAGTGTGGTCGGCAACGAGGTCGTAACCGATTTCTTGCTTCTGACCGTTACGGAAAGCAGTGGTCTTCGTCGGTTCGTTATCGTAGAGATAACGGAGAGCGAAGTAGATACCCATCGGAGTCGTGGTCGGAATCACGGCTACGGTCTTCATAGCGAGGAGTTCCGGGAACTGACGACGGATCATCGGAAGTGCGTACTGCTGATACTGAGCAACGTCAGCGGAGACGTTGGCAGCTTCAATCAATGCGCCACGGTTCAACTTATTCTGGTTTTCCAGAAGGGTAGCAATCACGCTGGCTTCTGCACGGGTGTGCATAGCAGGGCCGAGGTTGGACTCAAGCACAGACTGCCACTTACGAGTGAGGTTCTTCTTTTGAAGTGTCTGCATAGTGTTACCTACTTAGGTTGTGCCTTTTGGGTAGCACCACGCTTCCCGAAGGCTTCTTGACATAATGTTTAGCAGACCTAAAAAACACCTTCAAAAAAGGTGCCAAAACCTACATTGAAATGAAAAAGGCGGTCGAATGACCGCCATTTTTGGTTAAAAGCAACCGATTTAGCATTTGTCGAGGCTACACACGTTACTATATGGTTCAATCGCAGCCACTACATTATTTTTCACATCATCATAGGTTGCAGTCACATTCAAATTGATAGCTATCTGATAGGTGGCACCGCCACGGTCGTCATTTAGGTTATCCATCGGCGACAAATATTCAACTTCCGCATCACCCGGCGCAAACTTCTTCTGTATATGATAGGCAAGGTCTTCAGCCAATTCATCAGTCCACCCATCTTTAGAGTATACTTCGACGAAATATTGGGTAGAGAAATCGCCTTGATCAATCTCAACCTTACCAGCCGATGTAACTTCGGTATGGTAACCGTCGGAACCGGCTTCCGATTCACAGTACGCTTTAAATCCGTCACGCAAGGGTCTGTAAGCTTCTTTACAGTGCATCTTGTCACAGACCGATTCAAGAAACGACACAAACAAGGTTTCTTTCTTCTTCATAATGAATACCTATATGTTTTAACGACTAAAGTTTATCAAAAAAGGCGGTCGAATGACCGCCATTTTCGCTACATTCCCGGAACTGGAGGAGGTGCGCCGCCGCCCATATCAGGTGCGCCACCGCCTTCACCACCTTCGTCGCCGCCTTCACCGGAGGCTTCGTTCTCCTCTTCCTTGCACCATTTCTTGTTGAGCAAGTAGACTTCGTCGGTGAGACGCAAGCCATAACGGAGAGCAAACTGCTTGGAAAGTGCGCCGTTCGGGTTTTCCTTTGACGAAACGTGCTTCATCATAGAGTCAAATACGGCAAGCTTAGTCGTCCATTCCTCTGAATCAATGAAGTTCTTGAAACCGTTGGACTTCTTGAAACGAACCGTATAGAGTTCCTGAATCTTGATATTGTCGTCAATGGAATTGTCGGTATTGAGTACCATAATGAGAAGACGGATAAGAATTTCCTCAAACGGAGTCTGGTAACGCTCAACCAAGCGAGCGAAAGAGACTTCAGCCTGAGTAACTTCACCAATCTTACCCTGAGAGTAGTTCTGGGAGTCGCCAGCAAGAGCGGTAATACGTCCCGGAGGAACCATCAAGGCGTTCACAAGGTTTCTCTTAAAGAATTTCAAGTCGTCAATGTTGCCAAGCTGCTCACCGCCAGCCATACGCTCGATACCAGAACCGGTACGACCGTTACCAACGCCAATCACAAAGTGTTCAGTCAAACCAATCGCTTTACCAAAGTTCGTAATTTCGCCAGTCATCGGGTTGTAATCGAGCTTACGCGAGAACATCTTGGACTGGTCTTTCATATACTTTTCGGCGGTCGCCTTGGTCATACCAGAAACGTCGCACTTGAGAACGAGCTTTTCAGAACCCCAAAGAACACGGTACATCACAACCGAGTCTTCGATGGTATTCAACTGGTTATACGGCTTCATAGCCGGTTCAAGGATAGAACGAGGGTCATTGATGCCGCCCGGACCGGCCATACCGAGGGAAGCGTAAAGGATCTGCTGCGGAGAGAAGTCAATGTAGTTCTTGCCGTTGGTCTGCTGCGACACCGGACCGGTGAGCATCTGGCGGAAACCGATGATAAGGTTGTCCTGAACCACAACAATCATATTTTCTTCCGGAAGCATATTCAGACCGACAATCTTGTTCGACTCGACATCGTAAATAACTTCGAAGAAGATTCGACCACGCGTGAGTAGGTACTTCATATACTCCCAACCCTTGCTATGGAGCTGGAAGATACGTCGTAACACTTGCTGACGGAAAATCTTGCCAAGCTTGATCTTTACGGCATCGCCGATTTCCGCATCCGGGTCAATCTTGAGCGAACAGATTTCGTCAAGGTCATCCTTGTACATACCCTCGTTACAGAGCTGGATCAAGGATTCGTTCACTTCCGAACGGCAAGCGACAGTATCGTACTTCAATGCACGTTCGACGTTCTTGCGCCAGTAAAGCTCGACTTGGTTTTCGGCGATGGCGTTCTGGATGCGCTGCGGGTCGATCTTGTCGGTCGCGATACCCAAAGCTGGCATATAGCTGCTGAAACCGTCAGGCGAGTTGCCGTTCGGGTACATCATCTGGCTAATGCCTTGGCCTACGATGTTTCGTGACGCACGGATTTGTCTAACCACGTCGCCACGGTTAAAGATTCGGTCAAATAACTGACCCTTTTCATTAGCAGCACCGTAATCTCGGACGTGAGATAGCACACGAGAAGCAACGGTATCTGTCTTTGGTAGTTTCTTTGATAGCATAGTCTATCCCCAGGACAAAACTAGTCCATTGTACTCAATGACAAACTGAGGAATACGTTCCTTCACATAATAGTCCTTGAGTTCCTGTAAATGAATGTTCTTGGAAAGCAGTCTCTTCTGAAGCAAGAGACAGTTCGATATGTAGATGAAATCGTCAGCACCTACGTGAAACAATGGCTTTCCGTTATAATTATCCGCCATACGACGCCAGCTGCCTCCATAAGCGAGCATAGTTGTCGCCATCGTCCGTGTTCTTCGAGCACAGATCGTTCTTGATGAAATACTTCGCGAGACGAACGGCCAGCAAGTGACCTTCAGGCAGAAGCTGACGATAATCGGCCAGCCCACCCTTCTTCAAATAATCAACGATTTCGTTACGTGAACCCAGCGAGCGGACGCTGAAAGTCGACTCGACGGACGGCAGAACATAACGAACATAGGAGTCGTCCGAAACAAGTTCGCTGTTATTCCTAATTGCCGCCATAATAAAGTTGGCGATGGTCAATGCACGTTCGAGACGCTGTTCCTTGGACATTCCGTCGGCCTCCTCGTCCACATACTCGCCACGGCCACGCTGTTCCGGCGGGAGGTAGGAGGTTTCCTCGACAAGAGCTATGACGGGTTCGAACTTCTTCCAATAGCCATCCGTCTTACCGCCAGCCATCAGATACATCGCGTCAAGGTCGTCATAATCAGCTGACAAGGCGGCAATACCCTTTTCGCCGAGCAGACCCTTGAGCTGCATAATGAACTTGTCCAGATTGGTGTAAGCCCAAGAACCGTTCGTCGCATTCGCTATGGGGTTTCCCATATCGTCGATAGCACCAGAGAAGTAGGAATCGCTCTTTTCGATAGGACAGCGCAAACGCTTCATAAGATAAGCGTACACCATATCGTCGAACTCTGCTTTCTTTGTCTTGTACACCTTTGCCATTGTTATACCTACTTTGTAGCCTTTAGGACTTGGTCGTGCGTGAACACCATATCCCACGCATTTTTGTTTTTTAAATTGTCGTTTGTTATGAAACACACTTCTGTCGGCTGCGGAGCAGGGCCAGTATTCATAGGCGGATGCGGCTTACTCTTGTCTTGCCAGACCTCAATGTGGAAGGCCGGGTCTTTGACCTTCGGGCCACCATATTCAGCGGGGCCGAAGTAAGCCTTCAAATATCCTTCGAGTCGAGCCTCGTAACAAGCGTTGTTGATTCGCTTCAACTGTTCTTCGCTATAATGGAATTCCTTTCTAGTAGACGCCGGACCCATATCGACGGCTTGCACGACATTCTGGTCTTGTCCGTGGTTGGAGACCGGAGTACCAGCCGCCAAAAAGTCCTCGCATTTCTTCAACATTTTCTTGCGAGCTTCCTCGATATCGGAAGACTTTTCGAGACGCTTCAGCACACCGTTGTTGACGCGCTTGGACACGTCAGTATATTGCTGGTCGACCTCACGACCCCTCGCGCCATAGTTCACCGCAATCTGGCCGTTATGACTCTGACGGTTATTAAGCATAGCGCGAGTCTGCGCTTCAGGGCTACGATAAACCGATGTAATTACTACGCCCGGTACTTGAGCCTTCGCCAAGATGTAGCGAATCGTGTCCATCGTGATATCGGACACTTCGTTTGAACCCTTTTCAGCCCAGTTCACAATCTTGAAATTCTTCGGGTCGAGCGGAATCGCAATATTCTTGTTCTCATAAACCGCAATTGTTCCCTTCATCAACCAGCCGAAATTACGTTTCAGCAAGTGGGGCATCGTATGAACCGGTTTCGCCGGAATCTTTCCAAATTCAATGGTATCGACTCCGCATTCCCTATAAATCTTGTTGGCCTCGTCGATACGACGCTTACGGAGTTCATAGGCATTCGGATTGGAATCGTATGTCAAATGCGAAAGAATATCGGCGATAAGCTGGAAATGCAGATACGCAAGCTTCTTGTTTTGTGGCACACCGTTTGCGACGACAACATTGGTACCATATTCAGACGTTGTTGCGGTTACTACCTTCTTGTTGTCGTCAAGGTAAGTCATATCCGGCAACAGGTGCAAAGTCATTGTCTTGGTAGACCCGATAAGATAAGCCATACCGACATTCGCGCAATACGAAATAAAGCCAGATTCGGGGCATATCTTTGGATCGACTGCAAGGCCGTTCGTCTTCAAATAACTACATACAGCCGTCTTTACCGCTTCGGGGCAAGAGTTGTGAGTAATGCAACCCCAGTGCAAATACGCCCAGTTGTTGTCATTCTTAATTGCACCCCACAACAAAAGCTGAATCATCTTGAAATAAGCGAGCTGCAGCTGACCTTCGGTAAGCTCAAACTCCTTCTGCTCGTCAGTAAGTTCGGAATATCTCTTATCGGACACTTCGTACAAAGTATTGAACTGTTCCGCCGTAATCCCATTGACAGCGTCACCTTGAGTTCGGCCTTCTTCATCTACGTCGGGAACGGAGAAAATCATCTTCAAAACGAGCAGTCTAGCGATTCCGCCAGTATTCAGCTTGATACCGGCACCAATAGCCACGCTACCGTCGTCGGCCTCATAAAACTTGTTGGACTTGAATGTCTCGTGGTCATAAAGGAACGTCCAATCCGGAGGATAGGAACCTTTCTTGAACGCATTGGCAAAACTAATCGGCAAGCCGCTAAATCCGATACAAATAGGCGGAACGACTTCCGGGTCGAACTTGCAACCGCCTTGGATAGACGCAACCAAGTTCGAAAGGGATTGTCGAGTAGCTTCAGCGGCACCGCCAGTAAGTCCACCCAAGGCAGCACCAATACCGTCAAGTTCGGCGGCAGACATAGCACCACGTTGGTCGAGCTTGTTGACGATTCCTTCTACACCCGGACAGAGAACGCCGTACTCTTCGTTACTCAAATAGTCTTGCAGCATTTCCGCAATGGCGTCACACAAATCCGAAATTCGATGCTGGTTATATTCGGGAACGCCAGCACGCTGCCAAGCGGTCAAATTGTTAGATTCGTCCGCTATATCGAAGAAACCGTGCTTGGTCATAATCTCATAAAACTTGCCGGAAGTGCCTTTAGCCTTCTCGGTAGCATTATCGATCATTCCCTTGGTCTTACCAGAAAAATGTCCATTAGGCATCGAGTTCATATTTTGCAGTTTATATACTTTTAGCCATTTCCTTTGAAATTAGTCCATTTACACAAAAAAGCCGCCCCTTGCGGAGCGGCCTTTGAGGATACTACGAAAGTATTAGGCGTTACGTACGGATTCGACGATAGCGTCAAGTTCCTTCTGGAGGTTGTCGCCTTCGGAACGCTTGGTAGCGTCGGAAACGATGGATTCCAGCTTGGCCTTGGCAGCGTCTTCGTCGGCATTCATCTGAGCCATAGCGGCTTCCACCATAGCGATGGTTTCGCCAACGGCATCAGACTTCTTTTCTGGAGCGGCGGTCACCGATTCCACGACAGGTTCGGCCTTTTCCTTGACCTCTACGGATTCGAGGATGCTGTCAAGCTTACCCTTGAGTTCAGAAGTCTTTGCGGCTTCGGCTTCGAGCTGAGCCTTTTCGGCAGCGGCCTTGGAAGCTTGAGCAAAGTTGGCAACGATAGATTCAACCTGAGCCTTCTGGTCACGAGACTTTTCAGTCTTCACGAAGTTAGACATAACCGACTCAATCTGAGCGATAGTCTTAGCCTTCTTTTCCTTGGCTTCGTAAGCTTCAATCTGAGCCTGAACCTTTTCGGCAAT
>JAEEGL013512055.1_pt1 | contig 14641 bp, 15 predicted proteins | sample 9134231 | NCBI WGS metagenome assembly JAEEGL01 (sample SAMN16246548, study PRJNA631951) | gut metagenome | biome: gut microbiome; feature: rumen; material: fiber-attached | host: Bos | place: Iran: Karaj | collected 2018-10 | reverse complement strand
TTATAAAGAAGCACTTGATGGTAAAATAAAACTTCATAAATTAACAAAGAGAGCAGTTGCTGGAATTGAACTTGCGAAAACACAAATAGTAGACTTAAGAGAAGCACAAAAGAATAAAAAGTATCCAGAATTTTCAGATATACTAATCGATAAAATAAATGAAAAATTGGAAAAGAACGAACAAGTTTTATTGTTTATGAATAGAAGAGGTCTTTCTAATTTTGTTTGTTGTAGGCACTGTGGAACTGTAATGAAGTGTTCTCACTGTGATGTAGCGCTTACACTACATAATGATGGAAGATTAAAATGTCATTACTGCGGCCTTGAAATTCCTATGCCAGATAAGTGTCCTGTGTGTGAGTCTACAAATATATCAAAGGTTGGAATAGGAACTCAAAAACTAGAATTAGATGTATCTGAAATATTTAAAAGTGCCAAAATAATAAGAATGGACTCAGATTCTACCACAAAAAAGAATTCACAAGATGAGCTTATAAAAAAGTTTAAAAACAAAGAAGCTAATATTTTAATTGGAACTCAGATGATAGTAAAGGGCCACGATTTCAATGATTTAACGCTTGTTGGAATAATGCTTGCCGATAGTTCTCTTTATATACAAGATTATAAATCAAGTTTTGAGACATTTGCCCTTCTTACACAGTGTGCTGGAAGATCTGGCAGAAAACTATCTGGTGATGTAATAATTCAAACCTATGACCCAGATCATTATGCAATTAAATATGCAACAAATCAGGATTATGAAGGGTTTTATAAAGAGGAAATTGTATTTAGAAAAGCGCTAAATTACCCACCTTTTTCTTATATGCTATTTGTTAAATTTTCTTCATTTGATGAAGGATTTTTATTTGGATATAGTGAAAAACTTAAAAAAATGTTGCCACCACTTATGTATGCCAACGAACAGTTAATAGGGCCTACCGATCCTGCAATTTATAAGATTAAAGATGAATATAAAAAAATATTATATATTAAGACGCCCCTCTACCAAAGGGCAAAAGAGCTTAGGAAAAAAATTGCAGATATTTCAGCTGAAATGGATAAGAGAAATCTAGTGCGAATTCAGTTTGACATAGAATGATGATTTGAAAAATTATAAAGTTTATAATATAATTATTAAAGTTTATAAAAGAGGTATTGTTTATGATGAACAAAAAACAATTAAAGAAAGTTGCTGCAGTTATTGCAATTATTCTTGTTATAGCAATGGTTCTTCCACTTATACTTTCTTACTTAAAGTAATTTAACTTATTTTGATATGAAAAGTTCCACTAAAGAGTTTTTTTTATTTGCAATAGGAGAAGCTGGTAACAGGGGAACTTTTTTATTATCGCAAAAAGGGAAATCGCTACTATCTGAACACTTTAAAAAAGATTATTTAAATAATTTAGCAAAAAATTATGAAAATGTTTTTTTAAAAAAGAAAAGCGAAATTCCATTTGACGAAAAATATTATTTTAAATGTGTAAAGGTAGGATACGGTGGGTATCTTGCCGCACTTTGGGATATATGTGAAGAAATGAAAATGGGTTTAAATTTCTCATTAAAGAATTTCCCTGTATCTCAGTATACAGTAGAGCTTTGTAACTTTTTTGATTTAAATCCATATCGATTATTATCTGAAGATGTCTACCTTGTTGCATCTGATACACCAATTGAAACATTCAAATATCTTGTTAAAAATTTTGATAATGTAAATTTTATCGGAGTGTTCAATAATACTAAAAAACGACTAAGGGTAGATGGGGATAAAGACGCATTTCTTACAAAGGATCATAAAGATGAGTTACTTAAGATCTTTCCAAAATCTGCCTTAAAAGAATTTTTATAATATTGTTAAAAAAAGAATTTCACATAGTTAGATAAAATTTTTAGCATAATAACTATACTTTTTATAAAAAATAGATTTTTCGTTAAATACTTCGTTAAATTCTCGTCAAATTCTTATATTGACTTTTTATGATTTGTATGTGATTATCGCATTAGTTTTAATATCATATTTTGTTTTGATATATACATTATCTAGTTTTTATCTAAAAAAGCCATTATTTCTTATCTTTTCCCTCTTGAAATCAAATTAAAAATTTGTTATATTATCACAACTGCCTTGTTTAAAGCATAAGCTTTAAACCGCTAGTCCAAAAGGAGGTATATAAGATGAACAAATATGAATTAGCTTTAGTTCTTGATGGTTCATTAGATGATGCAGCAAAGGAAGAACAACTTAATAAGGTTAAAGGTTACATTACACGTTTTGGTGGTGTGATTGAAGAACCTATTAAGGATGCTGGTAAGAAAACTCTTGCTTATGAAATAAATCATAAGTCTGAAGGTTATTACTACTACATACATTTTGAATCAGATACTCAGGCAATCAAACAAATAGATGATTTCGTTCGTATTATGGAATCAGTTCTTCGCTTCATGATAATTAGCTTGTAATTTAATTAACCAGTGAGAGCTTATTATTATTTTTTATAAGAAGGTAAAGTTATGAACAAAGTAATTTTAATGGGTCGTTTAACTAAAGATCCTGAATCTAGAAATTCAGGGGATGGAGCTCTTGCAGTAACAAGGTACACACTCGCTGTTGACCGTAGATATAAAAAAGAGGGTTCAGATGTAACTGCGGATTTTATCTCTTGTGTAACATTTGGTAAGAGCGCAGAATTTGCAAAAAAATTCCTTACTAAAGGAGTTAGAATCTTAGTTGTTGGTCGCATACAAACAGGTAATTATAAAAATAAAGAAGGCCAAACAGTTTATACAACTGACGTAGTTGTAGAAGAACATTATTTTGCAGATAGTAAAAAATCAGGTGGATCTTCTGAAGGTTATAGCGCAGGTGCTGGATCAGTAGATAGATCTGAAAGTGAATCATCAATTATGGAAGGATTCATGAATATTCCTGAAGGTGTTGAAGATTCAGGTTTATCATTTTTAAATAGTTAATAACTATTTTCGGAGGGAAAAGTGGCTTTTCAAAAGAAGTTTAATAAAAATGAAAAAGGAGAAAATAAATATCTCCTAAAGAAGAAAAAAAGAGTTTGTGCTTTCTGTTCAGATAAAGCAGAAGCAATAGATTACAAGGATGGAACAAAACTCCAAAGATATATTTCTGAAAGAGGTAAGATCTTACCACGTAGAGTTACTGGAGTTTGTGCAATGCATCAAAGAGATTTGACCGTTGCAATTAAAAGAGCAAGACAACTTGCAATTTTACCATATGTAATTAACTAATTAAAAATTAAATAAGTAATTTAAAAACCACCTAAAAAAAGGTGGTTTTTAAATATTTTACTTGCAAAAGCTTTCCATTTTTAGTATAGTATTAAGAGATTTTAAAGCAAAATTTATTTTTTTTTATAGGATGGAATTATTGATATGTTAGAGATTAAATTACCAGAATCAGAGTATGTAACAAAAATTATGGTTGTTGGAGTTGGTGGTGCAGGCAACAATGCAATCAACAGAATGATTCAAGACGGAATATGTGGCGTTGAATTTGTTGGTGTTAATAGCGATAAGCAAACTCTTTCACACTGCATGGCCAATACAGTTATCCAAATTGGTGAAAAACTAACGAAAGGTTTAGGCTGTGGCGCAAAACCTGAAAATGGAGAAAAAGCAGCAGAAGAGACAGCCGAAAAAATAAAAGAAGTTTTATCTGGTGCCGACATGGTATTCATTACTTGTGGCATGGGTGGTGGAACAGGTACTGGTGCTGCCCCAGTTATAGCAAGAATTGCTAAACAAGAACTTGGCATACTTACAGTAGGTGTTGTTACAAAACCATTCATGTTTGAAGCAAGAAAGAGAATGGACAATGCTGTTGCTGGTATAGAAAAATTAAAGAAAGAAGTTGATACATTAATCATAGTTCCAAATGATAAATTACTTGGCCTTGTTGATAAAAAGGCAAGTATGTCTGATTCGTTCAGAGTAGCCGATGAAGTCCTTAAAAATTCAGTTAAGGGTATAGTTGATCTTATTAATAAACCATCTACAATTGATCTTGACTTTGCAGATATTAGTACAATTATGAGAGATAAAGGTGTTGCTCATGTATCTATGGGTATCGGTGAGGGTGATGATAGAACACTTGAAGCTATGAACCAAGCACTTACATCTCCACTCCTTGATACAACAATTGCAGGAGCATCTGATATTCTTGTTAACTTTACTGGTGACATTACACTCGTTGATGCTGCATCTGCCATGACCAAAGTAACTGAACTTGTTGGCAATGATGTTAATACAATCTTTGGTGTATCTGAAGATGAAACAATGCAAGGAAGAGCAATCGTTACTATTATTGCAACTGGAATTAAAGAGCCATCTACAACTGGCTTTAATATGGGAATTCCAAAACCAGGTTTCCAAGGTGTAAGTAATATTAACTTCCCAGGTTATATGGGTGGTTCTTTCCAAGATGCTGGGTTTAATGCACCTCCAAATCCTATGGCTGGTGCTAGTATGAGAGGTAATGTGAACATGCAACCTACAATGCAGTCACAAACAACTCCTCAAGGTTCAGATGTAATTGCACCAAGTTTTGCAAGCAGAAAGAGCCAGGATCCAGCAAAGACCGATGAAAAGAAAATAAACTTTGATGCATTAACAGGATTTATACCAAAGAAGTCACAAAATACAAACTCAAATCTTCCAGAATTTTTAAATTCAAAAGATAAAAATTTATAACCTGTTTTTATAAATCATATATTTTCCATCATTTGCTGGCACATGCAAGGCAAACAATATTTATATTAAAGCAGGTTTAAATGTTTGAGCAAGAAATAAATAAGAGACGCACATTTGCGATTATTTCGCACCCCGATGCAGGTAAGACAACACTTACCGAAAAGTTTTTGTTATATGGTGGTGCGATTAATCTTGCAGGAACAGTAAAGGGAAGAAAAGCACAAAGAAGCGTAACTAGTGACTGGATGGAAATAGAAAAACAAAGAGGTATCTCGGTTACAAGCTCTGCGATGCAGTTTGAATATAAAGATAAGTGTATCAATATTCTTGATACACCAGGACACCAAGACTTTTCTGAAGATACATATAGAACGCTTATGGCAGCAGACCAAGCGGTGATGGTAATAGATGCGGCAAAGGGTGTAGAACCACAAACAATAAAACTTTTTAAAGTTTGTACAATTAGAAAGATTCCAATTTTTACTTTTATAAATAAACTTGATAGGGAATCCAAAGATCCATTTGCCCTTGCCGACCAAATTGAAGAAATACTTGGAATCAAATGCTGTCTGATGAACATTCCAATTTCATCTGGTAAAAGCTTTAAAGGAATATATGATAGAAATACTAAAAAAGTAATTACCTATATGCCAAAAGACAGCGGTGCTAGGGAAATAGAAACTAAAATTTACGATTTAGAAGAGGCCGAAAATATTATTGGCAGCGAGTTCTATGAAAAACTAAAAAATGATATTGAACTTCTTGATGGTGCAAGTGAAGCCTATGATAAGGAAAAAGTAGATAAGGGAGAACTTACACCAGTATTTTTTGGATCAGCGCTTACAAATTTTGGTGTTGAAATATTTTTAAATAACTTTATAGATATGACAAACCCACCACTTGCTAGAGTTGATAATGAAGGAAGGGTTGTAAATCCATATGATGAGAAGTTCTCTGGCTTTGTATTTAAAATACAGGCCAATATGAACAAGGCTCATAGAGATAGAATTGCATTTCTTAGGGTTTGTTCTGGAAAGTTTACGGCCAATTGTGAGGTAAACCTATATAAGGCCGGTAGAACAGTAAAGCTATCTCAGACAGGTTCTCTTTTTGCAAGTGAGAGAAAAATTATTGAAGAAGCATATGCTGGTGATATAATAGGAGTATTCGATCCAGGAATTTATTCAATAGGTGAGACATTTTGTGCCCCTCCAAATAAATTCTGTTTTGAGGGAATTCCAACATTTGCCCCTGAACATTTTGCGAGGGTGCGCCAAATAGATACGATGAAGAGAAAGCAATTTGTAAAAGGCATAAGTCAAATTGCACTTGAAGGAGCGATTCAAGTATTTAATGAGACATCTGGCATGGAAGAAATTATTGTTGGCGTAGTTGGTGAACTTCAGTTTGATGTTTTGATTTTTAGATTAAAGAGTGAATATAATGTGGAAGTAAAACTTGAAAGACTTCCATATGAATACATAAGATGGATAGACAATTTTGAAGGAAAAGATTTAGATAAGCTTGCACTCACAACAGATGCAAAAAGAATTTATGACTTAAAAGGAAAGCCATTGCTTCTTTTCCAACACGAATGGAGCCCTAAGATGGTACTAGAGCGAAACGAAGGACTAGTATTAAAAGAATTTTCAGTAGATAAATAATGGAAAACGAAATTTTAAAAGTTGAAAATTTAACAAAAGTTTATAAGACCGATGTAGAAAATGTCGCATTAAAAGACATCAACCTTTATATAAAGAAGGGTTCAATTTTTGGTGTCATAGGTTTATCAGGTGCTGGAAAATCTACTCTTGTTAGATGTTTTAACTTTTTAGAAAAGCCAACATCAGGTAAAGTATATTTTGAAGGCAAATGTCTAAACGATATGGGCGACATTGAAATTCGAAATATAAGAAAGCAGATGGGCATGATCTTTCAAAACTTCAACTTACTTGAGCAATCATCTGTGCTTAAAAATGTTTTATTCCCACTTGAGATAAGTAATGTTGATAAAAAGACATCTATAGAAAAGGCAAGAAAGCTACTTAAGCTTGTTGGACTTGAAGATAAAGAAAAATCTTATCCATCTAATCTATCTGGTGGTCAAAAACAACGTGTTGCTATTGCAAGAGCCCTTGCCCTTGATCCTAAAGTCCTTCTTTGCGATGAGGCAACAAGTGCCCTTGATCCAAAAACGACAAACCAGATTCTAGATTTACTTAAAAAGATTAATAAAGAGCTTGGTGTTACTATTGTTATAATAACTCACCAAATGAGTGTTGTGGAAAGTATATGCTCCGAGGTTGCAATCATAGACCAAAGCAAAATTGCTGAGGTTGGATATGTTAAAGATATATTTGCTTCACCAAAATCAGACATTGGAAAAAAACTAATTTTTGGTGATGACACATCAAACAAAGCACTAGTAATAAATACCAATAATTATTCAAGAAAGTTTAGACTTGCCTTTGATGGTGGCAGTGTTAGTGATCCTATTATTTCAACTTTAATTTTAGAAAACAATTTGCCTATAAACATTTTATTTGCTAATATGAAAGAAGTCGAAGGGTCGGTAAACGGACAGATGATAATAGAACTTCCTGACGACAAAAAGATAATTGAAAAGATAGATAAATTTTTAAGTGATCGTCAGGTAAAATTTGAGGAGGTAAAAGGTGATGCTAGCTAATTTAGACCTTTATTTAGTTGCCATTTACGAAACACTCCTCATCGTAGTTATTTCTTCAATTATTTCTTATGCGATAGGACTCCCACTTGGTATAGTGCTTGCAACATCTGCAAGCGATGGCATAAGACCAAATCTTGTGTTAAACCAAGTGCTCGGCATAATTGTGAATATACTTAGATCTATTCCGTTTTTGATATTACTAATTTTGGTCCTTCCATTTACTAAATTCTTGGTAGGAACTACTATAGGACCTATTGCAGTTATTCCGCCACTAGTATTTTCTGCAGCACCATACATAGCTAGAATGGTTGAAAGTTCAATCAGAGAAGTAGATTATGGCGTTATAGAAGCAGCAAAATCTTTTGGGGCAAGTGATTTCCAGATTATTACGAAAGTTTTACTTACAGAAGCAAGACCAAGTCTTATGGTTGGAGTTGCAATCACAACAACAACTATTCTTGGGTATTCAGCTATGGCAGGTGTTGTTGGTGGCGGTGGGCTTGGAGATGTTGCAATCAGATATGGATATTATAGATATGAAAATACTATAATGTTCATTACAGTAATTATACTTGTTATATTAGTCCAGGTGATTCAAGAATCATTCTTGGCTATTTCAAGAAAAATAGATAAGAGAGCTAAATAAAGGGGGAAGGTTTATGAAAAAGTTTTTAAGTTTATTATTGGTAGCATGCATTCTTACTACATTTGCTGCATGTTCTACCGCTAAAAATGCTGGTGCACAAGCAACAAAGAAGATTATTGTTGCTGCATCACCATCACCACATGCTGAAATTTTGGAATTTGCCAAAAATAAAGTTGCACAAGATGGTTACGAACTAGTTGTAAGAGAATTTAACGATTATGTTCAACCAAATATGGTGACAGAATCTGGAGAAGTTGATGCAAACTATTTCCAACACGTTCCATATCTTGACGATTTTAATAAAGAAAGAGGAACAAAACTCATTTCTGTTGGTGCGATTCACTATGAACCTTTTGGTATCTATGCAGGCAAATCTAAAACATTAGAAATTAGCGAAGGCAGCAAGATAGCTGTCCCAAATGATGTTACAAATGAAGCAAGAGCTTTAAATCTTTTAGAATCAGCTGGTCTTATTAAATTGAAATCAGGTGCTGGACTTACAGCTACAAAGAGAGACATTGTTGAAAACAGTTTGAATCTTGATATTGTAGAACTTGAAGCAGCACAAATTCCAAGAAGCTTAGACAGCGTTGAACTTGCTTGTATGAATGGTAATTATGCGCTTGAAGCTGGTTACAAGGTAAAGGACGCTCTATTTGTTGAGAAGGCAGATAGTATAGCAGCAACAACCTATGCCAATATCATATGTGTAAGTGAAAAAAATAAAGATGCAGAATTTGCAAAAGTTTTGGTTAATGCATTAAAGTCAAAAGAAGTAGTTGATTTCATAAATAGTAAATACGAAGGTTCAGTTCTACCAAGTAATAATTAATTTCAAACGCCTTTAATGTACAAAATAGATTTTAATAAAAAAATATGGATTCATTTCATAGGTATAGGCGGGGTCTCTATGTCGGGCCTCGCCTTACTTTTGTCTGAGCGAGGATTTAAAGTTACAGGATCTGATATGTCAGATTCTGTTTTTGTACAAAAGTTAATAAATAAATCTATTGATGTAAAAATACCTCAGGTAAGAGAGAACATAAAAGATGGTATAGACCTTGTTGTATATACTGCAGCAATATCAAAAGATAATGAAGAATTAAAAAGGGCTATAGAAAAAAATATTCCACTGCTATCTAGATCTCAACTACTTGGTGAAATAATGCAGAATTTTAAAAATGTTATTACTATATCTGGAACTCATGGTAAAACGACAACAACTTCTATGATATCTGAAATTACTTTAAAAGGAAATCTAGACCCAACCATTTCAGTAGGGGGAATGCTTCCTAGCATAGGTGGTAATTTAAGAATAGGAAAAAATGATTATTTTGTATGTGAAGCATGTGAATATCAAAACAGTTTCCTTGATTTTTATCCATCCCTTGCAATAATACTCAACATAGAAGAAGACCATCTAGACTTTTTTAAAGACGAGGAAGATATAAGAAACTCATTCCATAAATTTGCATCTAAACTAACAAGTTCTCAGTGCCTTATTATTAATAAGAGTATTACAAGATATGATGAGTTTGTTAAAGGTTTAAACTGCAAAATATTAACATATAATGGTGTTGATAGAAATCTAAAAATTGATGAAGCAAATACTTTAGGGGCAAATCTAAGTATAAAAAATATTGTATACGACAATGATTATAAACCAACATTTGACGTATACCTTGATGATAAATTATTAATAGAAAGACAAAAATTGAATGTAAGAGGTGCTGCAGCGATAAGTAGTGCTCTTGCAGCAATATGTGCAAGTATAGAACTTGGTATTGATATAGATATAGTCAAAAAATCATTAGAAGAATTTGACGGGGTGGGAAGGAGATTTGAAATAAAAGGATATATAAATGATGCTATGGTTGTTGATGATTATGCTCACAATCCTGCCGAAGTGAATTCAGTTATTTCAATCGCCAAAAATATAGTTAAAAATAAACTATACCTTGTTTACCAGCCACATACTTATTCAAGAACAAAAACTTTTCTAAATGAATTTGCCGATGTTTTAAGCAGGGTCGACAATTTGATACTTACAGATATCTATGCAGCAAGAGAAAAGAACACATTTAATATTGGATCAAGCGATATTATAAAAGTTATTAATGAAAAATTTAGTGATAGAAATTGCAATGCAGTTTTTATTGAGGGTAGAGATAATTTTATAAAAATTAAAGATTATTTAAAAACTAATGTAAAAAAAGACGATTTAGTCCTTATAGTAGGTGCTGGATCTATAGAAAAACTGTTTTTAAATTTATTCAATTAAGCATAGATTTGTATTATAATATAAATTCGCATAAAATACTTAAATTAGAGGTGCGCTTTGGGAGACGAATTAAAAAACTTTTACAACGGTGATGTGACTTGCATATCAAATGAATTTCTTAATAAATACTTAGCAGATGTAAATCCAGTTTATCTAAAGATTTTCATTTATTTGCAATGGAAAAAGAATTCTGACATTTCCCAAATTGCCGATGACCTAAACCTTACTGAAAATGATGTTGAAGGTGCAATGAAGTACTGGAAAAAGCAGATGAAGAAAATTGGTATTTCGTGCCCTGTGATAAATAATGGAAAGCCTAAGGTAGAAAATAAGGAAGATACATCAGAAAAGATGCAACCAAAACTGCCAGGTAAAGATGTTCCTAAAAAGAATACTCAAAAAGATGAGGTCGCTAAAAAGGAATTGTTATTCCATGCCGAAAATGTTATTCCAGAAACTCTTACATCAGGTCAGGTTAGAGTGATAAATTATATTTATGACGATTTAGGATTTGATGTTAAGCTTATAAAGTTTTTAATAGAATACTGCGTTGATTTAGGAAAGACAACACATAGTTATATGAAGACTGTTGCGCAGGATTGGGCAGATAATGATATTACAACGGTTTTGCTTGCAAGAAAATATGTAAAGGAAAGAGAAGAAAAACAAGAAGCTAAAAAAATAAAATATCAATTAAAATCTGCTAAAAAATATATAGGAATAAATGCTAGTGCTCAGCCGGATAATGGCGAATTTGATAAAATAGCAATGGAAAAGATGAGACAAAAGAGGAAGTTAAAAAAGTAGGCCATAATGATAGAAAAAGAGTATGATTTAACTAAATATTATAAATCACTTCGCTCTAAGGCGCAAAAGAGAGTCGATAGTTTTAAAGAGCAAGTTTATTTAAAATATCCAAAATTAAAAGAGCTAGATTCATCTATATCTAGCGCATTCATATCACTATCACTTGCCAAATCTGATAGCAATAAAGAAAAAATTGAAGAAGCTGATAAATTAATTGCAAAATTTGAAAAAGAAAAGCATGACTTTATGAATGCAAATGGGATAGATACATCTTATCTTGAACCCCATTATGCTTGTTCAAAATGTAACGATACAGGTTTTGTTGATGGAAAAATTTGCGACTGCTATGTTAAACAACTTGAAATTTTAAGACCAGAGCCATTTCTTGCATCTAAATTTGATTTAAATAAGATAAACTTTGATGTATATGATGCAGGGCAAATTGCAGATGATGGAACAAACTATAGAAACTTCATGAAGGAAGAAATTCTTTCAATTAAATCTAGCATAGATGAATATATTGAAAATGATAAAAGATTTAGGAGATTTAAAAAAGTTGATCTTTCAAATCTTTCAATTAAAGATAGGCTTGTAAAGCAAGCAGAAAATAGACAGCCCGATCCACTTAACTATATTTTTATAGGAGATGAGTTGTCAGGAAAAACTTTCCTTTTAAATTGCTTTGCCAGATATATATATCTATATTCTCCATATTCTGTAAAATATATAAAGGCTCAAGATTGCGTAAGGACAATTATGGGAAGTAGTGATATGACTGAATATCATCAAAAAATTGAGCTTTCAGACTTTTTATTCATAGATGACTTGGGACGTGAAAATAAAAGTGAATTTTCTATGTCAGTAATATCTGACCTCATTGATTATAGATTAAATTATGGTAAGAATACATTCATCGCAAGTAAGTTATCGCTTAAAAACATAAAGGATACTTACGGTGAGTATGTTTACAATAGAATTTTTAACAGTTATTATCCAATAAGTTTAAAAGGGAGTGTAGAATATGGCGAGTAATAGTGATGTAAGCCAAGGAGTTCCATTTGCAGATTTAGTCCTTATGCCACTTAAAGGAACAGAAGATTTTGTTGCAGAGGTTGATAAGGCAATAATTCAAAGACGTAAAGAAGTTATAATCCCAAAGAATGAAGAATCTTTTTATAAAGATTATCTAAAGTCTTCGTATATTCAAAAACCAGGTCTTATTCGTTTTGGAACTGGTGAAGGCAAATGTGAACTAAATGCAACTATAAGAGGTGTAGACCTTTATATTATTGCCGATATTACAAATTCATCTGTAGAATATAAAGCATCTGGCCATATAAATCATATGTCTCCAGATGATCACTTCCAAGATTTAAAAAGAGTTATTGCAGCAACTAATGGCAAGACAAAAAGAATAAATGTCATCATGCCATTTCTTTATGAATCAAGACAACACAAGAGAACAAAAAGAGAATCGCTAGACTGCGCTCTTGCGCTTCAAGAGTTAGTTTCCATGGGTGTTTCAAATATCATCACATTTGATGCCCACGACCCAAGAGTTATGAATGCAATACCTCTTGCAAGCTTTGACTCAATCAACTGTTATTATCAATTTATAAAAACGCTTCTTGGTTCATTTAATGATATAAAAATTGACTCAGATAGCCTTATGATGATATCACCTGATGAAGGCGCTATGCACAGAGCGATCTATTATGCAAACCTTCTTGGAATAGACGTTGGTATGTTCTATAAAAGAAGAGATTACAGCAGAATAGTTGATGGCAGAAATCCAATAGTAGCTCATGAATTCTTAGGTCGCCATGTAGAAGGTAAAGACGTTGTAATAGTTGACGATATGATATCAAGTGGTGACTCACTTATTGATACAGCAAAAGAATTGAAAGAAAGAAAAGCCAAAAGAGTATTTGCTATATGTACCTTTGGGCTTTTTACCAATGGACTAAGCAAGTTTGATAAAGCTCATGAAGATGGAATTTTGGAAGCTGTTCTTACTACAAACTGCATTTATCAAAATAAGGATTTGTTTGATAGACCTTGGTATAAGAGTGTTGATGTATCTGACTATCTTGCAGCAATAATTGATGCACTAAATCACGATGGCTCTATAAGTAGTTATTTAGACCCTGCCGATAAGATACATGAATACATCGATAGCTACAATAAGGGTAAGTAATTATCAATGTGGGTAGCAGAAAATTTTGATGATTATGAAATAATAGATGTTGGCGGTGGCGAAAAGGTTGAAAGATGGGATAAGTATATTTTGACAAGACCAGATCCACTAGCATTTTTTGATAAGGACATATCAAAAGAAAAACAAAAGTCTAATGCAATATACCATAGAAGTAGGTCGGGTGGTGGTTCTTGGGAGTTTATTTCACTACCTGAAACGTGGCAAGTTTCATACAAACTAGCAACTAATAATATTTTAAAATTTAATCTAAAACCGTTTTCTTTTAAGCACACAGGACTTTTCCCAGAACAATCTGTAAATTGGGATTGGTTTTCAAAAATAATTAAACATTCTTTAGATTCTTCTGAAAAGAAAGAATTTAATGTCTTAAATTTATTTGCCTATACTGGCGGTGCAACTCTCGCAGCTTTATCATCTGGTGCCTCAGTCGTCCATGTAGATAGTTCTAAAGGTATGGTTACTTGGGCCAAGGAAAATGCATCTCTTTCAAAGTTAGATGATAAACCAGTTCGCTGGATAGTAGATGATGCAATAAAATTTGTAGAGCGTGAAATAAGAAGGGGAAAGCGATATGACGGAATTATAATGGATCCACCATCTTATGGACGTGGCCCAAATGGAGAAGTTTGGAAACTTGAAGAAAATGTTTATGATTTAATTTGTAAAACTGCCATGCTTCTTGATAATGATTCAAAGTTCTTTTTACTTAATTCTTATACTACAGGTCTTTCTGAATCTACTCTTGAGTACATGGTATCACTTTCAATAGGTAAAAAATTAGGTGGAAAGGTAACGGCAGATGAACTTGGATTTAAAGTTAAAAATACTAATCTATTATTTCCACAGGGCGCTTCTTGTAGATGGGAAAAATAGCGATTTTTCTTACTTGCCTAGCATTTGCCTAAAATGATATAATTTATTAAACGAAATTTTTGGAGGTTTTTATGTTTTTAACTACTGAAGCAGCTCCAGCAGCAGGAGGAGTTTTTGGGGGTGGCCCATTTAGCATTGTTGTACTTATTGCTGTATATGGAGCAATAATATATTTTCTATTTATCAGACCACAGTCTAAACAAAAAAAAGAACAAGAGCAATTATATTCTTCTCTTGCAATCGGTGATTATGTTCTTACTTCATCTGGTTTTTATGGAAAAATAAGTGATGTAAAAAATAATACTATAATTGTAGTATTTGAAAAAAAAAAAAACAGCAAAACCCCTGTAAAAAAAGCTACAATTGAAAAAGCAGAAACACCTAATTTCACAAAAGAAAACCCCGAGG
>JAEEGL013423528.1_pt1 | contig 14641 bp, 16 predicted proteins | sample 9134231 | NCBI WGS metagenome assembly JAEEGL01 (sample SAMN16246548, study PRJNA631951) | gut metagenome | biome: gut microbiome; feature: rumen; material: fiber-attached | host: Bos | place: Iran: Karaj | collected 2018-10 | reverse complement strand
GTGACTTGTGCCCATTTCTTATCTGCTATACTTAGGCCATAAGAAATGAGGAAAACAAAAACATCCAAGGAGGAAAAGAAAATGTCTCAGATGAAGCACAGAGAGGATTTGGGGGACATCATGGACAGCTTCGGCGTGATCGTTAAGGAAGCGACCTATGAGCACTTGTACGAGAGCTACACTTCTTGCGGGTTTGATGATGGCTTTGCGGAAGAATACGAGTACCAGAGCGACACGATCATCTTCAAGCTCTACAATCGCAACTTCTAAAAAGATCAACACTGTACCAAAAGAGTGACACCTGATAGAAAACAATCTGCTACAATATAGACATAAGAGATGAGGAAAACAAAACAAACCTCACTCCCAAATAAAAAAATGGGTGGCGACCGACGCCAGAAAGGTAAATACCATGACTATCAACTTCAACCGCGGAACTATCGAACTCACCAGCACCGAAATGAAAGACGCCATGAAATATGGCTCCGACACTTACAAGACCCTGCAAGACGCACGCCGCGACTACCCCACCTTCAAGACTGTCGAGATCAAGGCCAAGAGAAACAACAACGATTTCTCTGATCTGACGCGGAAATCCATTAGTGCCTATGTTGAAAAGCATGGCACCGATGAGCAGAAAGAGCGCTTCGCTTTCATCAACAAGCGCACGATCGACGAGGATGGCGCATACTGTGAGCCGCTTCCCTTCTTCCAGATCAAGGCTTGGTTCTTGAACGAGTTTCCTGAACTCAAAGCTGAGCGCAAGGCGTACCGCGAAAAGGTCCAGGCCATCCTGGATGAAGCCAAAGCCAATCTTGCAGCTTAAGGAAAGGGGGTAAATAACCATGATGAGTAAAATGACCATTGACTACGCTGCCAAGAAAATCATTCTTGCCAGAAGCTTCGCAAAGTACGCCTTTAAGGTGGGCACCCCCGAGTTTGCCGAACTGCAAGCAATCAGGGATCAGCATCCTGGGTTCGCGGTTGTCGAACGCGATTATCACAAAAGTACTTCCCAGGAACACTACGCGGGCATGACCTACGCTTACATGGTGGACTACATCATCCGCCATGAGCAGCCTGAGAAGCGCGATGAAATGCTGAAAAAGATGAGCATTTTGCGCCAGGATGTGGCTGGGCTGTCCAAAGGGCACCGCTATCCCATCATCAAGCGTTGGTTCCTGATGAGCTACCCCGAAGTGACAACGCTGGGGATGGTACCTGTGGACACTGCCCTTGCAGCGTAAGGGGAAGGGAGTTTTGTTCCTTTCTTTCTCCCTCCCCCAAAGGTTTTCCTGGGAAGAAAAAACAATGTGTGGAAAACCTTTAGGGGAAGGAGAAAAACAGAGGCTTGCGGAAAGGAGGATCGTATGCAGCAGTTAGAATTACGTGAATACCCAAGAGCTGAAATAGCAGAGATCCTTTCTGTGGACCTTCACGACAGCAGCCACTTTGCTGAAAAGGTGAGAAACAAACTAACCAAATGGGGGTATCAATTTGAATACTCCAGGAGAGCAGTCACCATCACAGCAAAGCCACAAACCCCCAAGGATCGCCTTTCGGAAATCGTGTATCGCAGCTTCGGCATGGACATTCAGGTGGACGCAGTACAAATCGGCTGTTTCCTTGCGGCGTTCACTGACATAGAGGGCTTCGACACAATGCCCTGGGAGGAACGAGCCGAAGTCTATTATCAGCGATATGGTGTTTGGGTGGAAGCGCGAACGATGCGTGGCTGGTGCCATCATCTGATCCAGAAAGGCATTATCGCTGTTTGCGGCGAAAGCGCCGCGTGGAGAACCACGATTGTGGATAACAAGAAATATCGTGAGCGACTTTTGCCAGGAGAGCCTAACGAACTGTGGGACTACTACGAGCGACGCAAGGAAATCTTTGCCGAAGAATACAATGCTTCGCTTCCAGGAGCATTGTATCGAGGCGAGCCACCAGTAGCCGCAAGAGCTGAGGCATGGAGCGAAACCTACAAACGATTGTGGAAAGAATTTGGGTGCTGCTATTACTACTGCAAATGCTTTGCACTCAGCGCTTTTTCTGAGGACTATGGGGCAGACCTGTGTGAGGTGTATGAGCTTGCACAGGAGCTTGCGGACGAGGCCTCTGAGCGCACAGAGGCAAGGCATAGAATCCAGATACCAAAGGTTGAGGATCAGCCACAGGGGTTCGTATTCTAAAAATTCTTGTCAAACTTGATTAAACAATCCATCACATTTCTCAAACATAGGTGAGAGGGGTTCCAAGAAATTGGAGCCCAATTTTTATGTAAAGGAGTAAAAGCAATGAGCATCATTCCAGACCTTCCGCAAGAATAGTGGAAGCCTATCGAGGGGTTTGATGGCAAATACCTTGTGAGCAACATGGCACGCATCAAATCTCTGAAACGCTTGAAACCGCACATCCTTGCGGTTTTCACGAACAACAAAGGATATGATCGCGTTGCGCTTTCAAAGGATGGCAAATCCCGCCATTTCCTTGTCAGCAGACTGGTTGCACAGGCATTTTGCCCTAACCCTGATCCTGAGAATGCCACGACGGTGGATCATGTGGATCACGACACCAGCAACAACCGCGCCGATAATCTGCGCTGGTTAAGTTTACATGACAATGCAAGAGATCAAAAACATGGAGGTAAAAAACATGGAAGAAACAGTTTTCGAGAAGATGAGAAACAGCAATCCTGAGTACAGTAAATACATGTATCTGGATGGTTACAAACCAGAGGAAATACTATCCTCATTGCGTCAAAAGATGCTTTCTGAGCTTGTAGACGATGGAGAGGACGATGGAGAAGAAATAGAAATTCGCAGCATCGTGGAGGTAAAGAAATGAGCCAGAAGAAAACAGAAACCAAGAAGAAAAAGAAGAAAAAGGATGGGTGGCTTGAAGCTGAGATCATGGCGATCATGCAGAAAAGCCTGAAAGCCGCAATGGACGCGGCCCTGAATGATCTTCTCAAAGATTTTCGATAAAAGAGGGACGATACTCATCGTGAGCATCGTCCCTTTTCGTGTTTTTCGGAAAAAGCGCCTGACCGCAGACAGCCGCAAAAACCGTCAGCCGAAATAAAAACCTCACTTTGTGGGAGAGTGGGCCACGCCAAATCGCAAAAGGCACATTCACTTTCGCGCTGCCTGAAATACACCCCCCACCTTAGCGCTGCGCGTTGCTTTTCTCTCTGACGCTTGCGGCAAGGTCTATTGTCCCGCTTTCAAGAGGGAGGGGAGGGGCACCAAACGCATACCCCCCACAATAATTTCTGCTGTTGGAGGTATTCAAAGTGTGTACCCTTTTCTCAAACGCGCTGCGCGTTCACTGCCCTTCTGTTGGCGGGTCAGGGCGGTACTCCATCAAATCAGATGGCTGACATTGTAGCACTTCGCAAATCTTATCCAGCGCATCCACAGGAAAATGCTTCACTGTCCCAAGGCAGATCGCTGAGATTGTTGGAGGTCTAATCCCTGTCCTTTCGGCAAGCTCCTTTTGCGTCATTTCGCGCATCGCCAACATCACCTTGACCTTGAACTTAATCATTAGGCACCTCCTCTTTCACCACTACCATAATACTACAAATTTCGTAGTTTGTCAATACGAAATACGAAAATATATTACGAAAAAAGTAAGATAAATTACGAAATAAGTATTGACGTATTACGAATTTCGTAGTATAATGTAGACAATCCAAGAGGGAAGCAAACCTCAAATAAATCAACAAAGGAGATCAAAACAATGGCAACCAACGAAATGATTAAGAAGATCGAAGAACTCCAGGAGCTTGAAGCTTACATTGAGGAAGTCAAGGCTGAGGCTGAGGCGATCCGCGATGAGATCAAGCAGACCATGCTGGATCAGGACACCGAAGAACTGACCGCTGGACAGTACATCGTCCGCTGGACTTCGGTGCTCACCAACCGCTTCGACACCACCGCGTTCAAGAAAGCGCTTCCCGAAGTCTACAAGGCTTACACCAAGCAGAGCGCGTCGCGCCGCTTCTCCATCAGCGCGTAAGAAAAGCCCCTTGCCTAAGCACCGACCAAAGCGACAGGCAAGAGACTTCCACCCCAATCCAACAGGAGAGGGCAAGAAAGATTATAGCTTGCCCTCTCTCAAAAATCAAGACAAGGAGAACAGGAAAATGAAGGAACTGACAAGCTATAATCGCGTCGCGGGCTACCTCAACAAAATCTTCGACATGCTGAACAACAGGTTCTTTGAAGGTGCACTTTCACGTCCCACCATCACCATTCAGAGCACGCCCCGCGCCTATGGTCACTTCTCTCTGAGGGAAGATACCTGGGTGAGCAAGCTGGGTGGCACGCACGAGATCAACGTAGGCGCTGGAACACTTGCGCGGCCCATCGAAGAAGTGGTTGCCACGCTGCTTCACGAAATGGTGCACTACCACAACTTCGTCAACGGCATCCAGGATTGCAGCAGAGGGAACACCTACCACAACAAGCGCTTCAAGGAAGCAGCCGAAGCGCATGGATTGATCGTGGAGCGTAGTGAGCATTATGGTTGGAGTCGCACTTCTCCCAGCGAAGCCCTCATTGACTTTGTGCTGGACAATGGGCTGACTGACATTCTCCTGAACAGGAATGAGGCAAGCGGCTTCCAGATTACAGGGACAGGGACGCATAGCGGATCGCCTTTCGGAACGCCGAAAAAGAGCTCAACGCGGAAATACATCTGCCCCTGCTGTGGAATGAGCATCAGAGCCACCAGGGAAGTCCGCATTGCCTGTCTGGATTGTGATGAACAGATGATTCTTGCGGTTTGAGCGCTTGCGGCCAGGGGGTTCGTAAAAGCAGACATTTACGAACCCCGAAACCCAGACCTTGCGCGCTTTTGAGCCACAGGCCGCAAACATACGAACAAAACGCCGAACTTTTACGAACTTTGGAGGATCACGCCATGAACAAAAAGACAAAAACGCTGACAACAGAGCAGTACACAGAGATTATAAACACCATGAAAGAGGGAAGCAGCTTTTTTCGCCCCAACGAACGCATTGCAACCGCGCTTGTGTTGGAAGGGAACCTCGGCTTGCGGATCAGCGACATTTTGCGCTTGCGCCTGTGCGACATTGTAAGTGATGGGGGACGCTATCGGCTTGCGATCACAGAGCAGAAAACAGGGAAGGAGAGGGTTTTCACTGTCCCCTTCGTCATCCAGCAGTATTTGGAAAACTATTGTTTGCGGCAGGGGATCAGCCGCGCCGAGCGCATCTTCCCCTTTACTGAAAGGGCGGTCCAGAAGCAACTTGCCATTGTTTGCGATTACCTGGGCTTTGAGGGGATCAGCACCCACAGTTTTCGTAAGTGGTACGCCACAGAAATCTACAAGGATAGCGGCTACGACATTGCGCTGGTACAAAGGCTGCTGCAACATAGCAGCGCAAGCGTTACGCAGCGCTACATCGGCATTGAGCCGCAGCGCATTGAAGCCGCAATAGAGGGACACGCGCGGCTGCTGTAAGGCAACAAAAAAGGGGCGGGTGCCCCTTTTATTTATTCAGTGACAGGAAACCCTGTTCAAATGCTCCTGGGTATTGAAATCTCTTGATTACACCATTGAATGTAACAACAATGAGCGATCCATCAATTCCCTTGACTTCACCCAGCCCGAAAGCTTTGTGCCGCACAATCGTCCCAGCGCGTACATTGGAGGTATCGACCACGACTTTCGGCTTTTGCACCACAGGGATCGGCGTCGGTGACGGTGGAACGTAAGCGGGGCGGTAGGTGGGCGTTGGCGTGGCTGTGGTGGGAATTTTGTATTCCACAACATCGGCGCGGCGCTTCGGCGCTTTCTCCACAGGCTTCGGTGCTTCTTCCTCAAAATCTTCTTCGTCATCGTCCACCGCAATGTTCGTGAAGATCGGCCTGTCGGGAATATCATCATCCTTCGGCGCATCCGCGACCATCGAAGAAGCGAGCTGCCCAGCCATCGCGTCGTAATCTGCACGCGAAATGACTGTGCTGTAAAGACCAACATTTTCGCCTGTGTGCTTGTCAATGCCTGTGTAGGTCAAGCTTGCATCTTCGTACCGCTTGAACTTGTAAACCGCATCGTTCATCAGCGCTTCGTTAAAGACATTCAGGGAAACAAGAAGCTCAAAGTCCTTCACATCCAGACCAGTGACCTTTTTGAAAAGCTCAGGTTCAAGCTGTGTAATGACATCCTGCAAACTGTATTCTCTGTAATCGGTGAGGTACATGAACACAGGAACGCGCGTGGCAAACTTGATGAGCTTTTCCTGTATCATCTTGCGCTTGCTCTTATATTCTTTTTCCGCTTCGGTCAATTCTTTCTTCTGTGGGGGCGTCAAATTCTCATTGTCGCGCTTTGCTTTCTTGACCGCTTCGGATTTGTTGATGATCGTTTGAATATCGGCGTTCAGGCTTCGGAAGCCCTCAATGCGCATCAGCGCATCCATCGCTTCCTTGCTTGCCAACAGCCGCGCCAGTGTATCGTTATCGACATTCACCAGCAACGCGCTTTCCCAGCGTTTCGCCAACAGCGTGGCAGATGTGCCAGCCATGGCAATATCCAGGATTTCAGCAGCGTTCACCTGACGCATGGCGCTTCCATCGTAGGCAAGCACAGGAAGGAAGTTGATGAACTCACCAACCTTCTTTTCGGGGTTGCTTTCCGCGATGTTCAAGCGGCAGGAGTAGTCCGAAATCTGACGCAAGGCGCGGTTCAGCGCAAAGTCAAACACATAGCACTCACGCTTGACGATCTCTGTTTTCCCATCGTCCCTTGTGACCTCCCAGGGGCTTTGCACGCGAAACGCTGCCTGGAAATAGGTTTCGGGGCTGGACAGGTTGCGCAGCATGAAAATACCAGTCCAGGGTTTGATGGTGACGCCTGTGGTGAGCTTGCCGCAAGAAAGAGTGATCGTTTTTGTTTCCAGGGGATCCCCCATGGAAGCACGCACAGGAGCCAGCGCAGCCACGCCGATCCCTGCTTTTGTTCCAGCGCAAACATTCACCTTGTAACTGTGAAAGAAAGCGTTTTGCCGCTGCTTCAACAGGTTCGCCATCGCGTAACAGGAAGCTACATTCGGCAGGAACCAAAGCGTGTGGGAAAGCACATTCAAAAGCCGCGCGTCCGAATAGGGCATAGGGGGTTTCTCCGCCCCAAGCTTCAATTCGTCCACAGAGGTTTCCAGGTAGGAGCCGCGGATCAGGTCAAGCCATTTCTGCACATAATCTTCGTACTTGAAATGCGCATCTTCATCCTGCCCTTCGGCTGAGAAAAACACATTCAGGTCAAACTCATCAAACTCCCCTTGCTTTGCGATCCGCTGGATGCTCTCTGGAATTTGGTAGGTCATCATCACCATGCGCGGCAGGGACGCATAGGGGTTTTCGGCTTCATCGCCCTCCCAGGTTTCCTTTGCGCGTTGTTCGTCCGAATAGGTCCAGTTGTAAATCTGTTCTTCGATGAACTCACCAGAATTCAACGCGCGGAAAGGCGTGCCCGACAGGTACAGATAGTAGGTTGTTGTGATCGGCAGCCAGGTTTCATCGTAAGCGTTGCCCGCGTCGTATTTTGAAAGATCATCTTCAAAAACATCTTCGTCCTGTTCAAACAGCTTCTTCGCGTTGTCCTTCCATGCGCCGAAGTGGTATTCGTCGAAGATCACCAAATCCCAATTCGTGGTGTGCACCCATTCATTGTTGGCTTTGATCCCGCCTGTCTCCCTGTTCACGCCCAGGAAATCTTGGAAGGAACCGAAGCAGACGATGGGGCGGTTTTTATCTGCCCGCTGGTATTGTTCGTCGTTTGTGAGCCCTCCTGGAACTGTGGGGCGCGTAATGAACTGCCACCCCTCAAAGTCCATGTGCGTCATCAAATCTTCACGCCATGCGCTTTGCACCGCTGGCTTGAAGGTGAGGATCAGCACGCGCTTCATGTTCATCCTTTTGGCAAGCTGATAGGCTGCAAATGTTTTGCCAAAGCGCATCTTTGCGTTCCACAGGAATTTCGGTGTGCGTCCGCTGTGTTCTTCGTAAGCTGATTTGAAATAGCGGATCGTTTGCTCTACCGCTATTTCCTGTTCGGGGCGCATTTTGAAGGTGAGCGTCCTGTTTTCCAGGTTTGCCGATCCTGTCTGCACCGCGACAACCGCTGCTTTCACATCATCCAGCGAACACTTGAACCACTCATTCCGATCTTCGCCGTAATTCAGTTGCAGCTTGCCGCGCCGCTTCAAAACCGCGTGAACATCGTGGTCCGAGAAACAGGTGCCATCATTCTTCATGGCAGACCAGGAGCCAAGAATTCGATAGGGGACCCTTGTTTGTGCGACTTGTTCCCGCACGCGCGTTTCTACATCGCGTTCGGTATAGCCCACTTTGATGTAGCCTTTGTGAGAGGCAACGCCATCGAATTCATAGGCATAGATGGTTGGATGGGCGTCTGGACGCTGAGGAAAGAAAGCCATCTCTGCCATCAATCTTCACCCCCCACATCCATCGGGCGTATCATCGAATTGATGAAAGCGATTTCTTCATCATTGATGCCATACTTTTCATACAACTCTTCATCTGTCCATGGCTTAGAAAAATCTTGAACAGGGACAAAAGAATATACTTTTTGTGTAGCATCCTGTGAAATCTTGCGCAAAGAAACGAGAAATCTAAAAAATTTTGTTTGGATATAACTAATCACATTTTGCGTTTCAGCTTTAGAGTTAAATGGTCCAATGACAATATAGGTTTCAGAACAGCAGGTTCCTGGCTCTCCAAAGATAGGTTTATTCAGTATCTGATGAGGGAAATCATCTCCCGCATTATATGCCTTGGTGATGTATATTTTGTATTTATCTATCCACCCATAATTTTTTGTGATTTTAGATCGTTCATAGTATTCTGTCCCGCCACGAACGAGCATAACAATATCGTTTGCACATCTAAGTTTATGGCCAGAGACATTAGTTGGTAATCCAAATGGTTTTCTCGAACTCACCAGATCAGAAAAAGACTGTTCATTTGCAGATACTACCTTTTCAAGAATTGGCAAGGCTTCGTTTCTTCTAACAAAAACATCACTATCGTCATTTAGCTTCATGTATCGCGTCTGTTGTGAAATAACACCTTCTGAAGTGTGGGTAATGACCTGGCATTTTCCTTGATTATCTCTATCCCAAAGAAAATAGCAAACTCCACCTTTTATCTCAACACCTGTCCCAAAGCAATCCGAAGCGTTTAGGAAGTCATGTAACACCCTAATTCTTTTATCAGAAATCATTTCGTTTCTAAATAAATCTAATCCCTTCCCGCCTGCAAACCATCTGGATGGAATAATCATGGTTAAATAACGAGGGTTAAGTTTTTTTGCACGCTCAACAAACAATTGATAAATGGGCGTGGCGCTGGCACTATTTCCTCCATCACTTAATTGGTAAGGCGGATTGCCAATAATCACATCAAATGTCATGTTCCAAATCTCCTTTGCCCGAATGGTGTGAATAAACTCATAGGCGTGTGTTTCCAAATCTCTCGCACGATCATATTCTTTTTGTGACGCGCCGCAGAAAACACATTTTCCATCTTTCCATCGGTGCTGGATCGTCTTAAAACGAATGTTGCCATCTATTGTATCAAATCGCGTGACGCTATAATTGCCGTTTGCGGTTTTGGAACAGTACAGGCTTCGGCGCGAAAGATGAGAGGTGAGCTCTGTGATCGCAATGCCAAAAAGCTGTTTTTTGAAAATGTGATCGGTACGCTCCTGCAAATCGGGGAACAGCGGTTCCAGCCCTTTCAAGAGCCGCTTTGCGATCTCCCGCAAGAAAACACCGCTTTTGCACGCTGGGTCTAAAAACGTGGTGTTCGGATCGCTGAAAAGCTCTTGTGGCAACAGATCGAGCATCGCGTTTGCCACTTCGGGCGGGGTGAAAACCTCATCGTTGGAGAGGTTTGCAATGCACGAAAGCACATCGGGATTGTAAATTGTGTTGTAAAGGTTAGTTGCCATACTCTTGAATTCTCCTGTAATCCGCAATGTAAGATGCTATAAACTCTCCTTCGTCGCTGGGCTTTTCTTCCAGCCCATCCAGTAAGCTCAATGGTCCTTCTGGTTGCTTTGCGTCGCGCACCTTAGGCTGATAATCACCAGCGAGATATTTGTCGAAGCGAAAATCTTTACGCTGCAACCGCGTTCCCGTCACAATCGCCCACTCAGAAAATATGATCGGCTCATCGGTGTCATTGCCGTATTCATCCACGGCTTTCATGCTGAGAGCGTTTCCGCAAACAATGTTGCGGCTGAGGATGAAGCGCACCGCCGCGCGGCAATCTTCATTCACCTCATTCTTGCAGATGGCTTCATATTCCTTGTTCCAAATCTCATACATGCGTTCCCGACAGGCAAGCACATTGTCCATCAAAATATCAACGCCGTAAATGCCTGTGATTGCAATTACAGATTGCCGCTCAAATTCCAAAGGAAAGGGCTTTTTCCTCTTTGGAGGTGTGGCGCGGCGCTTTGCGACTTCCAGCTTGCGCCGCAGGATTTCCGCCAGGAAATTCCCATCACCGCACGCAGGCTCTAAAAAGCGGCTGTCCACGCGCTCTGTTTCCTGTTTGACCAGATCGAGCATCGCATTTACTTCGCGCTCAGCAGTGAACACTTCGCCATGATCGGCTACGCGCTGCCTGGACTTGACTTGCTTTTCCATGCGATCCCTCCTTGTGTAATGAGTAAAAAATATTATAACAGATTTTTGCTGTTTTGAAAAGATACCGCACTGAAAAAAGGCGGTATTTCTGTCTTTTTTGCTTCTGCCTGTTGGAAATGCAGTTTTTGTATGGTACAATGACTTTACAAATTTCAGGGTGAAGGTGTGCGGCAATGGCAAAGAAAGGTGAAGCGTCGGTAGGCAGCGGCAAGACTGAAAATCAAAAGTTGAAGCCCTATTTGATCCTGCAAATCCTCCAACAGAAAACAGATGAGGATCATTTGATGGACGCAGGGGGGATTGTGGCTGAGCTTGACGAGTTGGGCGTAACCGCTGAGCGCCGCAGCATCTATCGAGACATTGAAGCCATCAATCAGGCATGTTGGCTGCTGGAGCGTTTGCACGAGGGCGAGAACACCACGATCCAGAAAGCGGCAGATGCGATTGCGGACGATGAGGACAATGAGGAAAAGATCATCGTCTACGCTAATCGCGGCAAGGAGAAAGGCTACTATGTGAAGCAGCGCCGCTATTCCTTTGAAGAAATCCGATTGCTTGCGGAAAGCGTTTACACCGCGAAATTCCTGTCAGCCAGAGAAAGTGACAATCTTGCCGATGTGCTCTGTGACTTTGTGAGTGAGCACCAGGCAAAAGCCATCCGCCACGATGCGCTGCTGACTGACAGAGTAAAGACGAACAACAAAAATGTGCTGTCGAACATTACGATGATCGACGATGCAATGGCGTCAAAGCTGGAAGGGGAGAGGCATGAGCCTGAAAAGATCAGCTTCCAGTATTTGAAATATTCTATTTCGGGCTTGAAGCAAGTGGAACGACGCCAGGGAGACCGCTATGTTGTCAGCCCCTACAAACTGCTCATCAACGATGGGAATTACTATCTTCTGGCTTTTGATGATGCTTCTGGAAAAATGCGGACCTTCCGCGTTGACCGCATGAAGGGCGTTCGCCGCACAGGGGAGCCGCGAAAGGGGAAGGAAGCCTTTGCCACAATCAACCTGAAAGACTACACCAAACGCACCTTCTCCATGTTCGGCGGGCGTCAGACGTATGTGTCCATTCGCTTCATCAATCCGCTGCTGGATGCAGTGGTGGAACGCTTCGGCACAGAAAGCGGCGTGACCTACACAAAGACAGACGATACCCATTTTACTGTTTCGGCCCCTGTGGAGATCAGCGATCAATTCTTTGGATGGCTTCTGGGCTTTGGCAGACGCGCCAAACTGGTTGGCGATGAAGAAACAGTGAAAGAATTTGCGGCATACCTGGATAAAGTCAGGGAAATGTATTGACCTTGTTCCGCCAGCCCCCAAAGGTTTTCCACATAAAAAAGTGTAAGATAGGAAAACCTTTCGAGGATCAGTATAAACCAAATAACGACATTTGAAAGGAGAACAAATGCTATGTGGACAATTGATGAGTACGATCCCGACATTCCGTATTCAAAAAGAACCCATGGAACATGCACCTGTTGTGGAGAACCAGATGTCGATCTGATTATATTGAATGATGATGATCATATCTGCATGGACTGCTTAGAATTTGATTATCAAAAATGTGATGTATGTGGTGAGTATTGGCCTACAGATATGGTCGAATTTATTGGTGAGAAAGCAGTTTGCAGTTATTGCGCTGAAGAAATGGAAGATGAAGACGATTCAGAAGATGAAGACGATTCAGAAGATGAAGGTGAGGTCAAAGATCTGTATAGCAGTAGCCTGACAATGACAGTTTTTGCTCTTTGCAATAGAATCGATGACATCTGTCATAACATCAAAAGCAAGATATCAAAAGAAGGAAAAGAATATGCCTCAAAGAATGGCATCAATGTTGCAGATTCGCTTCGCAATATTTTAGCAGATATAAATCATGCGAGTTTCTGGGGCCAACCGATTGATGAATCTATGTGCGAGGAAGCCATCAATAAGTATAAGAGCTTTTCGAGCACATATGGGATAAACTTACAAGATGTTATCAAGACACTTGAGAGAATGAGAGATAGCAATAAGTAATACTTCTCTAAACTTATACCCCAAAGGTTTTCCGCATAAAAAAGTGTAAGATAGGAAAACCTTTGGGGGCTTTTTGTATTAGAGCTTGTTCAAATTCTCTTGCAGCACATCAACGCCTGATTTACTCACCGCAAGATAATACAACTGAGTGACATGGATGTTGCCATGCCCCATTTGATCGCAAAGAAGGTGCTCTGGGGTATTCAGCTCTGCCATCCGCGTCCCGTAGGTATGGCGAAGGTAGTGATACTTGAAATCAATCCCAAGCTTCTCCTTGATGTGTCTGGTGGGGTACTTCATCGCGTTCACCGTCTGGATCGTGCCATCGGGGAGGCAATTCACCATTTCAGTGGAGGGGATCCTTTTGCCATCCAGATCATCAATGAAGCGTTGCTTCTGTTCGCGGACCGCTTTGAGCCTGATCGCGTCCTCCGCCCTCCGCGCCGCAAGTTTTTGAAAATACACCTTCAACTTATCGCTTAGGTACACTGTGCGGTTGCCGTTGCGTGTTTTCACAGGTACAAGTTTTATGAGGTTGTCTTGATACTGCATTTGGCGGTCTATTTTGATTGTCCCCGCCTCTAAATCCACATGATCCCACTTTAGCCCAAAGGCTTCATTGATGCGGAGGCCGCAGTACATCCCCAAGAGGTAAGCGGTTTCAGCGTTCGTGCCCTTGAAATACTCATAGAGCCGCGCCATTTCTTCTCTTGTAAAGGCAACAATATCGGTATCGTCATCGGCTTTGAGTTTCGGCATGTGGATTTTTGTGTCTTTGTTCAGGCAGAGCTTGTTGTAACTGTCTATATCCAGATAATCTCTGGAATACGCTTGACCGAAAATCAAATAGAACATTTTTAGGAAGCTTTCGGTGTAGCGGTACGCATACCCATCCTTGTAGTACAAATCAGCCAGGTAATCATTGATTTCCGCCACGCTGATTTCATCAATGTAGCGTTTACCAAATTGCTCTTTGATGTGATTATTCCACAGACAATCCTGCTTGCGGATCGTCATGTAAGCACGATCCCCGCGGCCCTTTTCACAGTATTCGGCATAGACTTCTTCAACTGTCCTTCTGGAAATCTTGTGCTGGCGCTCACGCTCAATTCGCGCTTCGACCATCGCATTTTCCCTTGCTTTGATCGCTTGTTTCTTTGTTTTGAGCTTGTTCCCAAACTCATCGGTGGTTTTCTTTCGGCTGATCGTCTTACCCTCCACGATCATGGAGAAGCGATAACCCCATGTTCCATCTTTCATCTGGTAGACACCAGAAGCTTTGTTTTGTGCCATTTTAGCCCTCCAGGTTGTACTAAAATGGTACTTTCCAATGATACCTTTGCTCAGACAGGTACCAAACCTGTACCAAAGTTATAAGAAAGTTGTTAGAAAGTAGTTGCGAAGTGATTAGAAAATTGTTAGAATGTGTTTAGAATCTGTGGCAGAATTGACCGAAGTGCTCCCGCCGTGGAGCGTAGCGGAACGGTGGACCGTCCACGAAATGGCCCGCGACGAAGCCCGGCATGGCAAGGCCTTCGCCGGCCTCCTCAAGCGCTACTTCGGGAAATAAGAAACGTAGACGAACAGGGACTTTTTCGGAGAGGAAGGAGTGATTCCTTTCTCTCCTTTTTCGGCGGGCTGTATGCGTGACGCCAAACCGATATACGGCGGGACATGATTTGCGCCAACTATTGACGAGCCGTGCGGAGCTCGGGAAAGGGGATGCTGTATGAAGAAATGGCTGATCATGATTCTGGCGGTGCTGTGCCTTTTTTCGGTGGGCGCGTGCCGTAAAAAGAGCGTGAAGATCCTGCATTGCGATCGCTGCGGCCGGGAGGTCGAGTTTGATGCCGATTCCAACATGACGGAGGACTGGATCATCGTCTGCAAGGAATGCCGCAAG